>Ga0209624_10000177_pt1 | contig 59144 bp, 48 predicted proteins | sample JacPinW_OM2H0_O1_FD_188565 | JGI IMG/M metagenome (GOLD analysis project Ga0209624, IMG submission 188565) | Forest soil microbial communities from Algoma, Ontario, Canada - Jack Pine, Ontario site 1_JW_OM2H0_O1 (SPAdes) (version 2) | ecosystem: Environmental > Terrestrial > Soil > Boreal... | reverse complement strand
TCCGAGAATACGAGTCTTGGTCTTGGCAAAGCAAAAGGCTCTGGTAGAAAAAACAAAACACACCGCCGCGTCTCATCCGCAGCGACGCGCTCGTGTGTCTTGACATTGCTAGGTTCGTCAGAGACGGGATGACAATTCCTCTACTGAGATGATGTGGATTTGCTAGATGGAGCCGCGGCGAGGAAATACGTCAACCCAGTCGCCGGCACTGATGTGTTCCTGCGTCGTACCCACTACGATGAAGCAATTTGCGTCGACGAGCGCCACGACGTCGCCGGAGCCTTGCCAGCGCAGTGCTTCAACTGTTGGTCCGTCATCAGTGAATTTCATTTTCGCCGGAAGAAAATGCGCTAGACCCGGTTTCTCATTCAGATCATGCGTGACTTTCGCGCGGAAGAGGGCAAGTGGTCGCGGCGCTGCCCCGCTCAGAACATCAATCGCGGGTGTTACCAAGAGTTCGAACGTTACGATTGCTGAGACGGGATTGCCCGGAAGGCCAAAGACAAGTTTGTCTTTGCAGATGCCGAAAACCGCAGGACGTCCGGGACGGATCGCAACTCCATCGAAATAAAATTCCGCGCCCGCTTCGAGAAGGATATTCTCAACGAGATCGTACTTCCCCATCGAAACGCCACCGCTTAGAACTAGCGCATCCTCACGGAGCCCGCGTTCGATCAACTCGCGCAATTCGCGTTCTCGATCCGGCGCAGGGCCCAGAATCACAGGCTCAGCGCCGGAGAGAGCAACCTGAGCGGCTAGGGAGATGCTATTGCTGTTACGGATCGCATACGCGCCCGGCTTCTCGTCGGCGGGCACGAGTTCATCTCCGGTCGCGAGGACGGCCACGAGCGGCCTCGTGAACACCGGCAACTTCGCTGCTCCGACCTGCGCCGCCACGCTCAAATCCGCGTATCCGATGCGGGTTCCGCGTGGAATCACGATTTGATTCGCCCGCGCTTCGCTTCCAGCGCGAACAATGTGGTCGCCTGCGCGCGCGGTGCGCTCGACCGTCATCCAATCCCCTTCAGCCTTCGTGTATTCAACCATTACGACGGCATCGGCACCTGCAGGCACAGGCGCGCCGGTCATGATGTGAACGCACTCCCCCTGCGCCAGCGTGGCGGGATACGAACTGCCGGCTTTGCTTTCACCCACAGCCTTCAAGCGCATCGGGACATTTGCGACATCTGCCGAGCGCACGGCGATGCCATCGCGAATCGAGCGATCGAATGACGGATAGTCGCGATCCGCGCGAATGTCTTCGGAAGCAATGCGGCCGAGAGCACCGGCGGGGTCGCGTGTGATGTCAACGGTTTCGGTCGATCGTGGACGGAAGCGCGCCTTCGCGATCTCGATGACTTTGCCGCGAGCGGCTTGGTAGGACAGCATGCGCAGTTAGAGCCAGGATGCGAGCTTGGTGCCGGATGAAATGATTGTGGCGTCACGTTCGGGGCCAGTGGAGATCATGCCGATTTCGACCTCAAGCGAATCGGAAATAAATTTCAGATAATCACGCGCCGCCTGGGGCAATTCCCTCTCCTCGCGAACGCCGTAGGTGGGTTTGCGCCAGCCGGGTACCGTCTTGTAGACCGGAGTGACCTGCGAGAACGTCTCGACTTCTCCCGGCATGTCGTTGACGCGCTCGCCTTTGTACATGTAACCGACGCAGACTTGAATGTCGGACTGCGTATCGAACACGTCGAGTTTCGTCACCACGAAGGAGTCAATGCCATTGACCATCTTGGCGTAACGCAAGACTTCGAGATCGAGCCAGCCGCAGCGGCGCGGGCGTCCCGTGACGGCACCGAATTCCTTGCCGCGGTCGCGTACTTCGGAAGCTTCGAGATCGGGCATTTCGGTCGGGAAGGGCCCGCTGCCCACGCGAGTGGTGTAAGCCTTCGTGACGCCGACGACCCCACCTACGCGTGTCGGAGGCACCCCTAGTCCGGTCGAGCAGCCGCCAGACGTCGCGCTCGAGGATGTGACGTAGGGATATGTGCCGTGGTCAATATCGAGCATGGTGCCCTGCGCGCCTTCGAAGAGGACCGATGACCCGCGATCAATCGCGCGATTCAGCAGCGAAGCCGTATCGGCTATGTATCCGGAAATTTGCGCGCCGAGTTCGAGATAGCGCTCGAGAATTCCTTCCGTGTCGAGCGGCCGGCCGTAAGTGGCCTGGCTGATCGCGTTCTTTTCCTTGATCACACGCTCGAGCTTCTCCGCAAATTTTTCGGCATCGCGCAAATCACCTACGCGAACTCCGCGACGCGCCATCTTATCTTCGTAAGCCGGGCCGATGCCCCGCGAAGTTGTCCCGATTTTCGCTTCGCCACGCGCGGCTTCGGCCGCCTTGTCCATTTCCAGGTGATACGGAAATATCAAATGCGCGCGATCGCTTAGATAGAGGCGCCCTCGAGCATCAACGCCGAGTTTTTTTAGAGTCTCGATTTCGGCGACGAGCGCGGCGGGATCCACGACTGTGCCGGGGCCGATGACGGCTTTCTTTCCAGGACGCAAAATGCCGGAGGGGATAAGCTGCAGGACGAAACGCTGGTTGCCGACGATTACGGTGTGGCCGGCGTTATGGCCGCCTTGGCTTCGCGCTATGTACTCAAAAGAGCCGGCGAGATAATCAACGACTTTGCCTTTGCCTTCGTCGCCCCACTGCGCGCCGACGACGGCCACGGTCTTAGCTTCCAATCGTCCCTGATGCATTTTCGCCGCCGTCCCTGAGATTCACGCCGCGTTGGCCCGCCGCCCGCACATTTCCGCTCGAGCTAGAAAACGCTGGAAAAACGCAGGGGTGAAAAGCCAAAACCGAAAAATCATCCTACGCTGTGCCCGAATATAAGGCAAGCATGCCGCGCCCGAGAACTGTGTCTATTTCGCAGGTTTAGCCGTTATTTCGGAGTAGCGGAAGCAGTCACCGGTGTGGTCGTTCACCATGCCGACGGCTTGCATGAAGGCGTAGCAGATCGTCGAGCCAACGAATTTGAATCCGCTGCGCTTCAAGTCTTCGCTCATGGCGTCCGATTCTCGGGTGCGTGCTGGCAGCATGCTGCGCGAGCTTCGGGAATTCTGCTTCGGCGCGCCGCCAACGAATTGCCAGATGTAGCGATCGAAACTGCCGAATTCTTTCTGGATTTCCAAGAAGAACTTCGCATTCTGAATTGCAGCGGCAACTTTGAGACGATTGCGAATGATGCCGGGATTGGCGAGAAGTTTTCGAACTTTTTTGGCGTCGTATTTGGCAATTTTTGCGGGATCGAAGCCGTCAAACGCCACGCGATAATTCTCACGCTTCTTTAAGATGGTATCCCAACTCAATCCAGCTTGTGCGCCTTCCAGAATAAGAAACTCGAACAGAATCCGGTCGTCATGGACGGGCACGCCCCACTCTTCATCGTGGTAGCGAATGGAGAAATCGTTGGTTGCCCAGCGGCAGCGCTGCTTGGTCGAACTCGATGTCATCGGACTCAACGATGCGGAAACAAGCCGGTACAAAAAAATGCGCCCCAACAAAGAAATGCTTCGAGCCGAGTGCGTCAGCCCGGAGCCAATCGAATCAAGCCCGCCAGAATCGCGTTATCCGATGTGCCGCTGCAGAATCTTTACGATCTGCTCTTTCGGCACTGCGCCGACAATTTGATCGGCCAGTTGGCCGCCCTTGAACACCAGGAGCGTTGGTATGCCGCGAATATTGAATTTGCCGGGGGAATTCAGGTTCTCATCGACATTCATCTTGACGACTTTCAATTTTCCGGCGTTTTCGCGGGCAATTTCTTCCACCGTCGGTGAAAGCATATGACATGGGCGGCACCAATCTGCCCAAAAGTCCACCATCACCGGCTGGGTATTGCTGGCATCAATCACTTCAGCTTGAAAATTTGCGTCACTCACCGCTTGAACATTATCGGCCATTTTTCCTCTTCACCATGGGTCAGATAGCTACTACTCTGACCTCACACAGTCAATTAGATGAAATTGCAGCGCTGGGGATTCTAGCGCCTCTAGCCTCTTCGTACACAGCAACATATGCGGCTGCTGAAGCTTTCCAGGAGAAATCCTTGGCCATGCCGTTGAGTTGGAGCTTCCGCCAGGCCTTCTGATTCCGAAAAACCTTAAGCGCCTCCCGCACACAGGCCAATAGAGCCGTGCTCTTGTAGGGCTCGAACTTAAATCCGGTGCCTGCTCCCGTCGCCGGGTTGAACTGGACGATCGTATCGTCGAGACCCCCTGTCGCGCGCACTATGGGCACCGTTCCGTAGCGGAGGCTGTAGATTTGATTCAATCCGCAGGGCTCGTACCGCGACGGCATTAGAAACATATCCGCGCCGGCCTCAATCTTATGCGCAACCGTATTGTCGTAAGCGATCCTGGCAGCTGCTTTCGCCGGAAAACTTGCAGCCAATGCCTGGAAGAGTCTCTCATATTCGGGCTTGCCCGTGCCGAGTACAACGACCGAAATATTTTCCTGGAGCAGTTCGCCCGCGATTTCGGCGATCAGGTCGAAGCCCTTCTGTTCGTCAAACCGCGAGACGATCCCGATCAGCGGCCGGTCTATATTCGCCGCCGGAAGTTTGTATACCTCAAGAAGGTCTTTTTTGCACACGCGCTTGAGTTCGAGATTGTGCACCGCATAATTCTGCACAATCAGTTTATCGGTTTCCGGACTCCAAACTTTATAGTCCGCGCCGTTCAGAATTCCCGTGAGGCGATCCGCGCGCTGGCGGATCACGCCATCGAGACCGAAGCCGTACTCCGGCGTCTGAATTTCCTGCGCGTACTTGGGGCTGACAGTAGTGATTCCGTCCGAAAAAAGAATCCCGCCCTTTAGGAAATTCACTTTGCCGTAGTATTCAAGCGCTTCAAGACTAAAAAGATTGGCCGGCAGCCCTGTGCGCTCGAGCACGCTGCGCGGAAAAATCCCGGGATAACCAATGTTGTGAATCGTGAGGACCACCGGCAGTTTGCGGAGTGCGGGATCCTGCGAGTAGACCGAGCGAAGAAATACAGGAACGAGCGATGTCTGCCAATCATGGCAGTGAATCACGTCCGGCATCCACACCTGCTTCGCGAACTCGACGGCCGCGCGGCTGAATTCGGCAAAGCGTTCTGCGTTGTCGGGAAAGTCACTTCCCTTGATGCCGTAAAGCTGGTCGCGATCGAAATAGGCAGGATCGTCCACGAAGAAATAACGCACGGCGCCGACAGCCGCGCCCTCAGCAATCGCCGGGTAGCGGAGTTCGTCACCGACAGGAATCGTAAGGCTGGGAACGACGGGCGGGAGCGTCTTGTTGTTGCGATACCGCGGCAGAAGTACGCTGACGGTGTGCCCCGCTTCGACCAGGGCTTGCGGAAGAGCGGCAACGACGTCTGCGAGGCCGCCCGTCTTCGAATATGGCAAGCCTTCTGAAGCGACGAAAAGAACCTTCATTCACGCTCCCGGGGACGAAAAACGGTACTGAATCAGGCGATATTCGTCAAGCGAATCAACGGGCGCAAGTGTGGGCGCCGGGCTAATCCCCAGAGTTCGCGGCTTCGACGAACCTGCTAAACTCGGCGACGCGATGGCGCGACAAAAACTCGGACAACATTTCCTGGTTGATCGTGGATGGCAAAAAAAAATCCTCGAGACGCTGAGTGTTGCAGAGGGCGACGTCTGGATTGAAATTGGCGCGGGACACGGCGAGATGACGCAGTTGCTCGCTGAATCAGGCGCGCGCGTTTACGCGATTGAAACCGATTCGAACCTTGCTGAGAGGCTGCGAGAGAAAGCACCAGCGTGGGGCAATGTTAAGGTCATCGAAGCCGATGTTTTGACTGTCGATTTTCAAAAAAAATTGGCGCATGAGCGATTTCGCGTCTACGGAAATCTGCCTTACTACATTACGTCACCGATTCTTCGGCGTCTTTTCGATTCAACCGCGAAAATCGCGTCCATTGACATCGTGATCCAGCTCGAAGTAGCCGTGCGAATCGTCGCGCCGCCCGGCCGCCGCGATTACGGATATCTTTCCACTCTCTGTCAATTCTTCGCAAAGCCTGAAATCGTTTACAAAATTCCGCCGGGAGCATTCGCGCCGCCGCCGCGCGTCACCTCCGCGCTAGTGCAGATGACACTACCGGGCGAGTGCGCAATACTCGGCATTCGCAATGAATCGCGATTCCTGGAATTTCTGCAGAGCTGCTTCGCGCAGAAACGGAAGACGCTGCGTAATAATTTGCGCGAATTGTTTAGCGATGAGCAGATTGCCGAGGCGCTCAAATCGTGCGGCTTAACTTCCGACGCGCGCGCAGAGCAGTTGAGTTTGAAGCAGTTCGCTGCACTTTACGCGGGAATTGCAGAGGAGTAGCTTCGCGCAGAATGGCTAGTCTTCGGGCTCGAGATGCTGCATCACGGTGCGCAGGCGGTCGGGAAAATCCGTCATGATCCCATCCACGCCGGCTGCGATGACGCGGCGAATCTGATCGGCCTGATTGAGCGTCCACGTCGCGATTTGAAGATCGGCGAGATGCGCCTGATTCACCAGATCCTCTGAAATCAGATCGCCTCGGGGGCAAAGTTGACGCGCGCCAACGCCGACCGCCGTTCTCACGGTGTCCGGCCGCACTTCCTCGACGAGCAGGCCCGTCATCACCGTCGGATCGTGCTTTAGAAGGCTGTCGAGCGTCCCAGGATCGAACGAGAGCACGATGGAACGCGCGACATCCCCTGAGCTGCGCAATGCCGCTGCCAGCGCGTGATGCATGCCCCAGGCGGCCTCATACTTGAGTTCGAGGTAAAAGACGACGTCGTGCTGGCGTCCGAACGCGAGGATTTCTTCGAGCGTCGGGACGCGCTCGCCTATGAAACCGTGATCGAACCAGCGTCCCGCGTCGAGATCTTTCAATTGTGCAAGCGTCATGTCGCGGACGGCCCCGGTCCCGTTCGTCGTGCGTTGGAGATTTGAATCATGGATGGCGACGAACTGCGCGTCACGCGTCATGTGCAGATCGGTTTCGATGAACGTCGCGCCCATTTCGACGGCGGCGCGAAATGCCGCCAACGTATTTTCGGGCGCGTATCCGGACGCTCCGCGGTGCGCGATGATCCAGGGTTGCCGCATCGCGCGCTATCCTAGCAGAGTCGAGCCATGCATTCACGTTCCGCGCCTCACGAGTGCTCCGCCAGCAACGCCTCCCGAAATAGCGCGTGAAATGACTGCGCGGAATCGAAAGCTGCTAGAAGAGTCGTTCCGATACCGCCCGACGCGCACGGACACTCCCGCAAAAGATTTCGCTTTTGCGATACCCCGTTTCCTCGAACATTGGCAATTCGACGTCACACTCGCCTGCAAGGACCACGCACGAGTCCTCGTAAACTCCTTAATATCAACAGATATGGCGCGCTGCTTGCACTCTGTGGCGCTCCTGTTTTTTGGCTGCCGGATTGCCCTTCCCATATTGCGTAGAGACCTTGCAGTCGATTTATAAGCGGCCACCCAGCCGCCGTTTCCGGTGCGAAGCAAGGTCAGTCCGGTTCGGTACCGGCGCGGTTCTGCGGCCCCGACAGGAGGGCGCGTGGCACTGTTAGTCCTATTGGTCGTTGCTCTAATTGTCGGCCAGACATGGTTTGATTGGCGCGAAACTCGGCGCCAGCGGGTCATGCCCGAATGGGTCAGCGGCCTCGCGCTTGCTGCGTTCGTTGCCACTCCTCTCACCGCCAGCGCTTCATTCGCTTCGATGTGGTACCAGGATTCCCTCGGCCTCAATGGAAACGGCGTTGGTGCGTGGTTTTGGTTCGAAGCTGGATTCGCACTTTGCGCGATGGGAATCGTCATCGCGGCGACGCGGAAAAAGCGCCTTCGCACGCTCATCATACTTTCGAGCCTGCTTACCGTAGCGCTGTGGTTCAGCCTGTCGTTCTTCTCTTAATCGGCTACGTCTCCCTCAATCGCATCTGTCCAATATTCCTCGTAGGCTTGCGGCTTGAACCGCCGAGCGCAGGCAGCGATGCCGAACTTGAAACGGCTCTCCCGTGCATTCCTTGCCGCATCATGTCTCGTTTGCCATACTGAAATCATGAGGCGCGCGCTCCTGATTCTGTTCGCATTTTTCCTGCTCGCTGTCGCGCTACGCGCGGACACTCTGCATCTGAAAGATGGCAGCACGGTCACTGGCCTTATCGTCGGGTTCGATCAGAATTCGTTCAGGGTGAAAACGAGCTACGGATTCGCCGTTGTCCGCCGTGATGCGGTGCTCTCGATTGATGTGGCTGAAGGCAATTCTGGCGACGAAAAGAAGCCTCCAACTTCAGCTCCCGCCACGACGCCACATGTGGAGAAGCCAACTGCCGCGACTCCCGCGCCAGTCCCGGCTCAACCGGCAGCGACGCCTGCGACGTCGTCACCGCCGGCCCAACCGGCGAACGCTGCTGCAATTTCTCCGAAGCCTGTGGATAAGCCGGTTCATCCTGAATCAGCGGCTACGAACTCAAACGCACCAAAGTCGGCCCCAGCTGCTCCAAACCCTAACGCCCCCACCGCAGAGACAGCGACCACGAATCCGGGGCGCGGCGCCACAAAGCCCGTAGTGGTTGCGCCAAAGCCTGCTCCGCCGCCGAAGCCTGTGGACGAACCAATTCGCGAAGAGGCCTCCGGCAATTCCTATTCGAATCTCACTTACGGCTTCCGAATGTACAAGCCGCCGACGTGGGAAATTGTGGAAGGCGCGCGCAAAACGCTCCCGGGCACCATCGCGGCACTGGGCACCGAGGATGAAAACACATATCTGTTGATCGGCACGAGTCCGGCACCAGGTTCGCTCGACGCGGATCTCAAATCTTCGGACGTTAAACTCCGCGAAATGTTCGACAACTATCGCCCGCTCGGTGACGATCACCTGACAATTTCGGGCATAAGCGCAATCGAGCGCAAATTTCGCGGGAGCATTGATACGCACGAGTGGTCGGGAGTCGTCGTTCTGCTTGAGCGCGGGAAACAAACGTACACAATCCTCGGAATGACCGTTGCGAATTCAGATCTCGTTCAGATTCAGGAAAACGTAATCCGCCGCGCAATCTCCAGCCTTCAGTTCGACCCGTAAGCGTAGGATTTCAGATCTTAGAAATTTGGGAGAATTGGGAAAGACTAGTCGAATTCTTGCTTCGGAGCAGTTTGTTCGGGCCCGACGCGTCCGGCGACGACGTCCGCGCGCGAGTGATTTTCAGCGCGAACAGGAGAGCCAGCGATCCGGCGCAACATCGCAATCTGGCCAATGTGCGTCAGCGAGTCGGCAATAGGACCTTGAAATAGCCTTTCAGCACGGGCGCCGAGCGGCGCATCCGAAGCGAGATATTCATCGAATGCCGCGAGGCTCGCAAAAAATCTGGCGACGTCCTCATTCCATTCGCGCGGCTGTGTGTCGTGCCACACTTCCTTGCCCTTCGCGATGCTGAGCGCCCAATCAAATAAATCGCAGATGTGGGAAAGAATCTTGCCGGGAGTGCGCGAGCCGTCGGCGACTTGGAACGCAAAGAAATCCGCTGGCGCTCCGCGAAGGGCTTTGCCACCGCGATATGCAACCGTCGCAACCGTGTGCCGCAAAAGTTCGCGGCTCGAATCGCTGCTCGTCGCCATCGTTGCTGCTTCCTTCCGCTGCCCTCAGGAGCGCGAATTGAATTGCACAGGCGCGAGCCCGAAACTACCGGACAGCGCTAGAACTTCGTCACTTCGCTGAAATGGAATCCGCGCACTTTCATCGCCGGCACGACCATCTCGAACGATTCTTCGCCGGCTGCACGCACCGCTTCGCCCAGCATTTCCACGTTCGAGAGCATTTCAATCATGCTCTGATTGAAACGGAAATTGCGAATGCCGCCGGAAATCTTTCCATTTTCGACGAGAAAAGTGCCGTCGCGAGTCATTCCGGTAAGAATCTTTTCGTAAGGATCCACTTCGCGGATATACCAAAGGCGGGTGACGAGGATGCCGCGTTCGGTCGAGCGCACCATCTCGTCCACGCTCGCTTTGCCGCCGGTAAAAACCAAATTCATCGGCGCCTCGCCATACTCATTCGGTAGCGAGAAGCCATGGCCGGTCGGCTGCTTCTTCATTTTTTTCGCCGTCGCACGCGAGTAAACCAAATTCCGCGGCACGCCTCGATCCACGAGGAGAACTTTTTCCCGCGGCACGCCCTCGCCGTCGAACGGTGTTCCCAGTTGGAGCGGATGGTAGACGTCATCACAAATCGTGATGTTGTCGCCGAAGAGTTTCGTGCCGATTCGCTTATTAAACATCGAGCGCTGATCGAGGACAGCGGTCCCGGCGAAATCGTAAAATAGAAATCCCACAAGATCGAGCACGGCCGATGGCTCAAGAATCACGGTGTATCGTCCGGGTGGAATCTCCTTCGGCGCGCGCGACGCAGTTGCCTTGCGGCTAGCCGAAGCGCCGAGCGCGTCGGGATCGATGTCCGCGATATTCGGCGAGTTCGCTTTCGCCCAACCCGAGGAGTCTTTCTCCATGATCGTCACGGAGAATTCCGCGCGTGTCTGCTCGTAATGCGCAAAGTATCCCCGCGAATTCGCAAATGCCGTCTCTACCATGGCCGTGGAAAAAATGCCGGCCGCAGTCTGTTTGGCGGTTGCCGTAGCCTTGCAAACGCGCGCAACGGCGCGGGCCCTCTCCGCGGGCATTGCCGTCGCAGTGGCCGGGAAAAAACGCGCCACCTTTTGAGTTTTCTGCTGCTTGAGCATCGGCAGCAAATCGGGATTCTTCGGTTGGAAACGCGCCAGGTCCGCTGCGGCGCGAACCACACGCCGAAGCGATTCATCATCGGTCTTGTTGGTCGTGGCGCGTGCTGTCCGTCCGTCAACTACTGTACGCACGGAAACCGTCAGATTCTGCTCGGCGACGTTCTGGTGGATGGTGTTATTCGCGAATCGCGTAAGCGCGTCGGTGACGGCGCCGATGTCTACTTCCGTTTCGTCTGCGTCGCTGAATTTGATGATGCGCTCGGCGAGTTCGCGCAACGCCCCTGGGCCCAAGCGATGGTCGGCCGCCATTTCCCGGCGGCGCAGGAGCGCGCGCTTTGGCTTTGGCGGCGATTTTTTCTTCGCTGGCGACATTTATTTGGCGAATGCCGCGCCGATCTTCACGTTGCGGAAGCGCGATGGCGACGCGCCGTGGCCCGTCCCCATCGTCTGCATGGGCTGGCCCTTGCCGCAGTTTGGCGTGCCCCAAAGCGTCCAGTGCTCGCGCGAGCAAATCGCGTCGCAGCTTCCCCAAAATTCCGTCGTGATCCCGCTGTAGCTTGGATTCTTGAGCATGCGGCCGATTTTGCCGTTCTTGACTTCCCAGCCAATCTCAGTCGAAAACTGAAATTGATAGCGGTGATCGTCAATGGACCACGACCGATTCGTGGACATAAGAATGGCATCATCCGTATCCGCGATGAGGTCGTCATATTTCCAAGAGCCGGGAAGCAGGCTGATATTGGTCATGCGAATGATTGGCAGATTGCTCCAGCTTTCGGTGCGCATCGTCCCGCCGGAGCGCTTTTCACCGATGGCCGCAGCTGTTTCGCGATTGCTCAGATAACCGGTGAACAATCCATCGGTAATAATCGGCGTGCACTGCGCGGGGACGCCTTCGTCGTCGTAGCCGAATGTGCCGAGTCCGGGACCGTGTTCCAGCCGCGCATCCGCGACGACGTTGACGATGTCCGATCCGTAGCGCAGCGTGCGCAGTTTGTCGAGCGTCAGAAAACTCAACCCCGCAAAGTTCGCTTCCATGCCGAGCACGCGGTCAAGCTCAATCGGATGCCCGACGGATTCGTGAATCTGCAATCCAAGCTGCGCGCTTTCCAGAATAATTGTGGACGTGCCTTCGGGGCATTGCGCCGCGGAATGCAGCGCCACGGATTCTTCCGCGATGCGCTGCGCATTGCCCACGAGATTGAGCGATTCGACCAGCTCGTATCCCCGCTGCATGTGCTGCCCGCCGAAACTATTCGGATACGAGCGCTTCTGAATTTCGCTGCCCGCAAAAGTTGTCGCGACGATGCCCGCCCCAGAAAGCATCTTGAGCTGATGAATCGCCGAGCCTTCCGTGGACGCGTAATACTGTTCGATTCGCCGGAACGACATCGAACCTTCGGCCAGCGTGACGCCCTTCACTCTTCGCATTTCCTTGTCGGCAGCAAGAAGGACATCAATTTGCCGCTCGACAGGAATGCGGAACGGATCTTTGATGAAAGGGCCCTGCCAAGTGTCTACGTGAGGACCTTCCGGAGCAAGAACGGCGTCGTGCGTTTTCGCGAGCGCCGATGCTTTGGCAATCGCAACGGCCTCGGCGGCACAGGCTTGCACGCCTTCGCGAGTCAGTCGATCAGTGGCAGCAAATCCCCACGCGCCGCCCGCGATCACTCGAATTCCGATGCCGAGCGATTCGCTTTCGGAGAGATTTCCAACGTCGCCGTTCTTCGTCGAGACATCGCGATGGCGAATATCCATCACGCGCGCATCCGCAAACGTCGCGCCGCGCACTTTCGCTGTATCAATCGCCCAGTTGGCCCAATCTCGCATTCGAAAAGTGCCAGTCTCGTACTTGCAGAGGGAACGAACCCATTCATTCGTAGCGCCGGCATCTTGCCGGCGTTTTTGACTTCCGACCAAACAGCCGCGAATCGTATCTTTCAACGACCGACTGTGAACTTCTTTGCGGTCTTACGAGGACGCCTACGTTCCCTCATCCCACGAAGTCAAATAGTGCTCTTGCTCGGCCGTGAGTTTATCCAGTTGCACGCCCATGGATTCGAGCTTCAACTTCGCAATCTGCCGGTCAAGAACCTCGGGTACTGAATAAACCTGTGGCTTCAATGCCGACGCATGCTTGATCAAATGCTCGACCGAGAGCGCCTGGTTCGCAAAGCTCATATCCATCACGGACGCGGGATGGCCCTCTGCTGCCGCAAGATTGATGAGACGGCCGTCGCCGAGAAGATAAATTCTGCGGCCATCTTTCATTGCGTATTCGTCCACGAATGGGCGCGCCTGCTTCTTCGAACTCGATAGCTTGTCGAGCGCGGTGATATCGATCTCGACGTTGAAGTGACCAGAATTGGCGAGTACCGCGCCGTCCTTCATATTCTCGAAGTGTTCCGCCGCAAGAACGGACTTATCGCCGGTGACGGTAACGAAAATGTCGCCGATTTTCGCGGCTTCGTTCATCGGCATTACGCGGTAACCCTCCATGACGGCTTCAAGTGCGCGCACTGGATTGATCTCGGTGACGATCACGTCGGCGCCAAGGCCCTTCGCGCGCATGGCTAGCCCGCGTCCGCACCAACCATAGCCCGCCACGACAAATTTTAGTCCGGCAATCAGCAGATTCGTCGCGCGCAGGATGCCGTCAATTGTGGACTGCCCAGTGCCGTATCGATTGTCGAAAAGATGTTTCGTCAGCGCGTCGTTGACTGCGATGATCGGATACTTCAGCGTGCCGTCCTTGGCCATCGCACGCAGACGAATTACGCCGGTCGTCGTCTCTTCCGTTCCGCCAATGACGCCCTTGATCAGCTCCGTACGCTTAGTGAGCAGTTGCGAAACGAGATCCGCGCCATCGTCGAGAGTAATTTGCGGCTTGTGGTCGAGCGCCGCGCTGATGTGGGAGTAATACGTGGCGTTGTCCTCGCCCTTGATTGCGAATGTCGGAATGTTGTAATCCTTCGTCAATGAGGCTGCCACGTCATCCTGCGTCGAGAGCGGATTCGACGCGCACAGAACAAGATCCGCGCCGCCATCGCGCAAGGTGATTGCGAGATTCGCCGTCTCGCTGGTCACGTGCAGGCACGCGGACATGCGGATGCCCTTCAGCGGCTGTTCCTTGATGAATTGCTTTCGAATCAGTTGAAGCACGGGCATGTGCTGATTCGCCCATTCAATCTGGCGTTTTCCGCGCTCCGCGAGGGCGAGGTCCTTCACATCACCGGCAAGTTTCGCTGCTGTATCCACGTAATTTCTCTCCTGAATTAATATCGCGTTTGAATTGTAATCGCGAAGGGGGTTAGCCGCGCGAGACAGCCACTGCGCCGCGCGAAGCCGTTTCGTTGCGGATCTTGTCGGCCTTATCGGTGCGTTCCCAAGTAAAGCCTGGCTCATTCCGGCCGAAATGGCCGTAGGCAGCCGTCTGCAAGTAAATCGGCCGCCGGAGATCGAGAGCTTCAATAATGCCCTTGGGCGTGAGCGAGAAATTCGCGCGAACGATTTCGGTAATTTGAGAATCCGGAATCACGCCGGTGCCGAACGTATCCACCATCACAGACACGGGCTCGGCCACGCCGATGGCGTAAGCGAGTTGGACTTCGACTTTACGCGCCACACCCGCCGCGACGAGATTCTTCGCGACGTAGCGCGCCATGTAGCACGCTGAACGGTCCACCTTCGTTGGATCTTTGCCCGAAAGCGCGCCGCCGCCGTGACGGCTATAACCGCCGTATGTATCGACGATGATCTTGCGGCCCGTCAACCCCGCGTCGCCCATCGGTCCGCCGATCACGAAGTTGCCGGTGGGATTGATGTGATACTTTGTATCCGAATCAACCATCGCGGCCGGAAGTACCGGGTCAATCACTTCTTTCCTGATAGCCTTCGATAGCTCGTCGTGAGAAATCTTGTCGCTGTGCTGCGTGGAAATCACCACGCAATCCACGCGCGCCGGCCGCCCGTCAACGTATTCAATTGTGACTTGGGATTTTCCATCGGGCCGGAGGGAATTCAGAATGTTCTTCTTTCGAACTTCGGCAAGGCGGCGGGTCAACTGGTGCGCGAGTTGGATTGGCATAGGCATCAACTCGGGCGTCTCGTCGCACGCGAAGCCGAACATCAAGCCCTGATCGCCCGCTCCGCCGGTATCAACTCCCATGGCGATGTCGGCCGACTGCTTCTTGATCGAGCACATGATGCCGCAGGTCTCGGCATCGAAGCCGTATTTCGCGCGGTCGTAGCCCACCTGCCGGATCACCTTGCGCGCTACATCGTCGAAATCCACGTAGCATTGCGTCGTGATTTCGCCGGCAATCACCACTAAGCCCGTCGTAACCAGCGTCTCGCAGGCCACGCGGCCCTTGGGGTCTTGCTCCATCACTTTATCGAGGACGGCGTCGGAAATCTGATCAGCGATCTTGTCCGGATGTCCTTCGGTCACGGACTCAGACGTAAACAAGAAGCGTTCTTCGGGTGCGGTCAAAACAATCTCCTCTGATGCGAGCAATTGGCGATCAAGCCGGTGTCAAATCGCTTTTCACGTGGGGAAACGCGAAAAATGGAACGTAACATGCAGGCTGCACCCTGTCAACGCTTAGTCCTGAAACGAGTTAAACGCGTGTTAAACGGCCATATTTGGCGTTGATTTGCGACGCCCCGCAGCGGGGGTTCGACCGCAAAGCGCCATGGTTCAGTCTGACACTCAGCCCTCTTCTTAGTCATCGACGACAGGCGCCAAACTCCCGCCCTTGCGCCGCGCCATCAGGTAAGCCCTCATAAAATCATCAAGATCCCCGTTCAGGACTTTATCCACATCACCGCGCTCCATTTTCGTCCGATGGTCTTTGATCATCTGGTAGGGCTGAAGTACGTACGAGCGGATTTGATTGCCAAAGCTAATATCCCCCTTGCTCTCGTCGAGCTTCTTTAGCCCCGCTTGCCGCTTTTCGAGCTCGTGCTCGTAGAGCCGCGACCGCAGAATCTTCATGGCCGTCTCGCGATTCTTATGCTGGCTCCGCTCGTTTTGGCACTGCACCACGATGCCGGTGGGCAAATGCGTGAATCGTACGGCCGACTCGACCTTGTTCACATTCTGTCCGCCGTGACCGCCGGCGCGAAATGTATCAATCCTCAAGTCCTCCGGTTTGACCACCACTTCGATTCGGTCGTCAATTTCAGGAATCACGAAAACAGACGCAAACGACGTATGCCGCCGCGCAGCCTGGTCGTATGGAGAAATCCGCACGAGCCTGTGAACGCCGGTCTCGCTCGTCAGCAATCCAAACGCGTTCTCGCCCTCGAATCGTATCGTAGCTGTTTTTATCCCCGCTTCTTCACCGGGAGTTGAATCGAGAATGCTCGCCCTGATTCCCTTCGATTCCGCCCAGCGCAAGTACATGCGCATCAGCATCTCGGCCCAATCCTGGGATTCTGTGCCGCCGGCGCCAGGCTTGATGGTCATGATGGCGTTGAGGGCGTCGGTTTTGCCGGAAAGCAGCGTCTTCGTCTCGAGGTCGGCAACGTATGCGTCGGTTGTCTTCAGCTCGTTGGCAATATCCGCAACCACTGATTCGCGCTGCTCCGCGTTCGTTTCCTCATGAGCCATATGAAAATACGTGTCGAGATCGCTGACGGCGATCCTGAGCTTCTCGTCAGCCGCAAGGCGGCCTTCGACGAGCTTCCGCTCTTGCAGGACGGCTTGCGCTTTTTCGGGATCCTGCCAGAAATCGGGCTGGCCAACTTTTGATTCGAGAGCGGCTAGCTGCTTCTGGTTGTCGGGAACGTCAAAGATAACTCCGGACGAGTTCGAGGCGGCTCTTCAGCTCTGAATATTTGTGTTCGAGGTCTTCGAGGTGGTCAGGCATCTAGAATCATTCACTCCCAATTTCGTACAACTGCATCGCTGAGATTACGAGGCAAAATTTTCGGTGGCAGCACGAATTTAACGATCGCGATTTCTCTCTTTCGATTTCGCGCGCACTACCGGGGTTTCCGTTACTTCGGTTCGCGCCTGTTTCATCACCATCCATCGCGCCAGAATTAAGATCGAAGCGATCAAACTCAGCCAGGCAATCCAATCGCCCCATAGCGTATACAACGTCCGATCGCTGCGAAAATCGTAAGGCGCATCGAGCTCGCCGCGCACATCCGTCGCCATTTCGGCGACGATCCTGCCGTACGGATCAACCGACACAGTGTAGCCGTTATTCGTGTCGCGCAGCATCCACCGGCGGCTTTCGACCGCGCGCACTCGGGACATCATCAAGTGCTGCGGAGGCGCGGCCGATCGCCCGAACCACCCATCGTTCGAAATATTGATGAGCAGTTCCGCCCCGCCCCGAGCGAAGTTCGCAATTTCCGAGGGGAAAATCGCTTCGTAGCAAATAAATGTCCCGAATCGCCCGCCGGGTAATTGGCCAACGGTATAGACAGTGCCCGGCGTGAAATCGGAAATATCGGCGGTCAGTCGCCCCGCAAATGTAATCCACTGCCGCAACGGCACGTACTCGCCGAAGGGCACCAGATGAATTTTATCATAGGTGTACGTCCGCTCTCCCGCAGGGTTCAGAAGCACCGCGCTGTTCGTTGCTTCCAATTGCTTCCCAGGGCTAAATTTCCAAGCCACGACCCCGAGAAGAAAATATTGCCCCGAGTCACGCGCAATGCGCTCTGCGCGGACATCAAATTTCGAATCCTGCAAGCTGAACGGCGCCGGCACCTCCGGCCAGACAACAATCCCCGGTTCCCTGTGCGCGGCATCCACACTAATTTTCTCGAGCTCGTCCAATTCCCCGGCGTGAATATCGAGCCAGTTGTTCGGATAATGCTCGGATTGCGGAAAGTTTGTCTGAACGAGATGCGCCACATACCGCCCAGAGGGTTTCGGCACAAAATGCGGCCCCACAAGCGCGACAAGAACCAGGACAGCCGCGGTCACGGCAAGCGCGGTCCATGACCGGCGAGTTCGGGTGATGACCGCCCACGCCAGAAGCGCATTGAACGCTGCGATCACAAAGGACAAACCAAAAATCCCAGTCAGCGGCACGAGCTGCAAAAACGCGAGGTTGCCGCTCGCCGCGTAGCCGGTCAAATTCCACGGAAAGCCGATATACGGAAGGTGCGTGCGCGCGAATTCGAGCGTGACCCACAGAAAAGGCGCGATGATAAATGGCGCGACGCTGCTCTTGCGGCTCAGCCACGCAAGGCTCGTCGAAAACGATGCCAGAATAATTCCGCCTGCAATTCCGATCAGCAACACAACTCCCGCCGCGTCGAAAGGCTCTACATCGCCGTATTGCCGAATGACCACGGCGATCCACGGCAAGCATGTCGGGTAGAAAACGATTCCGTGCAGAAACCCGTAAAGCGGCGCGTCGCGCATGCCGGCCCCCACCGACGCCAAAATCAGGAGCGCAATCGCGACCCACGCCAGAAATGCCAAATTGTAGTCAGGGAAAGAGAGTGCCAGGAAAAATCCCGACGCGATCGCGAGAACGCAGCGGAGGGGCCGCGATAATTTCATTCAGCGATTAATGGTGGCTAGCATTTCGTTAACTGATTCTGAAGAAGAATAAACCGCTATCTACCGGGATTTGCTACGGGTTCCACGATTTCATCCAGCTTGTTTCGAGACAACACTAGACCATCTCGACCTAAAAATCCAGCCAGCTTTCGGCACTGAAACCACCTGAATTGAATCCCTGTGAATCCAGATAGCGGGCCTTACTACGGCATCACATTCGAACCGAAAACAGAGTACGGCCACACATTGACACTTGAATACTGTGGGCGTATGGATGAGGTTGTACGAATGCAATTCGAAAAGTGATTCGCGTTTGAATTATCGCGATCTGGCACAGCGTGGTGGCGATCGGGAGGTTCTGTGTACAAAATCATCCAGAACTCACGGCTCTATGAACAAATCGTCCAACAAATCGAGGACTCCGTTCTAAAGCGCGAACTCAAGCCCGGCGATCAGTTGCCGGCCGAGCGCGAACTTGCCGCTCAATTTGGAGTTAGCCGGACGGCGGTGCGCGAAGCGATCAAGGCGCTGCGCGAAAAGGGGCTCGTCGAAGCATATACAGGACGCGGCACGTTCATAACCAATGAACGATCGCAGGCCATCCGCCACTCGCTTGACAGAATTATCAAAATCAACCAAGTAGAGGGCTTTTTGCAGTTGGCCGAAACGCGCGCGATTCTCGAGCCGGCGATATCCGCATTGGCAGCCTCTCGCGCAGACAAACAACACCTCGCGACAATGCGCGAGGCTGTCGCAGTGATGGACGAAGCCAGGAAGGATCCGGCGGTCTTCATTGAAGCCGATCTCGACTTCCACCTCACGCTCGCGGAAGCCGCCGGAAATCAAATTATCCTATCGCTTATTGATTCCATCGTCGGCCTGCTTCGCGAGCAGCGGCTGAGAATTTTTCGCATTGCCGGCGGTGCCGACCGCGGACAGTTTCATCACAAACGAATTCTGGAAGCAATTGAGAACCGCGATCCGGTTCGCGCGAGGCAATGTATGGAAGCCCACCTTGAACAAGTGCGAGAAGATACGAGTGTATCTTTGAGCTCCTCGGCTTCTCCCCGCACCGAGCTTGAGTCGTAATCTGGGGATTTCCCGCCAGTTCGCGTTAGCTTTGAAAGAGAGGACTGGGGAACAGCCCGCAGTTTTCTGGGGCTCTTGCCGGCTAGCGTTTGATGATGGCTTTAAAGCCGGCGTGGTCGAGAGAATCTTTAGCGCGTTCGGCCGCTGGCACATCGGCGTACGGCCCTACTTGGACGTGATAGAGGTTATCGCCCGCCGCGGGAATCACTATGAACGACGGAAAACTCTTGCGTTGCGCGGCATCTGCCACTGACACTGCGTCTGTCTCCTTCGTCATCGCCGCGATCTGAAGCACAATTTGCCCCCGCGAAATTCGCGGCGCCTGGAAACGACGCAACTCAATAGCATTAGCAGAAATCGTCTTCGCCGCACGCCGCCCAGATGGCGTCATGTCCGAATTGTGCAGAGATTTCGGCGCACTCGTCGAATCCGCAGTCGGCTGCGGAGGCACAGTTGCCAGTGCAGAAGAATCCGATGCCGGCGAGGAAGGCTGCAGCTGATTGGAATCCCGCTGCTTATCGAAATCCCATTCGCTGTTCGTCGGCGCAGGAGCCGAATCGGCGGGCTTCGGCAATTCGGACTTCATTCCCGTTACGATGTCTCGACCCGCTGCCGAAGCATGAAGCGGCAACGGCGGCCCATACTGCGTTCGGCCCATCACGTAGCCGAGCGTGAAGAACACGCTGCACAGCAACACCACCCCGAGGAACAATCCAACGAGGTGACGGCTCTCGAGTACCCGGTCACCCCCTCCGCGCTTTCCGTTTCCGCCGGCCACGTTTATTTATTTCCCCCCATCGACTTCGTCCACTGCATGATCATGTCAATCGGTAACGGAAAAACAATCGTCGTGTTTTTCTCGGTGCCGATTTCCGTCAGCGTTTGCAGGTAGCGAAGTTGGATCGAAGCGGGCTGAGTCTGAAGGACCTGAGCCGCTTCTGCCAGCTTCGTCGAAGCCTGCATTTCGCCTTCCGCGTGAATAATTTTTGCCCGGCGCTCGCGCTCCGCCTCCGCTTGCTTGGCGATCGCGCGCTGCATATTCTCCGGGATGTCGACTTGTTTGACCTCAACCTTCGTTACCTTGATACCCCAAGGCTCCGTATCCTGGTCAAGGATTACTTGTAACTTGGCGTTTACCTTTTCGCGCTCCGACAAAATCTCGTCCAATTCGAACTGCCCGACCACGCTGCGCAAATTCGTCTGCGCGAGCTGCGAAGTCGCATAAAGGTAATTTTGAATTTGCGAAAGCGCGCGATTTGCGTCCACCACGCGGAAGTAGCAGACCGCGTTTACTTTCACCGACACGTTGTCGCGCGTGATCACGTCCTGCGGCGGAACATCGAGCGTTTCGATTCGCAGCGAGATTTTCGTCAGCTTGTCGATGGGCCAAGCCACGAAACGCAGCCCCGCGCCCTTCGGCTCCGGCGACATTCGCCCCAGTCGCAAAATCACTCCGCGCTCCCACTCCTTGATCACATTCACCGAATTGAAAATCCAAATCAGAAAAATAAAAACCGCAACGATCGTCAAAGTCTCAGTGAAAGGCATTGCATTCTCCTTAAACTCGCTTCACGCGCCTGGCCGCTGCGACGGCGCATCATTGGGCTCAACGCGGCGGCGCATCAACGGGCTCGACGTGCAGCGTCAATCCATCCACGCTGCGCACGCGAATGCGCGCGCCCTCAGGTATCGCGCTTGAGGCATGCGCGCGCCAAAGTTCCCCATGGACAAATACCATCCCGTTCTGCGAGCCGACTTGCTCCCGCACTTCCCCAACTTCGCCGATCAACTCCTCGTTGCCCGTGGCCGGCCTCCACGCGCGCGAGCGCAGCACTAGCCGCATCAGCAGAATCACGATGATCGCGAACGGAATCGTTACGCCAAGTGACGCTCCGAGGCTTACGCCCATCCCTGTCAGCGGCGAACGCACCAGCATCAGCGCGCCCAGCACCATGGCCGCGACCCCTCCGACGCCAAGTATTCCGTGCGTCGGAAATTTCGCCTCGAGAATAAATAGCGTGAGAGCCAGAAGGATCATCAGAAATCCCGTGAGATTCACGGGCAGAAGATGCATCGCGTATAGCGCGAGCAGCAGAGCAATTCCGCCGATGACGCCGGGGGCGAAAAGACCTGGATGCGTGAATTCGGCATACAGTCCGAGCACGCCGACGATCAAGAGAATGAAAAACACATCGGGCTGAACGATGCGCGAAAGAAATTTTTCGCGCCCCGTCATCTCGACTTCCGTCACCATCGGCGAACTGAGATCGAGCTTCGTCTTCGAGCCGTCGAATCGCGTGATCGTTCGCCCGTTAAGTGCCGCCAGCAACGCTTCCTGCGACGGCTCGACGAGATCAATCAGTTTTCCGTCGAGCGCTTCCTTCTCGCTGAAGGCTTTCGCGTCCGAGACCGCGGTCAAAGCCAAATCCACGTTTCGTCCGCGCTGGCTAACGTAACTTCTAAGATATGCCTCGGCCTCGTTCACAATCTTGTGGCGCATCGTCTCGTCAATCTGCACCGACGACCCCGCAAGAATCATGACCGGCGACGCCGCGCCCGTGTCCGTTCCCGGCGACATCGCAGCCACATCAGCCGAGAGAAGAATGAAAAAGCCCGCCGACGCCGCGCGCGAACCCGTCGGCGTCACGAACGTAACCACCGGCACAGGCGACGCCAATATCTTCGCGATGATTTGCCGCATCGCCGAGTCGAGCCCGCCCGGCGTGTCAATCGTGATGAGCACCAGCGCTGCATGCTCTTGCGCTGCGCGGTCAATTCCGTTGGAAATGTAGTCGGCGAGGATCGGCTCAATCTCGCTGTCAATTCGCAACTTCACAATCCCAGCGGGATTGGAAACCGCCGCACCAGTTTGTTGCGATGCTTGGCTCTGAGGCTTCGCAGAGAGAACCGCAGTTGAAGTGAATGCCAGACCCAGAAGAAACAGCGCGAAAAATTTAGGACTGCCGAAGACAGTTTTACAGTACATCTCGACCGGCATTATAGCAGGAGTAACGCCGCCAACAATCACAGTGGCACGGTTCGGAGGGCGACTGTACTTTTGGGGACAGAAGAAAGATTACGTCTGCCGGTCCATCACAGCCTTAAATCGCGGATGATCTCGGAGGGAATCCAGATCGGTATCGTGCTGCGCCCAGCTCTTGTACCACGCCGCATGCGACATCGCCTTGTCCAGACAATCGATCGCCTCTTCCTTCTGACCGAGAAGCGAATACACGCAAGCAATATTGTAGAGAATTCCGCAATCCTCCGGATCAATCGCCAGCGCACGCCTCGCCCAATCCAGGCTGCGCGATCGCTCGCCCAGTTGGCATAAGTCCGTGGCGCCAAGATAAAGCGCCCGCGCGTCATCCGGATGCATTTCCAAATGCTTCTCAGCCAACTTCAACGCGCGCGCATGGGCCGCTTTCGCCTCCACGATGCGGTGCATTCCTTCGTAGACCATGGCTACCATGCTGGGAGCCTGATAATCCTCGGGCTTCGCTTCCGAGGCCTTCTGAAAAAGATCTCCGGCCTTCGCCAGTTTGCCTTGTTGAAAGCAGGCCCGCGCGTAGAAGTAGTACGCTTCAAAAAGCTTCCCATCGAGACGTATCGCCGTCTCGAACTCTGTCTCCGCCTCGTCGTAGCGTTTGCTCAATGAGATCGCCAGTCCGCGCGCCACGTGCGCCTCGGCAAGGCCCGGATCCAGCACCAACGCTTTGCGGCTGGCATCCTCAGCCGCTTCAATGTTTGCTTTCGTCGCGTCCCAATACATATAGAGATACGAGTAGCAGTCCGCCACGCCCGCGTACGCCCGCGCGTATCCCGGATCAATTTCAATGGCTCGCGTGAACATCTGCCGCGCGAAATCGTAGCCGCGCCGTCGAAATTGATAGAAAAATTGCCGCCCGCGCAAATAATAATCGTAGGCTTTCACGTCCGCGGTGGGCGCCTTCGCGATCGCCTGCTTCTCCGTCTCCGTCAACTTCACTTTCAGCGCCGCGGCAATGCTCTGCGCGATTTCGTCCTGAATCGCAAATACATCCTCAATCTGGCGATCGTAGCGCTCGGCCCACACGGAATGGCGCGTCCGCGTATCCACCAATTGCGCTGTGATGCGCAATCGATTCCCCGCCCGGCGGATGCTGCCTTCGAGCACGAACGCCGCATTCAATTGCTGGCCCACTTGCGGGGCTCCGGCGCCTTTGTCGCGGAATGGCAGCACTTCGGAACGCGAGAAAACCTGCAAGCTATTGATCTTGGCGAGCTCGGTGATGATGTCTTCCGTCATTCCATCGCGGAAATATTCATCGTCCTTCGCCGCGCTGGCATTCTCGAAATAAAGCACCGCCACCGATTTCTGTGCGGGCGCTGACGGAGCCGGTGCCGAAGCCGACCGCCCCGACTCGAGATCGCGCTTCAGCATTTGCAAATCGGCGCGCAACTTCGCGGCGCTTTGGTATCGCGCGGAAATATCCTTCTCGAGCAACCGGTCAATGATTTCCGTGAGCGCGTTCGGCAGTTTCGTATTCACGGTCTTTGCCGGCGCCGGCGAACGGTTCAAAATCACGTCGAAAATCTCAGCAGAAGTATTTCCCGCGAACGCTGCCTGCCCCGTCGCCATTTCATACAGCACCGCGCCAAACGAAAAAATATCCGTCCGCGCATCAAGCTCGCGACCGCGTGCCTGCTCTGGCGACATATAAGCAATCGTCCCCAGCGTCGAGCCCGGGCTGGTCAGATGATCTTCCGATATCAATGGCGCGGTATCCTGCGTCATCATTGCCAGCGAATTCGCGGAGCTCGCGGTGATATTCTTCGCCAAACCGAAATCCAGAATTTTCGCCTGTCCTCGCTGCGTGACAAAAAGATTCGCAGGCTTGATATCGCGGTGCACGATGCCCTTATCGTGCGCAGCTCCCAGCGCATCGGCGATCTCAATCGCCAGATCGAGCATTTCTCCGATCGGCATGGATTTGCCGGCCATGTGGTGCTTCAGCGTCTGCCCATCGAGATACTCCATCGCGATGAACAGCCGTCCGCCGTCTTCGGCAATTTCATAAATTGTGCAAATATTTGGATGATTCAACGCGGAGGCCGCGCGCGCCTCGCGGCGAAATCGTTCGAGCGCCGTGGGATCTTTCGCCACTTCACCCGGCAAAAATTTCAGCGCCACCGGCCGGCCGAGATTCACATCCTCAGCCTTAAACACCACACCCATCCCGCCGCCGCCCAGCTTTTCCAGGATTCGAAAATGCGAGATTGTCTGACCGATCATTCGATAAACAATTTCATCCGAACCGCATGTTAGGCCGCTGCGAAAGGCAAGTCAATCCCAGCCAACTCAATTCCGCGGAGCAGTGATTAGCTGGCCTATCCGAATCAGCGAAGCCGGCCTCGCCGTTAGCCGTGTACGTCACCCTCAAATCAAGCAGCGCCAGCCAATATTGCAGCGACTGCAGCGCAAACCCACAAAGCATCAGCCCAACCCCGATGACTCCGAGCCGCCGCTCCGGGAGATGATCGGCGTAATATTCGATAAACGGATACACGGTAACACCCACACCCGTGACCAGCCCGGTCACCAGCCCAACCCGAATCGCAAACGACCACACATGCTCAACTCGATGCACTAGAAAGCTACAGACCAGCGCCGTGGCGACGTATCCCACCGTCCGGGTGACAGTCGCCAGAAATTGTTTCCGCGAAAGACGAGGACGCCGCGCCGCAGTATAGTCAAGCGCAGGCCGCACGCCACGAGAGTACGCAGAAACTTGGCCGACAGTGATCAGAACGCCAAATGCGATAGCGAACTCGAGCCCCAAAATCCTATACAGCCCAGCCCCAAACGCAAGCCCGCGAATCGCGCCGAACACCGCTTCCCACGGCAACGAATAGTGCCTCAAGCCACGAGCCGCTCGGTTAAGTTCGATCGAGATCGTAGCCCCAGTCGCAATTCCCGACGCGATGCCAAAGAAAAGCCCCAGGCCGACACCATATCCGATTCCGAAAAGAATCGAATACGTCACCACCCTAGTAAGCAGTCGCAGCGGCCCGTGCTGCCCACCCAACAAATCATAAGCAAGATAAAGGCTGCCCAGAACATCAAGACAGGAGCCAATCACGCTAACAATCGCAATCGTATGGTGATTCATCGATGAACTGGCAATCAGGCCGTCGTAGCGCCGGCATCTTGCCGGCGTTTTTCTCCGGCGTTACTGTGCTCAAAACGCAAGGAGACAGTTGTCATCCCAAACGAAGTGAGGGATCTGCAGTTGCTTCGTGCCTCATTCACTCAAATTATAAATCAGCCCATTCGGATCCCTGACGTAACACCTCGGAAACTCCGGCTCATCCTTTATAATTTCGCAGCCTCTCTTCTTCAAATTCGCTTTAGTTTTCTCAACATTCTTCACAGTAACTTCCAAAACAGGCCCCAGCGCAGGCCCCCGCTCAATAAACAAATTAATGTTTCTCCCATGAAGGCTGATCATATTTGGCTCCTTCCCGGTAATCTCAAATCCCAACGCCTCCACATAAAAGCTCGCAGCCTTTATCGGATCCTCAGCCTGAATTAAAATATCAGTCCCAAATGTGTTCGACATAAACGCCTCCCAATCTGCATCGCCAACAAAATTTAATACATAATCGTTCGCGTCAAATGGTGCGGCCAATTCGTGGTGTGATAGTGAGTCCACAGTCGCTCGTTCACCTGCGGGATAATCACTTGCTCATCTGGCGCACGAAGCTTATTGATTTCCTCGCGCAGGAGAGCAGTTGCGTAAATACTGTGCGCGCGGATTTCCACCTCCTGCGTCGAATTCCGCGGAATCAATTGGTACGAATTGATGGCGTGCTCGAGTGCCGGTGAGTAGCTATTAATGCCCAATATCCGCAGCGCCGTCGGAGCGATGTAATCGGGAAAGGTTGTCATCTTGGCGACATCGTTCAACTGCACCGGACCGTTTTTTGGATAAGTCGCATAGCAGAACCACAGCCCCAGTTGCGCCAGCTTGTAGAACTTGATCTCCTGCCCTTCATACTGGCTTACATCGTTGAAGCGCGGAAATTCTTTCGCCATCCGCTCAACCAGCCCGTTTCCTCCGTCATAAAGAAGCGGCGGGCACGATTTGATGAAATTGTGGAAGCGTCCGTCATATTTCTCCGCGAGCACTGAGCCAACCTGGTGCAGCACTTCCAGTTTCTCGTCCAGCATCGGCATTTCAATATTGCCGGCAAAGATTTTCTCGAGCTCGGGTCGCGTAATCTTGGCAAGAAATTTGCCGTCGAGCATCGGAACGCCATTGTTCATCGCCCGATTGAGGCACGCGAACATGGCGTCTGAATCGGACGTGTGTTGCCCTTCATAATCCACCTGGAATTTGACGTGCGTCGTGAAATCGGTAAAACCCGTGTCAATCGAATTGGCCACTAGAATCAGATCGATCACGTCGTTCGGGTCCGTGGATTTCACGCCCGAAGGCACCGGATAAACCGGCATGGCAAGCTCTTCGTAACCCATCCACCCGGCTACCTCCACGATCTTGTCAACGTGAGTGAAGACGTCTCGGGAATGTTCGATCGCCGGCCGAATACTTTCGAGAACAGGGCTGCCGATAGGCTTGGGCCACCGAAGCGGAGCAGAGCTATCACCCAAAGCAACAGAGCGAACGGCCGCAGAAATTCCACGAATCGGCGCAACAAGACTCAATGAAGAAATAACTTTCAGAAAATCACGTCGACCCGTCATCGCGTCCCCTTCCCTGAATTTAAATTTGTCTAAGAAATCCGCGCCAACTTATCACAATTCGCCGCTCGGCAATCAGCCCCTCGTGGCGCCGGCATCTTGTGGGCGTCTTTGTCCGGCGTCACTCCGCGCAAACCACCGGCAAGTCGCTCGACAGGTTACCAATCGAACAGTATTCGATTATCTTTATTAGGTACGACATAATCCGGGTACGCTTCCGATCGAATTGTTGACTATGTTCATTGTGATCATAATGTTTGTGAGTGGTTGCCTGGCAGCATTCGGTTTCTTGGCGATGCGAAACCCAATGCGCTTTGAATATCCGGCGAAGGATTTGAATGCGTCTTTCACGTTGGCTGTTAATCTTCGCGATTGGCTCGTTGTTTGCCGCGGCCTTGGCTTGTATTTTGTTCAGTGCGTTTTCGAACGCGCCATTTCGAAAGATCATCGGCCCCTCGTTCGTGCTCGGTGGGGTCATGTTGCTCCACGGGCCGCTCGTCTACTGGGCTCTCAGATACTCGCTCAGCCATGGAAACGACAAGCGGCCTTTCGTCCTGGTGGTGGGCGAGAACTTGGTCGTTCTAATCGTTGTTGGCATCCATTACGCGGTGGTGCTCGGAATTCTTCGTTCGCGCGACAGTTTCGCCGTCACAATCTTTGCGGTGGCAATCCCAATTCTCGCAATTGTTCGCATTCTTCTTTCAAGAAGGATTTGCGCAGCGATTAGTTTTCGATAAGCGGACTATCAAGCCCACGCTGCGAGCCGCAAATTCCCCTCTCTGTCTCCGCGCCAAAATTCTTACAACTCGCCCGCTCGGCAATCAGGCGTCGTAGCGCCGGCATCTTGCCGGCGTTTTTTTTCCGCCGTCACTGACCGCATAACCACCGGCAAGGATCGCGGTGCTAAGTCCGAATCCATCTTGCTTCCATCAACTCGCTCCAAACGAATCCACAGAGCCGCGCTCTTGCGCACTCGCTTCCCGTCTGATAGCGTTTTAATACAATTATATGAGGATTATAAATTCTAAAATCAGGCGGGCCGTCTCCGCCGGCAGGAGCGTGACGCGCGAAATTCGTCCAGCGCCATACCGGACATTCTCCGGCGCTTCACATCCGGCATCGCCGGGCCAGGCTACGTCCTGGGTCGTACTGGCGGTCAAAATTCGCGGCCGCGCTTCAAATCTCAACGCACCCTAACCAATTCTACTCGATACAAGTATTTATTAGAAACAGCCGTAACTCAAACAAAATAAAGAACGGAGGAGGATTCTACTCGATACAAAATGAGGGGGTGCTCTGAGGACAAAAAAGCGCAAATCTCAAGCAAGTCGCGAATTACGGCTGCGGCTGCTGCGGTTTTTGCGAATCGCCAGCGTATGACGGCGTCGTCTGCAGCACTTCCTGCACACGCGGGTCTTTAATCACGCGAGCGAATTCAGGATCCGCCTGGACATCAGCCATTTTCTTGTAGCCGTCGTCGCGCGCCATCTTTAGATAATGCGCGCAACGCTCGACGTCGCCCTGTTTCGCGAACGTCTTCGCTACCAGAAAATTGAAGAGGCCGGGATCGGTGGTTGAACGCTGCTGGATTGTCGAACCGTAGCCGGGGTGATGGCCGAAAACTTCCGGGTCAATCGCCAGGGCCTTTTCGAAACAGTCGAGAGCTTGCGGAAATTCTTTGTCGGCGAAATAGGCATAGCCCAGATTGCTGTAGAGCGTGGCCATCTCATCCGCCGGCTTCGACGCCATTGCTTGCTTATACAAATGAATCGCTTTGCCGTAATGTTTCTTTTCGTACTCGATGGTTCCGAGATTGTTGATCGCGCTCGTGTAATTCTTGTTGGCTTTCATCGCGCGCTTGTAATAGCGGCCGGCCGCGGCAGTGTCGGCGTCCTGCTGATACGCGACGCCGATCTTGTTCAGCAGCGACGCGTCATGCGGCGCCGTAACGAGAATCTGCTCGTAGGCGTGGATGGCTTCGGGGTACATCTTCCGCGCCATCATGATGTCGCCGCGCATTTCCTGCGTCGCGCGCGAAGTTCCGGGCGCGGTCCCGGTCGCATTCGACGATGTCGAACTCGCGGCTTGCGCTACGCGATCTAAAGTCTGCGGCTGCTGCGCACAAACGATTGAAGTGGAAAGGACAACGGCAGGTAGGACACTTGCGGCGAGGCGAATCATCATACTTCTCCTTCGTTCCGCGCCTGACGCCTACGGTTTCTGGTCCGGGCTGGGCTTTGGCTGATCCGCAGGCTTTTTACTGCTCCCAAAGATACCAAAAATCTTGTGCAATACGGACTTTTTCTTTTCGCCGTCGGCGTCTTGTTGACTATCGGCCTTTTCCTGGCCGTTTTCATTTTTGGCCGCGGGAGCGCCGCCTGCGGGAGGAGGAGGCGCCGCGGAATCGCCCTTGCCGAACAAATGCGCCAGCCATGAAACCGGCGGCGCGTGCGAGAGAGCGCGGCCGCCATGAATGAAGCAGAATTCAGTCGGCTCAGTGCCGGCGATGAAAACTTCATCTCGCGTAGTCGGGCATTGCGGCGTGGCAAGCTGCTCGGATTGCGGGTCAATAGCGACTTGCACCACACCGGACGGCGACTCGAACGCCTTCGTATCGCTGTACTCCGGCAGCGCCACGGCGTGCTTCATGAAGTCGCCCCAGATTGGCGCCGCCGCAATGGTGCCGGAAAGCCCGAGGTCGCGATTGTCGTCAAAGCCAACCCAAATCACGCACACGAGATTCGACGTAAATCCGGCGAACCAGCCGTCACGAGATGTTCCCGTTTTTCCCGCGGCTGGAGGCGTGAAACCCATCGCGCGAACCGATGCCCCGGTTCCGCGATTGATGACGTCTTCCATCAATGTCGTCACCAGATACGCCACGCGCGGATCGAGCGCAGGCCGCGTCTTCGGGTCCATCTTCTCTACGATCTTGCCGTCTTCATTGATTACCGACTGCAGAAACATGGGTTCGGCGCGTGTGCCGTTTGTCGCAAAAATTGTGTAACCCGCCGCGACGTCAATCGGCGTCATCTCATAGGCGCCGAGTGCGACTGCCGGCGTCGCCTGAATGTTTGCGCCCAATCCCATTTGGCGCGCCACGGTGACAACGCGATCGTAGCCAATCATTTCCGCCACTTTCACCGTCGCCACGTTCATCGAGTGGATCAGCGCTTCACGCACCGTCACGTTCCCGTAGAACTGCTGGCCAAAATTATTGGGGGTGTACGTCGTGTTGTCGAAGGTAAACGTCGTCGGCGCATCCACCACCGGCGTCAGCGGCGTGATGACGGGCTGCATGCCTTCCGCGGCGTTGTCGAACGCGGCCGCGTACACGAAGGGCTTGAATACGGAGCCCGGCTGCCGGTGTGCCGTCGCATGGTTCAACTGGCTCTCACCGTAATTCCGGCCGCCGACCAGCGCACGGATTTCGCCGGTTTGCGGGTCCATGGCAACAAGAGCGAGTTGCACTTGAGGAGGCGAAGCCTCGCCCGCTTTTTTCCACTTGGCGTAGCGCTTGGCAAGGAGCTTGTCGAGATTTTCCGCGCCGGCGGCGATCGCTGCTCCGGCCACGCGCTGCAGTTCGGGATCAAGCGTGGAATAAATCCTGTAGCTTTCGCTCGAGAGATCGGCTTCCGAAATCTGCTCGAGCAGGTGCTCCTTCACCATGTCCACAAAATATGGGCCCGCGCTGGAATTCACGCCGCCGCCTACGAAATGCAGCTTCTGTTTCTTCGCTTCGTCCACCTGTGCGGCCGTGACGTAGCCGTTGTCGAGCATTTCTCCCAGAACGCGGTCACGCACCTCGTTCGCGCGGTCGGGGTGAATTTCGGCTGCGGAGTAGCGGTTCGGCGCGCGAATGATCCCCGCAAGGAAGGCGCATTCGCTGAGAGTCAGTTCGCGAACATCTTTGCCAAAGTATGCCTGCGAGGCTTCACCGAATCCGCGGATGGCGAAGCTGCCGCGATTGCCGATGTACACTTCGTTGGCGTACAGCTCGAAAATTTGCTGCTTGCTGAATCGCTGGTCGAGTTCAATTGCGACGATGGTCTCTTTTATCTTTCGCTTCCAGTCGCGCTTGGTGGTGAAGAAAAAGCTGCGCGACAGCTGCATGTCAATCGTGCTCGCACCTTGCGCTTTTTGGCCGCGGCGCACGTCCGCCGATGCCGCGCCGAGAATGCGGATAAAGTCGAAACCTCCGTGCTCGAAGAATCGCTTGTCTTCGGCGGAAAGCACCGCGTCCACGAGATCTTTCGGTAAGTCATCGAAGCGTTCGAGCCGCCGTTTCTCGCGCGTCGTGTCAAAGAGATTCGTCAGCAGCTCCGGCTCGATCTCCGCCTGCGTAAGCGAGGCATTGTCGGCGAGCGCTGTAATCCGCGTGATGGATTTCCCGTTGAATTCCACGCGAAGTCCATTGCCGCCGTTGAAATAGGAATCGCTCGACGGCCGAATTTCGACGAAATCCTTGCCTGTATGAAACTGGCCGGGCGAGCCGTCTACCTCGCTCTCCGCATAGTCCGCGCGCAGGAGGTAGCTCGCTAGTTCGTTCTGCTTCATCTTCTCGCCGGTGAAGATCTTCTGCGGCGCGCCGTAAACGCGCGAGGTGTTCTGGAATACTTGCCCGGACAGGCGAACGTCAATCATGCGGCCGAATGAGATGTAGTAATACGTGCAGATACTTGCGCCGATGACAAAAATGCCCAAGGCGGTGCCGAGTATGGTCAGGCCGAGTTTGGACGTCCAGAATCCGCGGCCGAGCCGAATCCTCAAGTCTCCCCCTGCCTTGACAAGGTACCGTGAAACACGTTGAAAAAGCCGTTTCATCGAGCTTCTCGGTGAGGTTGCACCATAAAGAAACGTCGCTTCCGTTGGTCGAGAGTTCTCGTCAGCGCCGGGCGGTAATAGGCTAAGCCTGGCCGGACAGCAGCGGGACGACGCCCCGTCATTCCTGCTCTGGCTGCCCTTCTCGGAGCACTTCCTATATTAAATGGTGTGGTTGTCCCCGTGGGGATGAAAATTCAATGGGAGGGTGTAGAAGCCCAGATCGACGTTAATAGTGTAATCAACGTCAAGATCTACCTGCCCCATCAAGCCCTGCTCGGTTCCTGGATATTTGACGCGGATGTCTTTTTTCTCAACGGGCAGGCCAAGCTTCTGAGCTTCGGCGTAGACGTCGTTCCGGACTTCTTCCGTGGTTTTGCGGCTGCTGAGGGCAAAACGCGCCTCAGATTGCATGGAATCCTGCATTTCGTAGTTGTTCATGAATGCCGGGCCAACTTTGATGCCTACGTACACGCATAGCGCCACGAACGCCAAGAATAAGATCCCGCCGAATTTGCCTACGCCTGTTTCGGCTTTTCGAAGTTTTTTTCTCATTAAACGGCGTCGTCCTGTTTCAATCCAACCCAGAAGTTATATGCGATTTAGGCTAGCACCCCTATTCAGGGGTGTCGAGAAGCTAGGTCGCACAATGTTCGCGAGAAGTTAACTAGAGTTAAGTCGAATGATTTCAGCGGTTCGGAACCTGCCCGAAACCGGAATAGGAGAGGATCAACTCGAGACACCCCGGGCCTTCAAAACATCGATGAAACGAATCAGTAGGCTTTGGCGAAAATGGCCTTTTCCTTGGAGGCTTGGCCGCAGAAAATGCACTTGCCGGGCTCGCCCGATTGTTCGAGGGGAATGCAACGCATCGTGGCTTTTGTTTCTTCCTTGATTTTGCCTTCGCAGTCTTCGCTGCCACACCAGTGGGCGAGCGCGAATCCGCGCTCGACGGCTGTCTTGAATTCGCCGTAGTCCTTCGGTTCGACCGTGTTGGACTTGCGGAATGCCAGGGCGCGATGGAAGAGTGCCTGCTGGATTTCCGCGAGCATCGTTTTCACGGCGTCGGCCAATCCCGCTTGCGGCACGAATGACTTCCCTTCCTTGCCCGGACGGTCGCGGCGCGCGAGGACCACGCTGCCTTTTGCGACATCCTTTGGCCCTAGCTCGATTCTCAGTGGCACGCCGCGCATTTCCCAGTCGTTGAATTTGAAGCCCGGGCTCATGCCGTCGCGCTCGTCCAGCTTCACTCGAATATCAGCTGCAATGAGTTCCGCGCGAATTTTTCGGGCCGCGTCCATCACGGACGCTTTTTCCTCGTCGGTCTTGTAGATCGGGACAACTACTGCCTGAAATGGCGCGATCCGGGGCGGCAAAATCAATCCTTGATCATCGCCGTGCACCATAATGATTGCGCCGATGAAGCGCGTCGAAAGGCCCCAGGATGTGGTCCAGCAATGCTGCAGGACACCGCCTTTATCGAGATAGCGGATCTCGAAGGCTTTGGCGAAATTTTGTCCTAGATTGTGGGAGGTGCCCGCCTGCAGCGCCTTGCCATCGCCCATCATGGCTTCGATCGAATAGGTGATGTCCGCGCCGGCGAATTTTTCGGAGTCGGATTTGCGGCCAGGAATCACGGGAACAGCCGCTTCCTTGATGGCAAAGTCAGCGTAGATGTCGAGCATTTGCCGCGTCTCGAACTCCGCTTCTTCGAGCGTGGCATGCGCGGTGTGGCCTTCCTGCCAGAAAAATTCGAGGGTGCGTAAAAATAGTTTCGTGCGTAGCTCCCAGCGGATGACGCTGTTCCACTGATTGATTAGCACCGGCAAGTCGCGATAGGACTGAATCCACTTGGCGTAGGCGTGCCCGATGATCGTCTCCGAAGTTGGACGAATTACTAACGGCTCTTCGAGTTTTTCGCCGCCGCCGATCGTGACCACGGCGAGTTCGGGTGAAAATCCGGCGACGTGCGATTTTTCTTTGTCGATGAAGCTACGTGGAATCAGCAGCGGAAATGCCGCGTTCACATGGCCCGTAGCTTTGAATCGGCGATCGAGTTGCGCCGTGATGTTCTCCCACAGCGCCCAGCCGTAGGGCCGGACGATCATGCAGCCGCGCACGGGCGCGTAGTCGGCGAGTTCCGCGCGCAGAACTAGCTGGTTGTACCATTCCGAGAAATCCTCGGAGCGCAGCGGTAGCTTTAAATCCGACATTGCTCGACCACCCTTCTATTGTGTTCGCGTGGATTTATTCGTGCGGCTCATCATACTTTTGCTTTTGCCCGCGCGAATTTCTTACGTGCGGGATTAGGTTATGGGACGCTGGAATCGAAGTCAACCCAACGGCCGAATCCGGATCGCCTGCGGAGAAGAATGGTCGAATCGGCAGGAGGATGTTAGCTCCTGGGGTTGGGAGGGTCGAGAAGACGCTTGAACTCGGGTTCGTCATGCAGAGACGATAAATCGGAATCCCTGGAAATCCATTCCATGTCCGTGAAGCCACACTCGATGGCGCGTTTCAACATGGCAAGAGATTCGGCTTTCATCCCAAGCATTCCATAAGTGCACGCCGCGTTGTAAAGCGTGTTCGGATCGTTAGGGCGCATGGCAACTGCCATTTCCAAATGTTGCGACGCGTCTTTACCCTTTCCTATTTGCACGAACGTGGCGGCGAGCAGGATACGCGCCCGCACATCTTCCGGAACCGTATCGACCTGGTGTTCGAGAACGCGAGACTGCCGCTCAATAAGTTTGCGAGCGGCTTGTTTGTCGCCAAGAGCCAACATCGAATTGACGTATGGGACGAAGACATTGTAGTCGTCCCCGGCTGCTGCAACTGCGCGCTCGACCAGATCGGCCGCTTCCTGCCAGCGGTCCGAACAGAATAACGCACGGCCCAGGACGTCCCATGCATTCTGGCAGTCAGACCTGCGATCAATCGCCATCTGAGCGAGCTTGACGGCTTCGTCGTATCTCTGCTGCACATGACAGAGGCGCGCGCGGCTTGCGATCACTTCTGGATTCTCGGGATCGAGCTCGAAACTGCGATTGGCAGCGGCCACAGCCTTTTCAATCCACCGAGGATCGCGGCCGTGCATCTCAAACTGCATGCCGCTAATATTTGCGATTCCCGCGTGCGCGAGAGCGAAATTGGGATCGAGGCGGATGGCGTGCTCGAACATCTGCATCGCGAATTCGAGATTTTCGCGGCGCGTGTAGTTGCGCCCACGCAGAAAATAGTCGTAGGCCTGAAGATTTTCGGTGGGCTTCTGAGCAATGGTCTCTTGCTCCTGAGCCGAGAGCGAAATCCGGAGGGCTTGCGTAATGCTGCGCGCAATTTCGTCCTGAACTTCAAAGACGTCTTTCATCTCCCGGTCGTAGCGTTCGGCCCAAACGGTGTGGCCCGTCTGAGTCTCGACTAATTGGGCGGTGATGCGGAGCCGGTTTCCGGCGCGGCGCACGCTGCCGCCGAGCACATACGCGGCATCGAGTTGCTTGCCGATTTCTGGAGCTGTGGCCGGCTTATCGCGGTAGGCCACGACCGCGGCGCGGGGAAATACGTGCAGCGTCTTAATCTGGGTTAGTTCTGTGATGACGTCTTCGGTCATTCCGTCGCGGAAGTATTCGTCTTCCTTGGCGCCGCTAAGATTTTCAAAATAAAGCACAGCGATGGATTTCCCAGAGGGCTTTGCGGCAGTGGCCAGCCCCGATTCGACTTCTTTTTTCAGGCGCTGGAGCTCGGTGCGCAGCGCTCCGGCTGCCGCGCGGCGCTCGTTGCGATTCTTTACCAGCAGGGTCTCGATGACGCGGCCGAGTTCAGCAGGGACCTGAGAGTTGACGCGGGAGGGAGGCGGCGGCACGCGATTCAAGATGGCGTCAAAGACGACGGCGGAAGTGGCGCCTGGAAATGCTTGCCGGCCTGTCGCCATCTCGTAAAGCACGACGCCAAGCGAAAACATGTCCGAGCGCGCGTCTACCTCGTCGCCGCGCGCTTGCTCAGGAGACATATAGGCTACGGTGCCCACGGCCGAGCCGGGATTCGTCAGATGGTCATTGAAATTAGGAGCTGCGTCGACCGTCGCTGTCTGTTCGTCAGCGTCAATTGCCGCGCGTTTCGTGGGAGCGAGCTTGGCCAAGCCAAAGTCGAGTAATTTCGCCTGGTTGCGGTGCGTGATGAATATGTTGGCGGGCTTGATGTCACGGTGAACGATTCCTTTGGAATGAGCTGCGTCGAGCGCATCGGCGATTTGAATGCCGTAATCGAGAAGCGCACCGATTGCCAAGGGCTCGCGGGCAAGAACATGCTTAAGAGTCTCGCCTTCGAGACACTCCATGGCGATGAACAGCCGTTCGTTATCTTCGGCGATTTCGTGAATCGTGCAGATGTTGGGATGATTCAGCGCGGAAGCAGCGCGAGCTTCACGGCGAAAGCGCTCGAGGGCCGTAGGATCATGGGCAACGTCCTCGGGAAGGAACTTCAGGGCAACCGCGCGGCCGAGATGGATGTCCTCGGCTTTGTAGACCACGCCCATTCCCCCGCCGCCAAGCCTCTCCAGGATTCGATAGTGGGAAATTGTTCGGCCGGAAAGTGGCGAGGAATCGGACATCGGGCGAATTTTATGCCGCGCTAGAAGGCAAGTCAACAAAGGCCCGGCAGTACCAGATATGCGTGCGTACTTGGCCGCACTGTATGGACTGGAAGTCTTGCGCGGATTCTACGAGCCGATTTGCACGAGGCCGTTGGTGGGCTTGTGCTTGGCGGCGTCTGAGTCCCAGCGCGGAGGCTTCACGGAATCTTGGCGCAGGCGGTTGACTGCGCGCCCGAATCCGATCGAGCCGCTGACGAAGTGGCCAACCTTCAAGGGGCCTACCACCTTCACGGTGCGGATCCAATGCAGAGCGCCGCTGATCGCGCAGCCGCATTGGGAGCAATCGGGTGTGCCGCCGAAAACGCAGGGCTCGACGCGAGTTTTCAGATCGGCAGAATAATTTGCGGACATTTTCGAGAAGAGGCAATCATCGGGATTGCTCGGCGGGTTGACGAAGGCTCGCGCCATGCCTTCGGTGACAAGCAGCTTGGGATATTTCTCGCACAGCCGCGGTAATTGTTTCGCCATGACTACACGGTCTTCGGCGGTGAGCATCTCCGGGCTTTGCTCGCCGATCTGAGGAGTGTAAACGCTCACCCAGATGCGATTTACTTCCGGTCGCTCTTGCCAAAATTTAACGTACTCTTCCAAATAGCCCGGCCGAGCTAGCATTGGCCGCGTAATCACCCAATGAATATTGACTTCGCGGCCTTCGATATTCTTGAGAATGCGTTGGTACGTAGCCGGCTTGCGGCGAATATCGTGATCTTCGGGGAGGCCGTCCACCGATACGGCCACGCGCATTCGTGGAATTCTCATCCACTCCGTCGGGATGGGAATCACGGCGCTGGTGACAACGAGCGTGAAGACGCCCATGTCGCTCAGCGCGGGAAGAATTCGGCTGAGTTCCTTGTGACGGACCATCGGCTCGCCGCCCACCAGTGAAACGTGAATGGGTTTGTGCTTTCGCACCAGCCCAAGCACGCCTTCGACGAGCGCATCGCCGCGCAAATCGTTGAGTTGGCTCAGCGTCACTTCGTTTCCGAGATGCGTATCGCCGTAGGCATAACATCCGGGGCAACTGAGCGGGCACTCGCGGGTAATTTCAATCGAGAGCAAGGGCACGTGGCCGGTCAAGATTCGGCCCCACGCGGAAAAGACTTCGCGCGGGGTGAGGCTCGGATTCGGCGCTTGCGAGTTCATAAATTTCTTAGATGCGTCAATTTGGCGATTCGCTACAAGAATCGGAGGGTGCTGCGGGAATTTAGCGCAGCTTTTTATTTCTTATTTGGCGAACTACACCGACGCGCCGGAGGAGTGGCCGAAGGATGAAATCGCGCTCGCTTCGTCATGGTGAATATCGAAGACGGTATTCAAGCTGGTCATCTTGAGCATGTCCTGCACTCGAGTGCCAGGATTGGCCATCTTCAATTTTCCGCCGGCACGCTGCACGGAAGTGTGACTCCCGACAAGTTCTCCGACGCCGGCGCTGTCAATGTGTTCGACTCCGGTGAGGTTAAGGACGATCTTGGTTTTTCCCTCGCGCACCAATCCGCGAACGATGTCGCGGAGTATCACGTTTCCTTCGCCGAGCGTAATTCTTCCTCTGATATCCACAACAGTTACTTCACCAACCTCGCGAGTGTTGGCATGCATTTTTAGATTTGGAGGTTGTTGGAAGCTGAGTCCCATTCGATCGAGGATGGAGCACGCTGCTCTGGCGACATCGTGATAATTCGTCCTCACAATAATCAGGGAGCGGCCTTCTCTTAAAACACTTCGGAACAGTTCAGCATCCTTGTTGTCGGGCATCGGTTGTGGAATGGTGTGGTCTGTCGACGCCGACTTTGCCGCGACCGAGCCGATTCCCGCGCCCGCCAAACCCAGAAGGGCGGTGGCGCCGATTCCCAGCGCTAGTGCAGGCCCGAAACCTGGAATGAGGAATAAAGTCGTCACCACGAGAGCGCCGGTAACTCCTGCAGCACCGCCCGCGACACCACCAGCGAGGGCGCCGAATTCAATTGCCAAGCTCGCGGCTTCCGTTTCGGAACTCGTCAGGAAGACGATGGATTCCTTTGGCACCTCGCTGCGCAAAAGTTCCCTTAAGGCTTTTTCAGCTCGATCGCGCGAATTGAAAACACCGATTGTAGTTTCCATTTAGACCTCTCCTGGCGTTCCGTTCGGCTCGTTCGCTGTTTGCTTCCATTCAATGTGCGCGCGGCCCCATGTGCGAACGGCTTGGATGATCGGGCGCACGGATTCGCCATGATCGGAGATGCTGTACTCAACGCGCGGGGGAACTTCGGCGTAGACCGTGCGGCTGATGAGTCCCTCGCGCTCCAGACTGCGTAGCGTGGTGGCTAAGACTTTGTGGGAAATGTCGGGCATTAAGCGGCGCAGTTCGTTGAAGCGACGCGTGCCGGAATCGAGCCAGTAGAGACAAATCAAGCTCCATTTGCCGCCGATGGCAGTCAGCGCCGCCGTGAGTGGGCACTTTGTTGGCAAGGCGGATTGTGGAACGTCAGGGCTTTTTGGACGTGCTTTTATTTCTGGCACGCTTTCCATGAGGTAACCCAATTACCACAAAGTGCGTTCTTGCGCTATCAATCTAAGGGCGCAAGGATGCTGGCGGAGGGCTTACATGATTTATCTTCTGTTATGCAGTCTGTTTGCCGCCGTTCAACCACTTCTTGTGCATGCGCATTCGGGCGGGTTGAAAACGAATTCTCAACAAACCCTCGCGGTGAGAGATGGTCAGCACGATTTTGATTTCGAGATTGGCACCTGGAAAACTCGGCTGTCGCGACTCTCGCATCCGCTAACCGGATCCACAGCCTGGATCGAATATGAGGGTACGACTGTCGTTCGAAAGGTTTGGAATGGCCGCGCGAATCTGGCCGAACTCGAGGCCGATGGCCCGGCGGGACATATCGAGGTTCTGAGCCTGCGTCTATACAATCCCCAGGCCGGGCAGTGGAGCCTTAATGCTGCCAGCAGTCGAACCGGCACTCTGGGGCAACCTACGATTGGCGAGTTTAAAAATGGGCGCGGTGAGTTTTACGATCAGGAATCTTTCAATGACAGAACCATTCTGGTTCGAAATGTGTGGTCGGATATCACGCCGGATTCGGGCCGTTTCGAGCAGGCGTTCTCCGATGATGGGGGAAAGACTTGGGAAGTGAATTGGATCGCGGTGGACACACGAATGAAAGATGAATCTGAGAAAGTGCATTGATTTTCGTCGGATACCAAGCGGTATTGGGCCGCGGAAATTCGATACAAATCACCGAATCATCACGCGGGCGTCTTGCCGAAGCTTTTATCGGGCATTACTGGCGCAAAACCGCCGGCAAGATGCCGGCGCGACGAACGCAATTCGGAGGCAGCAAATGGTTATCGAGATGCGTACCTACAAAATCAAGCCGGGCATGCGCTCTCATTTCGTTGAAATATTTCGCTCCGAATCTATTCCGGCGCACGAAGAAATCGGAATGAAGATATTGGGCCCGTTTCTTTCCGTTGAGGATCCCGATACTTTCTTTTTTATGCGCGGATTTCCGAACCTTTCATCGCGCGAGCCGATGAAGGCAAAATTTTATGAAGGCGATCTGTGGAAGGGTGAACTCGAGAATGTTCTGATGCCGATGCTGGAGAAATATGAAGTGGTGCTCGTGGACGATCCTGACGGATTAGTTCGCTGGTAGTGGCTTCGACTTACTTACGCGACGTCGACGTAACTTTCCTGCTTTATTTGGCGGCGCGCGCTGAAGGATGCGAATTCACATCAGGTGTGTGGACGTGCTCGGGGCGAGGACCTATTCCAATGAAGCGGGCTGGAATTCGCCGCAGCATCGGAAATTGCTGCAGGAGCTTCATGGGCCATGGAAGCCGCTGAACGCGCCCTTTGACGTTCAAAGCAGGTCCAATGAACCGCTTGTGCGCGAAGATTTGAAATCCTTGAATCATTCGCATTGGAAATTCGCGGCGCTTTTGGACCTTGCGAAGTTCTTCCTCGCTCGCCGCACCATTTAATAGCGGGTGCCATAATATGTTCGCGGCGGCCACGGCGTCTTGAATGGCGAGATTGATGCCCACGCCTCCAATCGGCGACATGGCGTGCGCGGAGTCGCCGATGCACAGAAGTCCCGGGCGCGACCAATTGCGAAGGCGATCAACGGCAACCGACAGCAGCTTGATATCGTCCCAATTCTTCAGCTCAGCGGTGCGCCCGCGGAGAAATGGCGCCACAGTTTCGATGTCTCCGCGAAAGGCGGGTAATCCTCGCTGCTTGATCGCGTCGAATTCGCCCTTCGCAATTACGTACGCACATTGCCAGTAATCTCCGCAATCGAGCGTCACTAGCAATTTTCCTGCTCGGAAGCGTCCGAGGGTTTGCGGGGGATCGCTGCGTAGACGCGAGATGCGCATCCAGAGCACATCAATCGGAGCTCCCAGATCAATCACCTCGAGCGCCGCCTTTTCGCGGACGATTGAATGCCGGCCATCCGCTCCCACCGTCAAGTCCGCGCGAACTTCCAGCGTGCCGACAGGAGTTTTCCCAGTTACGCCAGCGACGCGGCCGTTTTCCACGATCAGGTCGGTAACCTCCGCCTCCATTCGCAAATGGAATTGGGGATAAGGCTTGGCTTTCTCGACGACGAAGTTCAGAAAATCCCACTGAGGCATTAGCCCAACAAACTTGCAGTGTGTCGGCAGGTGAGAAAAGTCAGCTACCGTGACCTCAAAGTCTTCCACTTGGGCTGCGATTTCGCGAAGCTCCTGGTGAGGGCGCTGCAAGAAGTCATCAAGCAATCCGAGTTCGTACATTAATTCCAAGGTTGATGGGTGAATCGTGTCGCCTCGAAAGTCGCGAAGAAAATCCTTGTGCTTTTCGAGCACCAACACTTCGACGCCCGCGCGCGCGAGTAGAAAGCCGAGCACCATGCCTGCCGGCCCTCCGCCCGCGATGCAACATTGTGTTTTGACCATTTGAGAAGCCGGATTATCCGCGCTCATGGCTGAATCGACGGTTAATACGGGTTCCTGATGTTCAAGCGCTCCTGATGTTCGATGTCGGACACCGCGCTGCGGATCCCTCCGCTCGTAGCCCGCCGTGCGGAAAAAAATTCGCTGCAGCGAATTTGCGATGGAGCCGAGGCCGTCATACACTACTAGCATGAAAAAGACATATTCAATTGCGATTCTACTTTTGGCAGGTGCAGTAATTTCCGCGGGCGACGCTCGCGCGCAACAGTCCGCGCCGGCGAGCGGTCAACAGCCGCCGGCAGCATCCTCGCAGACCACGCCTCCGGCGAAATCTCAAAAACCCGCGGCGCCAAAATCGACTACGGCAAAGCCTGCGGCGCCGTTGACGCTCAAGACCGACAAGGACAAACTGAGTTACGCCGTCGGAATGAACATAGGGCGCAGCATCCACTCGCAATCCATGGAAATTGATCCTGCGATTTTGATGCGGGGCATGAAAGATGAGCTGGCGGGCAAGACGGTGATGACGGATATGGAAGCGCACAACACGCTTATGCAGGCGCAGCAAGAAGCAAAAAAGAAATCAGACGAAATGAGGCAAGCATCCATGGAACCGAATAAAAAAGCTGGCGACGCGTTTCTTGCAGCAAACAAGACGAAAGAAGGAGTCGTGACGCTTCCGAGCGGTTTGCAATACAAAATCCTGACACAAGGCACAGGACCGAAGCCCACGGCCGCGGATTCCGTCATTTGCAATTATCGCGGCACGCTGATTGACGGCAAGGAATTCGACAGCTCCTACAAGCGCGGCCAGCCAGCGACATTTCCCGTTGGCCAGGTGATCAAGGGCTGGACTGAGGCGCTGCAGCTTATGCCCGTCGGGTCGAAATGGCAGCTTTTCGTGCCGGCCGATCTCGCCTACGGCGACCGCGGCGCAGGCCCCGACATCGGTCCGGGAGCGACGCTCATTTTTGAAGTCGAGCTAATCTCGATCAAGGGCAAAGACCAGCAGTAACCTGCAATTTCGCGTACCTTTTTCGCGTAATTTTGCTGGGGAGTCCTTGTTGCCATAACCGTCTCACCTGCCTCGGCGCCGAAGCAAATCTTCGGCGCCAAGGTGATGGCATTCCCGCGGAAGAACAGAACGCCGCTTATCTTGCTGCGCCTTTCACCTGAAAATCGAAAATGTGAAACTAAAATGGATTGGCTTTCTTCTCAAATCGTCTCTAGGAAGTGTGTGATAGCATCTGGGGCCAGGAGGCTTTCATGAATTCAGTCGTGGGTGTTTTCAGGTCGCGAGCGGACGCAGAACACGCAGCCGTCACGATTCACTCTGCCGGCATTCCCGCCGATCGGATTAATTTTCTCACCCCGAAAGATACCATTGAAAAAGTGGAGAGCGTTCCGACGACTGACGCGGAACAGCCCGGCATGGGAAAGGCTTTTGGCGCGGCAGTCGGAGGCACGATTGGCATTGCGGGAGGTTTCCTATTGGGCCCGGTATTGGCAACTGTGCTGCTGCCCGGTATCGGCGCGATAGCGGCTGTCGGAGCCACAGCAGCGGGTGTTCTTGGACTGCTGGGCGCTGTAGGCGGCGGCGCGGCGGGCGGAGCTGCCGACGCGGCGCTGTCGGAGGGAATCCCCGGCGACGAATTGTTCGTTTACGAGGACGCGCTGCGGCAGGGACGATCGGTGCTAATCGCAGCCGCTAAAGACGATACCGAGGCTGCCACGATACGCGAGATTTTGACCTCCGAAGGCGCGGAAACTGTAGATAAGGCGCGACACATGTGGTGGGTTGGCGTGCGCGACGCTGAGAAGCAACATTACGATTCCACTGGCGGAAATTTCGACAAAGACGAAGCTTTCTACCAGCGTGGATTCGAAGCTGCGCTTCATATCAATCACCGCGGCAAATCCTACGAGGAATCCCGCGATCAACTTGGATGGCTATACCCCGATGCAGTTGATAAGCCGGGCTTTCAGCAAGGCTTTGACCGCGGACAGGCGTATTTGAAGGCGCGAGCTCAATGTGACCTTTAGAGGGCGACTTCTTAGTCGCGCCGGAACCACCGCTAATCCCAGAACCCAGAGGCTTTTCCTTCGGCGTCGCACCATCGGAGCATCCGAAGAGAATGTTGCCTGCAGCCTCTGCACCACCTGAAAGGGCGGGTCACTCTCGGCCTTGCCCGGCTGGGGATTTTTAAGCGTCCGCACGCGCTCCATCATCTGAATTTCGCCGTGCTTCTCCGCCACGTAACTGCGCATTAGCTTTAGTTGCTTCTCGAGTTGCTCGACTGCATCGCCAGGCTTCAGTGCAGAGCTCGATACGCCGCCGACGATGAACGCCTGATTCGGCGACATTTCCGTCCCACACGTTCCGGTAATCTGGACGTATTTCCTGTGGAGCAAAAAAGTCACGCTGCACGAATATCGGTATCGGAGCGGCGTTGTTTGCCGGCGTGGGTGTGGTCGCAGGAGCGGGCGTCGGTGGCGATGCTTGGGCACGGCTGATGCCGCACGTCAGCAGCGCTAACGCAAGCACAACAGAAACGGCGACAGTCTTCATTTTCTCCATCTTTTCCGCAGCTAGGCTGTAAGTCAACAGTCGCCGTCGGATAGCGGTGCCGCTACCAACTGTTGCCCTTGCATGCGCTCGTTCTCATCGTATTTTGCTGCTAGGCCAGCTTAGTGATTCAGCGTCAGCGCCCGCTCGGCGACGAAGGCAGCGCCAATATCAATTTAGGAATCAGGAACGAGATGGCCGCCACTTGCGGATATTTTTGCAAGGCACTGCAGCGAATCCCAATAGTACTTCCACCCAATTTGGCGAACCCGCTAACACTTCGTCGGGTCCATTCGCCGTTCTACTGAAAAGACCAAACTGGCCATCTCGCGCCTTTCTTGGCAGAATCGCTTCGCGACTGTTGTAGATCCCAAAGCGATATCAATCGCTGTCTTGCGTCTGCCGAAGAACACGAACTTCAAGTCAAATACGTATATGAATGTCCCAATCGAAGACGATCTGAAATGGATGGGCGTCGCGCTCGAGGAGGCACGGCGGGCTGGAGACGCGGGCGAAGTGCCCATCGGCGCGGTGGCAGTTCTCGAAGGCCGCCAAATTGCCTTGGGCGCGAATCGCACGATTCGCGATTGCGATCCGACGGCGCATGCGGAAATGATCGCGCTTCGCGCGGCGGCAAAAGTGATTGGCAATTACCGGCTGGCTGGTCTCGCGCTTTATGTCACGATTGAGCCATGCACGATGTGCGCGGGCGCTATTGTGCAGGCGCGAATCGCGCGAGTGGTGTACGGCGCGGATGATCCGAAGGGTGGCGCGGCGCGCAGCTGCTTTAACGTTCTTGAAAATCCGCAATTAAATCATCGCGTCGAAGTCGTGCCAAATCTGCTCACGAACGAATGCGCAGCGCTTCTCCAGGATTTTTTTACCTCTCGCCGTTAGTTGAGGGTCGGCGATGCGTCTGTTAATCTAGCGCTCTCACCAAGCGGAGAGGTGTCTGAGCGGTCGAAAGAGCTCGCCTCGAAAGCGAGTGTTGGGGAAACTCAACCGTGGGTTCGAATCCCACCCTCTCCGCCATACCTTTGTTTTTAATGGGTTAGGTTCCTTCCTAAAAGTCTTCCCTAAGAAATCCTCAAAATCGCCCGCCGCGCGGTATTAGTATTGCGGCAGGACACTGAGGAATTGAGGCTTTGGGAGGCACGCCTCCGACGTTTCGATGGCGTATATCGCTGGTTTCAGGTACGCGGACTGCCCGTTCGAGATGCAAATAGGCGAATCCTTCGCTGGTTCTCTCTGCTCACCGATCTTGACGAGAGGAAGCGCGCAGAGGACGCACTCAAGCGCAGTGAAGCGTTTCTAGCTGAAGGCAACGTCTCAGTCGAACCGGCGGCTTTTCCTGGCGTGTGGCGAGAGGCGAAATCACGTGGTCAGAGGAACTCCATCGCATTTTTGAGTTTGACCGGGATGTGCCCGTATCGCTTGAGCTGATCGGTACCCGAATCCATCCAGAAGATATCTCGCTGTTGAATGAGATGATCGCCCGGGCGCGAGGTACCGGCAGCGACTTTGAATACGAACACAGGCTGCAAATGTCGGATAACTCGGTCAAGTATGTGCGCTTGGTCGGTCAACAACCGCCGCAGCTAAGTCTTCGACCGCCTCCGTTCCAGCGAGCGCACGGCAGGTATTGTGGCGCAACTCTCGCGTCAAATCCGTAGAACTTCGCAGACACTAAGTCGGGTAATCGTGCCGCCATCTGAAAAGGTAATTAGCCTCGGGTGGGAGCATGCGCGAAGTCAATGCGCCAGAAATGCGGGCACGGCTCGAGAAATTCCAATGCAGCTGCGTTCCTGTTCTTGTCAACGCGGACGACGCGGCACTTCAAATCTTGTTCCGTCTGAAGATTCGTCAAGAGAATTTTCTGCGCAGGAAACAAGTGAGTGTGGACGACCACTAGAGCGCCGTGAATGCTTACGTCGATGGTCTCGGAATATTCGGAAAAAGGCTCGTCCTTCAGTGAACCGTACAAGAAGACTGGCGCATTCAATCCCACTCGATGAGCCCGCCGATTTCTGAGGTCGCGAGCGATTGGTTTTTCTGGTGCGGCATGTCCGAGGGGCCATCGGAAAAGATGCCACTCGGAGGGTCCAGCCGATTTTCGCTTTGCGAACCACGGCATTGGTGCCAACTTTGGAACGGATTTTGGCTTGCCGGGCACACCCAGTCTATACCCGTGCAGACCAGATCCGATCGCAGATCGTTCGTGGACATGTGCCCAAAGTGTCAGAGAAAGTTTGGGCTGCCCGCAAAGATGTGCTGCGTGGTGTTTGAAAAAACAGCCCTGATACCTACCGGCAAACCGCGAGGGGGCAAAATACCCTGATCGTCCCACCCTCTCCGCCATGCTTCGCCGAGGCTACGGCTTTCTTCCATTGTTTTGCCCAGGTTTTTGCTGGCGGAAAACCATTTGTGAATTGCCAGCGATGAGGTGGAGCCGTCACTCGTGGTGCAGCGCGATCATGGGATCGACTTGAGCGGCGCGATGCGCGGGGAGATAGCAGGCCACCACGGCCGAGAGAAACAGTACGGCAGCGACACTTCCGACCGCGAGCGGATCGATCGCGGAAGCCTCATACAAAACTGAATTCATAGTGCGCCCGACAAAGTACGCACCGCCCAAGCCTAGAACGAGTCCCGCGAGCGCGAGCAGCATGCCTTCCCGAAGCACGAGAACCAGCACGTGTCTGGAATCCGCGCCCAACGCCATGCGCAATCCGATTTCGTGGGTTCGTTGCGCCACCGCGAATGACATCACGCCATAAATTCCAATTGCGGCAAGCACCAATGCGACGGCGGCAAATGCCGCGAAGAGCACCGTAGCAAAGCGATAGCCAGCCAAAGATTCATGCACGATCTGATCCATCGTCCGCACCTGATCCAAAGCTAAATCGGAATCGACGGACTGAATTACGGCCGCAATCGTATTGCGCACGCCTGCGGGATCGCCTGCGGTACGCAACGACACACCGGCGTTCGGCCAGGGACTTTGCCAGAAAGGTACGGCGATTTCAGAAAAACCTTGATCGTGGATTCCTCCATTCCGGACATCGTGAGAAACGCCGATTACGCGCCATTCGATCGGCGAACCTGCTCGAGGGCTTCCAGGGATCAATTGATCGACAATGACACGCTGGGCAAGCGGATCCACACCCGAGAAATATTTTTTTGCGAAGGTTTCGTTCACGATGGCGACGGGCATCCCATTTGCGACATCCTGTTCCGAGAAACCGCGCCCTTCGGTAATTTGTATCCCAAATGTCCGGAAATACTCCGGAGTGACCGCCGAGAACCCAGTGCCCGGACGCGCGGCTGCATCGCCGGCAGGCTGTCCGGCGATGGTGAAAGGCACACTGCCGAAACTCCCGAGAATAGGCAGGCCGGTGGAAGCCGCGGCGGAAGAAATTCCAGGAACAGCCTCGATCCTGTCGAGCAGCCGGCGGTAGAAAGCGCTTATCTGCTCAGGATTCGAAAAACGATCCGCTTGAATGGGCAAGAAGAATGTGAGGACGTGATCTTGTCGAAAGCCAAAATCAACGCGCGTCAATTTCCAAAAGCTGTGGATGACGAGCCCTGCACCCGCGAGCAGAGCCAGCGCTAAAGCGAATTCGACCACGACAAGAGTTTTCCGCAATCCGTGACGCCCAGCCGCGGAATCGGAACGTCCACCCTCTTTCAAAGCGTCACTCAGATTGCAGCGCGACGATTGCCAAGCGGGTGCAGAGCCACAAAGAATTCCAGCCAGGAGTGTCGCGGCCAAGCTGAAAAGCAGCACAGTTAAATTCAAGTGAATGTCCGCCTCGGTGGGAATCGAGAACGGCGGCAAGAGAACTACGATCACCCTAAGCAGAATCCACGCCAGAGCGATACCGACGGCGCCACCAATGAGCGCTAGCGCGAGGCTTTCAGCAAGGAATTGCGAAAAAAGTTGGCAGCGTGTTGCGCCGAGGGATGAGCGAACTGCAACTTCTTTCTGGCGCATCGTGGCGCGCGACAGAAGCAGATTGGCCACGTTTACACAAGCAATCAACAGCACAAAAGCAACGGCGCCGAGCAGTAGCCACAAATCTTTAATCGTGTCGCGGCTCGTGAAATCGTTTTTGAGCGGTTCGACGCTTGCAGTCCAACCCTTGTTAGAAGCTGGAAAATCCCCGGCGATGCGCCGAGTCACGGCATCCATATCGGCGTTGGCTTGCTGGAGGGTAACGCCCGTTTTGAGCCGGCCCATCACGGCCAGCCAACGAACATCGTGGTTGATCTGCTCGGGAGTGAAGGCGAGAGGAACGAACAGGTACGATTCAAAGCGATCCGGCATGCCGGCGGACAAGATGCCGACGACGGTGTAGGATTCGCCGTTCAGGCGGATTTGCTGGCCGATGATTCGAGGATCGCCGCCGAAGCGATCTAACCAAAGGCTATGAGTCATGATGGCGACGTGATTCGCTCCCACATTGGCTTCCTCGGGCAGAAAATCCCGGCCGAGAGATAGCGGTATTCCCTGCATGCTGAAAAAACCCGGGGATGTAATTCGGGCGTGAATTATTTCGGGACGGCCGGCGATGGAGAGGCTAAAGCTGCCCCCGCTCCAGGCGACGAGATCCTGAAACGCTGAATTTTGACGCTTCCATTCCAGGAAATCGCCAGCGGAGACTGAATTTCTGTGTCCGTTAGTCTTCGACCAGACCATAACGAGTTGATCGGGATTGGGATATGGCAACGGAGAAAGCAAAGCGCCGTAAACCACACTGAACATCGCCGTATTTGCGCCGATGCCTAACGCCAACGTAAGAATCGCGACGGCGGCGAAACCGGAATTCTTGCGCAGGATTCGGAAACCGAACCGAACGTCACTTAAAAATTGTTCGACCGATGCCCACCGCCAGACCGAGCGGCTATCCTCTTCGATCAGTGATACGTTTCCAAATTCGCGGCGGGCTGCCGCTGCCGCATCTTGCCGGGACATTCCAGTGGCAATCAGTTCCTCGGTCTTTTCGTCGAGATGCTCGCGGATTTCCTCCGAGAGTTCGCTGTATTGCTTTTGCCTCGAGGTCAATTGCTTGAGCCAGTTCATGATTCACCCGGCGCCAAGACTCGCGTGATTCCCTCGATCATTCGCTCGAAACTAGAAACCTGTCGCTCCAGGTGCTTTTTCCCCGCGGCTGTGAGCTTGTAAATTCTAACGCGGCGATTTGTGGCGGAAGTGCTCCAATCAGCCTTTACCAATTCCGCCTTCAAAAGGCGCTGAAGCGCGGGATAAAGCGAGCCTTCTTCGATTTGCAGCAGGTCGTTCGAAGTTCGCTTGATATGCTGTACAAGCGCGTAGCCGTGAAGCGGTTGGCGCTTGAGCGTGCGGAGAATCATCATCTCCAATGCGCCGGGGAAGAGATCTCGATCATTGTCTTTCTTCATGGTCTCGCGGAGCCTCGTAGGCTATTTTACTCTAGGCCTGGAATAAAATAGCCTTAAAGAATGGCTTTTGTCAACTGGAGGCGAGGAACGGATCGATGAGGTAAGGATTGAATGTTGTGCAACCCGTGCGGCGAAGCCAGCCATTGTCGCGACGGCGCCAGTTCTTGCGGATTTTCTAGTGTCTGTGAGAGCCGAGCCCGACCCAAGCTGAAGCCCGGCGCTACCAGTGCCCGGCCAACAGCTTTGCTCGAAAGTCAGGCGGCGGCTTGGCCGCGAATTGTCAGATCCGCGATTAGTTCATATAGATTCTCAAGTTCGGCTGCGGAGAGCGACCTGAACTCGATGCCTGAGCCGGCGCGGCTAACGGTGTCAACGCGGCCGTCTGCTTCGAAACTGTGGCTGTTCACGGGAATCGTGATGTGAACGGGCATGCCAACCTTCAGGTCATCGCGACGCACGAACAGGCCACCGACGCTGACGTTGTTCGAAGGGCTGGCAATCCGAATCGTCTGCTTACCAATCTGGATATCAACAGGAGTGTCGAGCTCGGTCCTCGCGAATTGTCGTGGGCTGCTTCCTTCCATGTTGGCTCCCTTTGTCGCGGCCGCATGTGGGCGCCGTGGAGTGCATTCTGTGCGCACTAGCGTAATTCGTCAAACTGATTGTAATTATCATATTGATAGCTTTGTCTTATCGTGTGGTACTCTTCGTAGCGGTACCGAATTGGCACCACGGCGAACGAGCCCGAAAACGGAAGAGCCAGCGGGATGCCGGCAGTAACAACTGAGTCCCCAGCGAGGCGGAGGCGGCGATGGAAATCGACCAAATGGAGACTTTCCTGGCGGTGCTCACCTATGGCGGATTTCATCGCGCAGCAGACGCACTTCGCGTCAGCCAGCCCGCGGTGACTGGCCGCATCCAGGCGCTCGAAGATTCGCTCGGCGCGAAACTTTTCGTCCGGGCGCGATCGAATCTATCGCTCTCCCCTGCCGGCAAGGCGCTGCGCCCGCATGCCGAGCAGCTTTTGCGAACGGTTGCGCTGGCGCGGCAGGCCGTACGCGAAATCCAGCCATCGGCAGGTGGCGCGCTGCGCATCGCGGCGTCGCTTTCGGTTTGCACATACTTCCTCCCCGACGTGATGAAGGATTTTCAAAAAGCGAATCCGAAGGTGATGGTCAGCTTACGTTCGGGCAATTCGCTGCAGGTGTTGAAAATGGTGCTGGACGGTGAGGCAGATATCGGTTTTGCGCGGTCGCTCAATCATCCTGAGGTGGAAACCACGACGCTGCGCGATGATCCGCTGATTCTGGTGGGGCATCCGGCGCATCCGGCCGCGCAGAAAAGGCGTGTGAGGTTGGACGAAGTGGAGGCACTCCCGCTGATTTTCTACGACATGGGCTCGAGCGATTGGACGTTGAGTCAGGGACTGTTTCGACGTGCGGGACTGCTGCCGACCGTTGTGCTCGAAGTGGAGACGATTGAAGCGGCGAAGCGGATGGTCGAGCGGAAGCTGGGATTGAGTTTTCTTCCGCAGATCGCCGTCACGCACGAATTGCAGCGCGGGAAGTTAGTCGCGATCGAGATTGTGGACGCGGAATCATTGCACCGTAATCTCGATGTGGTTTCGCCGCGGCATCGGCCGTTGTCACGGGATGCTCAGGCGTTCCTCGGGTTGCTGCAGACAGCGGCAGCTGTGCCGACGGCCGTGGTAAGCAAGCCGATAAAACGCCAGACCGCGCGGAAGCGCAAACAAAAGCGTCGTTACAGTGATTTGAAGAGCTAGGCGAGGGTCCCGGTGGCAGGGACCTCCGCGCTCTGAAGAAACGCGGGCAAGATGCCCGCGCCACAAGTGAAATTCCTACTTCAATTTGTCGAACTCGGCCTTAGCATCGCGGAGGATCGGAATGTCAGGATCGGCATCCTTCCAGAGCGTAAAGAAATCCTGATAAGCGGCGCGGGCCTTGGTGCTATCGCCGGCAAGGGCTTCGGCGCGCGCGACGCCAACGTGCGAGAGAGCGCCCGTGGAACAATTCTGCACCAAGCCGCGGTGGTCGAGAATTTTCTGGAATTCCGCTGAGGCAGCGCTTCCCTGCTGGTTCGCGAGATACGATTGGCCGCGCAAGTAAATGGGAGGCATACAAGAAATCGTAATTCCACTGAGATCGAGCGGGGCAACTGTCTGCAAAAGCTCGAGCGCTCGAGAGGTATTCTTCTTTGAATATGCCTGTTGTGCTTGAATGGTCGGTAACCAGTAAGATTGCGCGATGGTGTCGAGCGGAAACCGCTTGGTGAGATCTTGAACCAAAGAATCTGCGCGTGCGGTGTCGCCGATTACTGAGTACACAAACGCAGTTGAGGCCATCGCATCGCGCGCTTCCGGAGCTAGACTCAGAGCAGCGGCTGCGTTTTGCCGCGCTTCAGAGAAATTACCGAAGTAAGCCTCTCGAAGCGCCGCCGCGCCCTGCCATAGTCCGGCCGAGTCTTTGTTGCCAGCCCGCGTGGCCGCTTCCGTGGCTCGACGCGTCAGATCGCGCGCCTTCTCCAAATGACCGTAAAAGGCTTCGGTATCGGCTTCAGCGCCCAAAATTTCGTGCTGAAGTTCAGGCTTTGCTTCGAACCAGGATATCTGTTCCGCGGTGAGTTTGGCATCGCCAGTCAGAAAAGCTAGACCGTAGAGTTCTATGCGCAACGTATCGTCATCTAATTTTCGAGTAAGCGCATCGTTTAAAGTCTTTCGCGCGTCCTCGAAACGATTCAGCGCCAAATAGGCAGACGCAAGATTTTCGGCGGTAATCACGTTTCCCGGAACCAACTGATCGGATTGGCGGGCTACATCCAATGCTTTATCGTATTGCGCCAGGATGGTGTACGTGCTGGCCAGGTTTGTGTACGCGACTCCGTCGCGCGGATAGCTTTCGATCCATTCCTGAAAGGTCTCCGCAGCTTTTTCCTGTTCGCCGGTCACTAGTTGATAGTATGTGGATGTGATATGAAGTTTCTCGCGTTCGCTGGCATGCTCGCGGAGTTGAAAAGCTTTCGTTAGAAACTCGGCGGCGCGGGAAGGCTGGCCGAGGTTGCTATACATGATTCCAAGGCCATTGTAGGCGCTGGCAAAATTCGGATCCAACTCGACGGCGCGCTGAAGGTATGGGACAGCGGCTGCGGAACCCTTTTCGGCTGCCGCCTTGCGGCTGATGCTGTATGCCTTGAGAGCTTCGAGAGATGGCGTGGTTTCCTGGGCGAGCGGGACATCGAACTTCTGAACCGACGATAGTGATTCACCGAGTTCAGCGCGGAGTTTGGTGGCGGCTTCGCCTAGCGCGTCGAGAACTTTTTCCTTGTTGGCTGCCGTTGCCTGCTCTTGCGCGAGGACATCTCCCGTATGGCAGTTTACGGCTTTCAATCCCACTACGAACGTGCTTCCAAGGCCCGCAATCGAACCTTCAATGAACGCTTTGCTGCTGGCGCGCTCGCAAAGTTCGCTTGCGACACTCGACGTGAGCGGCGTATTCGCCGGCTTGGTCATCAATTGCAGAGTGGCCGCGACTTTTTCGTCGGAGAGAACGTTGAGGAACGGCGACTGGCGCAATGACACAGTGAGCGCTTGCTTGAGCGTGTCGTCAAAAACGGGATCGCCTGTTGAATTCGTGAAGTCGGCGACGACTACCGTGTCGCGGTCGGTGAGAATGACGGGTTTTGTGCGTCCCTTGAACCACCAGAAGGCGCCGACGACGAGAATGAGAAGCGCGACGGCTGCCCCGGCCAACGCGATCCAACGCCGAGAAATAGACGGCGATGCGTCTTCAGGCGCGACAATGCCTCGGATCGGAGCGCTGTGCGCCGACGACCCGGCGACCGACGCCGGACGCATGACTCGCGCGGAAGCACTTCCGGGTACGTTCGTAGACCCGGTTCCGGAACGGGCCGACGTCGCCGATGAAGAGTGGCCGGATTCCGTTTCGCGGCGCAGGCGTTTTAAATCGGCGCGCATATCGGAGGCGTGCTGGTAACGCGTCTCGCGATCTTTTTCGAGCGCCTTGTCGATAATTTCGTCGAGCTTGGGCGGCACGTTCGGATTAATGCTTCCGGCAGCGGGCGGCTTGCGCTCCAAAATCGCGTTGAAGATCACGGCGGACGTGCCGCCGGAGAATGCCTGGCGCGAGGTGGCCATTTCGTACAGCACGAGGCCGAAGCTGAAGAGATCCGTGCGGGTATCGAGCTGCTCCCCGCGCGCCTGCTCGGGAGACATGTAGGCCACGGTGCCGACCGTCGAGCCGGGGCTGGTGAGTTCGAGGGGCTCTATGCCTCCGGCATCTTTCGTAGCAGACATGCCCAGATCCTTATTCATCTGCTTCGCAAGGCCAAAATCGAGAACTTTAGCGTGGCCGCGATCGGTGACGAAAATGTTCGCGGGTTTGACGTCGCGGTGAATGATGCCTTTCGCGTGCGCGGCATCGAGTGCATCCGCAATTTCAATCGCGAGCTCGAGGATCTGGCCAATATCGAGAGGATGCTGCTGAATTCTATGCTTCAGAGTCTGGCCATCCAGATATTCCATGACCATGAAGAACCGGCCGTCTTGCTGGCCGATTTCATAAATGGTGCAGATATTGGCGTGATTCAGAGCGGATGCGGCTCGAGCCTCGCGCTGGAACCGTTCGAGGGCTTGCGTATCCGAGGCGAGTTCGTCAGGGAGAAATTTAAGCGCGACGGGACGGCCGAGCATCGTGTCCTCGGCCTTGTAAACGACACCCATTCCCCCGCCGCCTAATTTTTCAATGATGCGGTAATGCGAAATTGTCTGGTTTAGAGGGGACCGCGAGTCGGACATGGCGCGGCCATGTTAGGCCGCTCGCACAGCCAAGTCAATGCGGCCTGCGCGAACGAGCCCAGGGATCGACGGTAAATCTTAGGGCTGCGGGACGCCGCGCGATTCTTGCTTGCGGGCTTTCTCTTCCCGGTACGCGCGCGCAACATCGCCGAGCGACTGCGGATTTTGTACCAACGCAGCTCGGCCGACTTCCACAGCGTGCTCATATGGCATGAATGACGACAGAACGAAGTCGGGATCGCCGTGGGCTGACACTACCGAAAATTGGGTTGGAGAAATCCGGCCGCTGCTGCCGCCACCGAATCCGCCTTCCAAGCTGCCGCCGAGGCCACCGCCGCCACCGCCCGTGGGGGTGATGCCGGCGCTGCCCATGTGTTGGGCGTGGGCCGGAAGTGCGAATAAGACAAACAAGAGTGCAAGACCGAAGGTTTTCACGGTATTGCTCCTTTCGACACCAATTATAGAACCGTGCCGAAAACTGGCAAGACACATGCTGAAGGGTACAAAAGTACCAAGAAATGCCTGGTACCTGTGCATCCGGCCGTGGCATCGCGCTGCCTATTTATGGATCGGAAGGTGGGAGGCGAAAGTTTAACCGTCTGCACCCGGTGGCAGCCTCCGCATTCATGCGGGGGAGGAGCGCTTCAGCGCTCCGGAAGTACTTTCGCCTAGGACTTGCGCTTTAGCGCGGCCCGGGAGGAAAGCCCGCGTCACAGCAAATCTTTCTTCCGCTGGATTGAAGTCCAGCCTGCCGCTGCTAAAGCAAGGAGCTCCTACCGCCACTCAAGAGTTTTGACTACGGCGATTTTTTCGCCGTGTGCGTAGTGCCGCCGCCAATTTTAGCGAGCGTCTGCTGTGCCAAGGCGCGATAGGGACTGTCGATTGACGCTGCTTCAGTGAGCGCTGCTTTGGCTTCAGGAATCTTTTGCATCTTGGCCAGCGTGAATCCCAGGCGGTATTCATTGCGCGCGTAGCTTACGGTGCTCGATTTCAAGAGCGGCCCCGCCTTCTTGAATGCCGCGACGGCCTCCGCGTTTTGGCCCTTGTTCACATCAACCTGGCCCAGCGTCGAATAAGCAAGACCCTGCTGCACCGAAATCTGCTGCTGCCACTGATCATCCGGCGTTTGATCCGGCTTTTTCGCCTTCGAGACCGCGTCGAGAGCCTTCTGCGCGTTTTGCGCCGCCTTGTCGAGCTGCTGGCCTTTTTCACTCCAGAAATCGGCGAGGAGCAAAAGAATATCCACGTTATTCGGGTCGCTGGCGAGAACGGCCTGCGCCGCTTCCATCATTTTCGGTACATTCTGGGCTTGCTCGTCGGCAAAGACCACCTGCTCCCGGGCGTTCAGCGCGTAAGGCGAATCGGGAAATGCCGCTGCAAAACGCTCGAAGTAGCCGGCTTTGGCTTTCGGGTCGGTAGTCTTGTACGCCGCATTAAAGAGCGCGTTCTGGACGTAATCAAGGTCGGATTGCGCGCCGTGGAGTATGCCATTCCTTTGGTCGTCCCAAGAGTTCTGCGACATTCCGGCGGGCAAGGGCTGCTTTTTGAACTGCACAACGATCGCGGCGGCGTGCTCGCCGGCATCGTATAGCTTGGCAGTGTCGCCCAACTCGTCGGCTGCGTGTACGATTGTGACGGCTGCGGGTAGATTGTCCGGATCGAGGGCAAGGACCTTATCCGCGTATTCGATGGCCTTCGCGTCATTCTTCTGCGCGAGATAAGTGCTCGCGTACAGCTGATCGCCCAGCAATTCGAGATCGCCTTTGCCGAAATCGGCCATGAATTTGTCGAGCAACGCGACCTTTTCCAGACCATCCGGAGCGGCATAAATTCCGGCGAGTGCTTTGTCTTCCGGCGTGCCGGCCGTGACCGCGACCGATTTCCCGATCTGAGCTCTCGATACCGTGGCTGCCAATAGGATCATCGTCAAGATGAATGCAATGTGCTTCACGTGGACCTCCTACCGGTTGAACAGGGCGCCTGTGCGCGGACCAGAATTGCCGAGCTTCCAAGCCAGCGCGGCGTCTAATGGCGCGCATCTTAGTCCAATGAGACTCGCGCCGCAAACATCTTCACGATGAGGCGCGCGTTTGTCGGGCATTCGTCGGGAGTGATACGGTGGATTGACGACGGTGCGATTTCGATAGAGGATTGCGGGTTTGCAGAATGCGCGCGGAAACTGACAGAGTCTCCGCAACCTGCTCGATTTCGACTGACATCTAGGAGGCATCGTGGATCTCGGATTGAAAGGACGCGTCGCGATTGTAGCAGCGGCGAGCAAGGGGCTGGGGCTAGCCGTAGCGCAAGAGTTTGCGCGCGAGGGTGCCGACGTGGCGATCTGCTCGCGAAATTCGGCGGAACTCGAAAAGGCCGCCGCTGCGATTGAAAAATCCTCTGGACGCGCACCGCACTCGAAGGCTTTTGATGTGACGCGCTACGACGATGTCCGCGGTTTCGTGGCGGAAGTGAACAAGCGTTTCGGCCGCGTAGATATTTGCGTAACGAACGCGGGAGGCCCGCCGTCCAAGAAATTTCTCGATACTTCCAACGAAGAATGGCGCACCGCGGTTGATACGAATTTGATGAGCGCCGTTTATTTTGCGCGAGAAGTGCTCCCGAAGATGCGCGAGCGGCACTGGGGCCGTCTGATCACGATCACCTCCATGACCGTGAAGCAGCCGGTGGACGGGCTGATACTCTCGAATTCGGTGCGCGCAGCCGTTGCGGGACTGGCGCGCACGCTCGCGAATGAATTCGGCGCGGATGGAATAACGGTGAACAACGTGTGCCCAGGCTACACGCAGACTGGACGGCTCGAGAGTCTTGCCGACAAACAAGCTGCTGAAACCGGACTTTCGCGCGAAAAAATATTCGAACGCATGAGCGCGCAAGTACCCGTGGGACGCATCGGCCGGACCGAGGAATTTGCCGCGCTTGTGGCGTTTCTAGCATCGGAGCGCGCGAGCTATATCAACGGGACGACGATGGCGGTGGACGGCGGTTGGGTGAAGAGCCTGCTCTAAGCGGCGGCCGCCGCAAGTTTGTTCTTTAATTTGGCGATTGCCTTCAGCGAAATTCAAAGTGTGAGGAAATTCATGAACACGTTTTCGACTCGACTGAGTGTGGCCGCGCGTTGGTTGCTGGCGCTCGCAATGTGCATCAGCGCGCTCGTAAGCGCGAATGTGTTGCGCGCCGACGATCCGTTCCCGCGCACGCGCGATTACGATTTGCAAAACGTACGCATCCGTCTTCGCTTCGACACCAACAACAAAAAAGTGATCGGCGAAGTAACCCACACTATTTCAATTCTCCGGCCCAACGTGAGCGAGCTGAAATTCGACTCCGTTGCGCTGACGATCGAAAGCGTAACGCTCGACGGCAAACCCGCGAAATATGAAACGACCGCCGATAAATTGATCGTCAAGTTGCCGCAGGCCACGCACCCCGGCGAGCATATGGAAGTTTCGATTCATTATTGGGGCACGCCAACGAAAGGCCTCTATTGGGTGCTTCCCGACAAAGATTATCCTGACCGGCCGCGCGAGATTTGGTCTCAAGGCGAATCCGAAGACACGCGCTACTACATTCCCATCTACGACTATCCGAACGACCGCACGACCTCCGAGATGCTCGTAACCGTGCCAGCAAACTGGCTCACGATTTCAAATGGCCGCCTTGCCGGCGTGAAAACCGAAGCCGACGGCACGAAAACCTGGGATTGGAAACAGACGGAGCCGCTTTCGACGTATTTGATTTCGGTAGTGGCCGGAGAATTTGTCGAAAAGAAAGATACGTGGCGCGGCATGCCGGTCGAGTACGTCGTGCCGAAAGGTCAGGAATCGAAGATTGACACGACGTTCGAGCGCACGAAAAAGATGCTCGACGCGTTTTCCGATCGACTCAGCGTGCGCTATCCGTGGGCCAAGTACGCTGAGACGTCGGTAGACGAGTTCGTCGTCGGCGGGATGGAAAACACGAGTGCAACCACGCTGACCGCGCGAGCGCTCGTGAATCCCGCGCTAGCCGCCGAAACACTGCAAGGCGCCGACAGTCTCGATTCGCACGAATTGGCTCACCAGTGGTTCGGCGATCTGCTGACTTGCCGCGATTGGGCAGACATCTGGCTGAACGAAGGTTTCGCCACTTATATGGAGCATTACTGGACTGAAGTCGGCTTCAGCAAGGACGATGCCGAATACGAATTCTGGACCGACGCAAATCGCTGGGCGGCACAGAAGCGGCTGTTTCCGAATCCCATCGTGAGTTACGACATCACCAACGCAATCGAAAATAGCGGGAACATATACGGCAAGGGCGGCCTCGTCCTGCGGATGCTGCGAGAAAAATTGGGCGATGATGCATTCTTCCACGCGTTGCATCACTATCTCGAAACAAACCGCGGCCAGAACGTCGTCACCGCTGACTTGATCAAGGCAATCGAGCAGGACACTTCCGTGAGCGTGGACGAATTTTTCCAGCAGTGGGTGTACGGCGCGGGCGCGCCGAAATTTGAAGTAACGCAGAAGTACGACGACGGAACGAAGCAACTTCAGCTCGAAGTGAAGCAGACGCAGAAAGTCGAGAATTTCGTCGGACTATTCCATGTTCCGATTGACGTCGAAGTCGCGACGGCTGCGAGGCACAAGACGTTCCCGATTGACGTCAGCAAAGCTGACGAAACGTTCCCATTCACGCTCGACGGCTCGCCGCTCATGGTCATCTTCGACGCGGGCAACAAAATCCTGAAAACCGTCGATTTCAAGCGCGATGCGGCGGCGCTGATATACGAACTCAAGAATGCTGAAACAGTGCCAGACCGCGCCGATGCC
>Ga0209624_10000176_pt1 | contig 59290 bp, 45 predicted proteins | sample JacPinW_OM2H0_O1_FD_188565 | JGI IMG/M metagenome (GOLD analysis project Ga0209624, IMG submission 188565) | Forest soil microbial communities from Algoma, Ontario, Canada - Jack Pine, Ontario site 1_JW_OM2H0_O1 (SPAdes) (version 2) | ecosystem: Environmental > Terrestrial > Soil > Boreal... | reverse complement strand
AGGTACTCATTGAGGAAATTGCGGGAGGAATTATCACGATGCTCACGAACGATTCAACCGTCTCTACGGGGCTCCAATCGATTCGCTCTGGATAATACCGGACTCGGGATAATGCGCCCAACACCCGGCATGTACCATTTTCGGTCCCCCGACCTGGTCATACGCCGCATACCCGTCGGTTTGGAGAATGCCTTGGAACTGCCTCAGAAACCGCCTTGGTCCCTCACGTCCACGACCCAAGCGGAAGTCGAACACCACAGTTCCTCCGGGGTGGCTGTATTGCCAGAGATACGCTTTGTGGTTCTTTCCCCGGCCCTCGCGTGTTTGCACATCGACCGGGGTTTCGTCCGCCTGAATGTAGCTACCGCTAATCAACTCCCGCCTCATCGCCGCGACCATGGGGATCAGCAACTCGCCGACTTTCAGAACCCAGCCATCCAGCGTCGCACGGCTGATTTCCAGGCCGATGTCTCTTTCGAGAATCATGCTCTGCCGATACAGAGGCGTATGGTTGCAGTACTTGCTGACGACCGTGTCGACAACGATTCTGTTGCTGGCGAGGCACTTCTCGATGATCCGTGGTGGCAGCGGTGCCGCGACCACTCCAAGTTCCTCGCACGACCGGCAAGCCCGTTTCTCTCGTTTCGTAACCAGCACGAAATACTCCGCCGGCTCTACATCGAGTTGGGAACTCTCCTCGTAGCCAATCACAACAGTTTCCTTGCCGCAACGTTTGCACACGCGTTGCTCCGGCGTACAAGGCAAGACCCGCTCCACGCGAGGAAGATTCGGAGGCAATTCCTGGCGGCCGGGATGCTTACCGGATTTCTTGGTCGAGCGATGCACTCGCTCCGCGTTATTCTCGGCCTCCATGATCACTTCACTAACGACGGGCTCAATCTCGAACAATTCCAGTTGCGCGTCGGGGAGCTTTTCGCCGGCCGCGCCATACTTCTCGATCCGCATCAGTCGCAGACGCTCTTCCAGCACGCGAATCCTCAGCTCCGCGTACCGCAGCCGGCTCTTCAGTTGGGCAATGAGTTCCAGATCGGCTGGCGCTGAAGGAATGGGAGCTTGACTCACAATGGGTTATTGGTTTACCAGAGTCGCTCGAAACGTTCAAGCAACTCATGCGGCATGTCCCTCCGGTGGAGCTTTCCGGTACCACCGCTTGTGCTTTGTTTGGGCCAAATCGATCCCACCTAACAATAGAGAGAGCTCCTCGTGACTCAGGACGACCTTGCCCTGCGCGTCGCCCGATTGTGGCCAACTGAAGCGACCTTTGGGCAATCGCTTCGCGCAAACCCACAGTCCCGTTCCGTCCCAGACAAGGACCTTCAAGCGATTGCGTTGGGCATTGCAGAACAAGAACAGGTGCCCGCTCAGAGGCTCACACGACAATCGATCCCGGACCAGACCGTACAGCCCCTCGAACCCCTTGCGCATCTCGGTGACGCCGGCGGCCAGATAGATCCGTGTGGCTGGACCCAAGCCAAACACGGCCTACACCCGCTCCAGTGCACTCACCAGGCGCTCCAACGTATTCTTATCAAAATCAGGGTGTACCTCGATCCGGCGCCCGCCCGGAAGCATCACGGCCAGCCCGCAACTCGGTTCCTGCTGCGTCGGCGATTTCTTGGCGGCCAACTCCACCGGCACCAACCGGCTGGCCGAAGAAACTGGTTTACGCCTTCTCTTCCAACGTCGCTTCTTCAGATGTCGATCCAGCGTGCTGAAGCTCAAACCGCGACTGCGGCAAAACTCGCTGCGTCGCATGCCGCTGCTCACAAACTCCGCCACTAACTGCTGAACTTCAGCTCGTGTCCGTCGCTTGGGTGCTGACAACCTATTTTCTGTGGTCATTCGAGCACTTGAACACAGGCATTGCTTCAAGAACAGGTGTGATGGTCAGACGCTTACCCTTGATCAACGGACTCTGCCGCAAACTGCAAGTCGACAGGATGGCAATCAAGCGGGGCGATGTCCAGTGGTGTGCCTTCGAATGCCGAATGGTAATCGTCGACGAGCGTGAATGAGATTCCGCTCTTCCAGAAAGCACTAGGTGTCTTCTAAGAATCACGTTCTCGAAATTATTGCGCTCCGCGCCGGTTGTAGTTCGGATACTCGGGCCTGTGCGGCTCGGGCACGGGCTGCTTCGCCAGTTCGTCCAGTGCCAGACTCACAGCCTTTTCAAGCTGCGGATCGTGCCCGTCGCTGACTGGCTTTGGTTCCATCTCCACCTCGTAATCCGGCTGCACCCCATGGTTCTCTACATCCCATTGACCCTGCGGATTGAAGAACCCAAAGCTGGGCGACGTGACGTGGCCGCCGTCCATGAGTGCCGGGATGCCGCCGATTCCGACCAGTCCGCCCCAGGTGCGCTTGCCGACCAGTGGGCCCAGTTGTGCCTGGCGGAAATACCACGGCATCGCATCGCCGCCTGACCCGGCGAATTCATTGGTGATCATCACCTTTGGTCCCAGAATGGAGGCCTGCGGAGTGCGGTAAATCGCTCCGTAGCGCGGAGCCCACCAGCTCATCAACGTGCGCTGCATCGCGTGGATGATATAGTCCGCCGCTTGCCCACCGCTGTTGAAGCGTTCGTCAATCACGGCCCCCTGCTTGTCGAGCTGCGCGAAGTAGTAGCGGTTGAAGTTGGTCAGACCGCCCATGGCCGTGTCCGGCAGATACACGTAAGCGAGCTTTCCACCGCTCAACTCCTGCACCTTGCGCCGGTTCGCCTCGATCCATGCGAAGTTGCGCAGACTGAGATCATCGGCGATGGGAGTCACCGTGACATCATGCGCATCCTTGCCGCTCGCATCTGCGGCGATTTTCAGCACCACCTGCGTTTCCGCTGTGCCCTCCAGAAGACGCTGGATGTCATCGGAGCCGCTGAGATCTTTTCCGTCAATGGCGAGAATGAAATTTCCCTCCGCGACTTTCACTCCCGGCTCCGCGAGCGGCGCACGCGCCTTCGGATTCCAGTGCTCGCCCGCGTAAATGCGCGCTATGCGGTAGCGCCCGTTAACAATCTCGTAGTCGGCCCCCAGCAGGCCGCCCCGCACCTGATTCGGGTGCGGAATTGTTCCTCCATTGCCGCGCAGATGGCCAATCGAGAAGTCGCCCAGCATTTCCTGAAAGAGATAATTCAGATCGCTGCGCGAGCCCACCTGGTCCAGGTAGGGCCCGTATTTCGCTTCTTCCGCATTCGGGTCTACACCGTGATAGTGCGGGTCATAAAAGAAGCTGCGCTCGATCTGCCAAATCTCGTGAAACATCTGCCGCCACTCGGCGCGCGGGTCCACGCGGACTTCCATCTTGGACAGGTCCAATTTGCCTTCGCCGGGTTTCACAGACGCATCGGCGGGGACAATAAGAAACGTTGGGACTGGGCCGGCGGCCACCGGCGGGCCTTGAGGCTCGTCGTGTGCCATCTCCAGCAGCATCTTTTCTCCGTCAAAGGAAAGATCAAATCCGGCAAGGTGATCCGCCAGCTTCTTCGATTTCTTGGTCTTCACCGTCCAACGGGTCAGCGTCTGCCCGCGCCCTGCCTGGAATCTTCCCTCGCCTTCAAGTAGATAAAGCGTGCCTTCCTTGCCTGCGGTCAGACCGGTATAGCCGCTTGGAGGCAGCGGAAGCGCGACGGCGCGATCCTCGAGATGTACGAGGTCGATCTTCACTGGCTTCGGCTTCTCAGGCTTTTCCTTTTTCTCCGGCTTGTCTTCATCATCCGCCTTCCTGGCGTCGTCGGATCTTTCTGTATCGTCCTTATCTTTATCTTTGTCTTTATCCTTATTGGCATCCTCGTCGTCGTGGTCCTTTTTCTCCTTTGCATCCTTCGCTCTCGCTTCCGGCGTCTTCTCGTCCTCTTCTTGCGGCGCAATCGGAGAAGCCGTATCCGCCGCCAGCGCGATCCCATACACACTGCGCGTGACCTCGAACTCGTCACTGCTCATGTCCAGCCCGCTGGTCGACGTGCCGTAGTTCGTGCTCTCGGTGAGGTAGAGATACTTTCCACCGTGGTCAAACGCCGGGAAGCGAACGTCGCTCATGCCATCTGTGATGCGCGTGCTCTTGCCCGACGCGAGCGAGTACAGAAACAGGGCATGGAACCGGTTCGAGACGCTTTGTGTGTAGGCGAGCCACTTTGAATCCGGCGACCAGGCCGCGTCATAGTCGTCGTCGTCGACCACGCCCTGGTCGATGACCGTGGCCTTGCGCGTCACCGTATCCAGCAGCCAGATCTGCGTTTTGTTGTCGTGAAAGGCAATCAGCTTCGAGTCCGGCGACCACTTGGGATGGAAATAATAGGTTGCCTCGTCTGCGAGCGGAAACTTTTTGACTTGGCCCGCGCCATTCTGGCTGCTGATGTGCAACGCATACTGGCCCGACTCATCGGAGAAATACGCGATGCTCTGTCCATCCGGCGACCATGCCGGCTCGCGCTCCATTACTCCCGGAGTGTTAGTGATATCCCTCGTCGAGCTTTCTTTTGCGGGGACGGTCAGGATGTCGCCATGCGCCTCGAACACGGCGCGCCGGCCGGTAGGCGAGATGCCATGGTTGTGGATATCGCGATCTGCTGGTGAAAGGCGCGGTCGCACTTCGGGCAGATCCGCGCTTACGTCCACGCTGATCTGGCGGGCCTGACCGCTAGCCGTTTCGTAAAGAAACAGCTCGCCGAACCGGTCGTAAACAATGCCGCCCGGTCCGGCGCTCGCCGATCGAATATCCGCGCCATCATTGTTCACCACTTCGGTTACAGATTTCGCCGCCGGGTCGTAGCGAAACAGCGATATCGGTCCGTTGCGATCGGAAAGAAAATAGACCTGCTTATTCACCCACACCGGGTTGAAGTCGTTCGATCGCTCCCGCGGTACCTTCACAACATCAAGCGTTGCCATGTCGACAATCCATATCGAACTGGCCAATCCCCCGCGGTAGTTTCTCCAGGCCACATAGTTGGAATAATTGAAGGGCGATGCGCCGCTTACCGGCGAGTAGGCAAAGTATTTTCCATCGACAGAAAACTGGCCCGAGGATGCCATCGGGAGCGGCAATGCGGTGGGTAGGCCGCCATTCAGCGAGACCTTGAACAGCTTCGTATAACGCGGGCTGTTGCTTTCGCGGTTCGACCGGAAGATCACGTTCTTACCGTCGGGTGTCCATCCCACGGCAGAATCCACGGCCGGATGATGGGTGAGGCGCGTCGGAACTCCGCCCATTGCCGGGATGACAAAGACGTCCGTATTGCCGTCGTATTCACCCGTGAACGCGATCAGGCGGCCGTCAGGCGAGAACACCGGGTCGGTCTCAATGCCGGTGCCAGTCGTCAGGCGAGACGCATGACCGCCGCTCCGGTCCACGGTCCACAAATCGCCAGCGTAAGAAAATACAATCAGATTGCCGTTGAACGTAGGGCGCTGCAACAAAGGGTGTGAAGGCTGAGCGCTAACGACCAGCGGACACAGCGCGGCGAAAATTACAAAACAAACCAGGCGAAGCACTCTCATCTCTTCTTCTCCGTTGTTGTGGCGCCAGGCTACGACCATTCGCGTAGGTCACTCCTGAGTCGGCTTACTGCGATGTGTGCTACCAAGTGACCTGTGCAGGCCACTGAAAGCTTGCGCCTGGCTCGATTGCCGCCCACCTGCATGACTCAAGCAAAACAATTCTGGATGCGGCCCGACGTGGCAAACTGGCGGCGGATCATCCCATTCACGTCATTCCCATCTTTGTCGATGAGGGCATACCACTTGGGGCGCCGTGCCATCAGGATGTACCGCTTCGCTTAGGCTTGGCCCGAGGGTAGACCGACGGCTTTGTTCGACTGCGCTACGACGTCACAATGTAGCTCCTCAGGAAGCGTGATCGTAACATCGGATGGTCTGCCGAAACAACCGGATCAACAGGAGCGAACAGGCTGCCACGAATCGGCGCGTCGCATCCACGGGATTCGCCTGCTCTACTTTCGTAACATACCCCGAAACCTGAAGTGATGCCCGGCAAGTCCCTCTGTAGCAAAATCCGACAAAGTCTGCCGATTGGTACAGAAAAAGCATTTCAATCCAGGTATGAACTATCGGTGGGCGGGGGTTACCACGGTGGCGGGCTACTTTGATAGGCTGTTGGCGGAAGGCTTTTCCGCTCTTGGAGGCCTATTCGAGGCGCGCTGTTTCCATTGAGCGTTCTTACAGATTTTCAGTCACGGTCTGACACTACGAATTCTGAGCGTTGCTAGTTCCGGGCTGATGATTGGCGCGCTCGGAACTAGCATTGTAGGATTCGCGCTGAAAGGCGGCCTTCCTAGGCGAGCTGGGCAGGAGGATTACGGGTGTCCAAGAATATATTGCAGGAATTCGCAGAAGCTGTCGCCGCTCGACGCATTCTGGTAATCGACTTGAGCCAACCGTTGGGTGCCAATACCGCGGTCATTCAGCTGCCGCCCGAGTTTGGAAAATCCTGGCCGTTCCGCCTCGATGAGATCTCTAAGTATGATGATCGCGGGCCGGCTTGGTACTGGAACAATTTTTCTTGCGGCGAGCACACCGGCACGCACTTTGACGCTCCGATTCATTGGGTGACAGGCAGGGATCACGCGCACAACGCCACGGATACGATCGCGGTGGAAAAGCTTATTGCGCCGGCTTGTGTCATCGATGTATCGGCGGAAGTTGCCAGGAACTCGGACTTTCTTCTTACGGTGGAGTATGTCGAAGCGTGGGAAGGGAAGCATGGTCGTATCGAGGCCGGTTCGTGGGTGCTGATGCGCACCGACTGGTCGAAGCGCAAGGATGCGACAGCGTTTCTGAACATCACGGAAGATGGAGCGCATGTCCCTGGTCCGCACCCAGAGTTAGTTCCGTTTCTCGCTAAACATCGCGACGTGATTGGGTGGGGTTCCGAAGCCGTGGGCACCGATGCCGGTCAAGCATTCCGATTCAATCCGCCTTTTCCGTGTCACAGCATCATGCATGGAAGCGGGAAATTCGGATTGGCCAGCCTGGCGAACTTGGATCGGCTACCACCGAAAGGCGCGATGCTCGTCACCCCACCGTTGAAAATTGTTAACGGTTCGGGCAGCCCGTGTCGGGTGCTAGCGCTAGTAAGCGCCGGCAGATAAGTTGACACATAAACTATTGACACCTAAACTGTTTTTGCGAAATCGCATTTTGCTAGGCTTGCGATTGCCGTTGTGGCAAACGAATGCCACAGCGAGCCAAGGCGGCGGCAATGGCAGAACGCTTCTTCAAGAAAGAAGTTCAGAAGCTTTATCTCGGTGAGGGCCAGGAGTTTCGCGGCGAAGGGATCCTGGCGGTTACCAAAGCTCTTCTGCAATCCGGGGTTTCTTATGTGGCGGGATATCAGGGCGCTCCCATATCCCATTTGATGGATGTGCTGACGGACGCCAATAGTATTCTGGAAGAACTAGGTGTGCATTTTGAGCACAGCGCCTCCGAGGCTACGGCGGCCGCGACGTTGGCCGCTTCGGTGAATTACCCGTTGCGCGGTGCGGTTACTTTCAAGTCGACCGTGGGCACCAATGTGGCTTCTGACGCGCTGGCCAATCTGGCGTCCGGCGGCGTGATGGGCGGAGCGCTAATCATTGTAGGTGAAGATTACGGAGAGGGCTCCAGCATTATGCAGGAGCGTTCCCATGCATTTGCGATGAAGTCGCAGATATGGCTGCTCGACCCACGGCCGAATTTGCCTTCGATCGTAAACGCCGTGGAACAAGGCTTTGCGCTGTCGGAAGCGAGCAATACTCCAGTCATGCTGGAGCTGCGGATTCGAGCCTGCCATGTTCATGGCCGTTTCCTAGCTAAAAATAATGTGCGGCCGTCATTCACTTTGAAAGATGCGATGGAGCACCCGTCGCGGGATGCGAGCCGAGTGGTGCTCCCGCCCGGAAGCTTCCTGCACGAGCAGGAAAAAATCCAGACGCGGTGGCCAGCGGCACAGCGATTCATTCAAGAGCACCGACTGAATGAAGTGTTCGCAGATGGAATGCAGGATTTCGGCATCGTCCTGCAAGGCGGCATGTACAACACGACGATCCGAGCCCTGGAACTTCTTGGGCTATCGAACGCGTACGGGGATTCCAAAATCCCGCTTTATGTTCTCAATGTCACTTACCCGCTGGTGAACGAGGAAGTCAAGAGATTTTGCAGCGGCAAACGCGGTGTTTTGGTGATTGAAGAAGGCCAGCCGGACTTCATCGAGCAGAATCTACACGCGATTCTGCGCAAAGGCAATGTACAAACCAGGGTGCATGGTAAAGGGATGCTTCCGATGGCCGGTGAATATACGGCGGCGACGGTGATTCGAGGCATCCTGGAATTCGTTCAGGAGTACGGGCCCCAGTCGATCGACAGAGAAAATTTACCGGCGGTGGTACGTCCGTCGGTGGGTGTTTCCTTGGCTGCGAAGAGCGTTAACGGTCAAGTCCATGCACGCCCTCCGTCATTTTGTACGGGCTGTCCGGAACGTCCGATTTTCACGGCGATGAAGCTGGTGGAGCGCGAACTGGGTGCCCACCATGTGAGCTGCGACATCGGGTGTCACCTGTTCTCGATTTTGCCGCCATTCAATTTGGGGGCGACCACCATGGGCTACGGTCTCGGCTGGGCCAGCGCCGCGGCGTTCAACACCAAGGAAACGAATAAGCGAACCATCAGTTTCATGGGTGACGGGGGGTTCTGGCACAACGGATTAACCAGCGGTGTGGGTAACGCGGTATTCAATCAAAGCGACAGTGTGTTGATCGTAGTGGACAACAGCTACACGGCGGCCACTGGGGGCCAGGATATTTTGTCATCGGCGGCCAGCAACCCCCTACGCACAACGAAATTGTCGATCGCGGACGCAGTGCGGGGAGTGGGTGTGAAGTGGGTGAAGACGATTACGCGAACTTACGATCTGGCGGCGATGCGCGATGTTTTGAAAGAGGCGCTGACCACCACGGAAAAAGGCCCCAAGGTGATCGTCGCCCAAAGCGAGTGCACGCTGAACAAACAGCGACGCGTCGAGCCATTGACGAAGGAGCGAGAAAAACAGGGCCAACGGGTGGTGCGAGAAAAGTTTGGGGTTGATGCGGATACCTGCACGGGAGATCACTCGTGCATTCGTCTCTCGGGCTGCCCCTCACTTACCATTGCGAAAAATCCGGATCCGTTGCGGAAGGATCCGGTTGCGACGGTACTGGATAGTTGCGTGGGATGCGGATTGTGCGGGGAAGTAGCGCACGCGGCGAAACTATGCCCCTCTTTTTTTCGAACAGAAATAATCTCTAATCCAACGTTCTGGGACAATTTCACCGCCCGAGTGCAAAGCACGGTGATCGGATTTCTGCAACGCCGCATGGATCGGCGCATGGTGGGATTGACCGGTAGCACAAGCTAAAGCCCTGAATGGAAACCGCCTCCCAGACAGTACGGGAGCCGATCGGCGCCAAAGCAAACGCCGTGCGCGCCACTACCATCGCGATTATGGCGATGGGAGGCGAAGGCGGCGGGGTGCTGGCGGACTGGATTGTCGACCTGGCGGAAAATGGCGGATACCTGGCCCAAACGACATCCGTACCCGGCGTTGCACAGCGCACCGGCTCCACAATTTATTACATCGAGATATTTCCGGCGGCACGAGCGCAAGAGGAGCACAAAGATCCGGTGTTGGCGTTGATGCCGGTCCCAGGAGAACTGGACGTCGTGGTGGCTTCCGAGCTCATGGAGGCCGGGCGCGCGATCCAGCGCGAAATGGTGACGCCGAATCGAACAGTCTTGATTGCGTCGACACACCGGGTGTATTCCATGACGGAAAAGACCGCCATCGGCGATGCTCAGGTGGACACCCCAAAATTGATCGAGGCGTGCAAGTTAGCGGCTCGAGACTTTGTGCACAGCGATTTTGCCGAGGTGGCCCAACGAACCGGCAGCGTCATAAGCGCGGCGTTGTTTGGTGCGTTGGCCAGCACGAACGCCCTACCGTTCAGCCGCACGCAGTTTGAAGATGCCATTCGAAGAGGTGGCGTCGGCGTGGAGCCGAGTCTGGCGGGGTTCACCGCCGCATTGGAAGTGGCTACGAGCCCGCCGGCAGAACCGAAGAAGACAAATCAAACCAAAGTTGGTTCACAACTGCAATCGCTGGCGAAGCGAATCGAGCGTGATTTTCCACCCGCTGTTGAAACCATTCTTTTGGCTGGTGTCCAGCGCCTCGCGGATTATCAAGACGTGCGCTACGGCGCCGCCTACCTGGATGCATTACAGGCGGTGCGAGATGCTGACACGCGATACGGAGATGGAGCTTACAGGTTACTTCACGAGACCGGCCGCTACCTCGCGCTGTGGTTATCTTATGAAGACGCAATCCGCGTCGCGGACTTAAAAACACGTGGCACGCGATTTGAGCGTGTGCGACGAGACACAAGGGCGAGCGCGTCGCAGTTAGTGCAAATCCATGAGTTTCTGCATCCGGGGGTGGAGGAAATCACGGATATTTTGCCGGTGGCGCTCGGCCGCTGGGTGCTGCAGTCCGGTACGGCGAAAAAAGTGATTGAGCGATTTACCGGGAAAGGCAAGATCGTACATACCACGTCGCTTTGGGGCTTCCTGCAACTGTACCTGTTGGCGAATCTGCGTGTCTGGCGACGCGGATCACTACGCTTCCAAGAGGAACATAAGAGAATTGACCAGTGGTTGGCGAAAATTCCATCGTTGGCCCAAGAGAATTATGCCCTGGCAGTGGAATTTGCGGAATGCCCTGCGGTGGTGAAAGGGTATGGTGAAACGCATCTGCGTGGACGCAAGAACTTCGATGCGATGATGGCGGCGCTGCCCAAGATTCGTCCAATGGTAGAATCCGCTCGATTTCTGAAGAAGCTTCGTGAAGCAGCGCTGGCCGACGACACCAGCGAGAAATTCAATCAAGCGCTGCAGGAGTTACCGGAATGAGCAAGCACCGACATTTCTCTCAAGCGACGCGGCCGGCGGGTAGCGGACGATGAAAATCGTTTGCCTGGGAGGCGGACCAGCCGGACTCTATTTCTCGGTGCTGGCGAAAAAGGGGAATCCGTCGTGGGATATCACGGTGATCGAGCGGAACCGTCCAGACAGCACCTTTGGATGGGGTGTGGTTTTTTCAGACAGGACCATGGGTGGTTTTCAGGAAGCCGATCCCGAAACTCATGCCAGAATTACCCAAGCTTTTCGGCATTGGGACGACATCGACGTTTTTTTCAAGGGTCAGAAAATCACGTCGAGCGGACACGGGTTTTGCGGAATAGCGAGAATCAAGCTGCTGCAAATTTTGCAGCAGCGCGCCACCGATCTGGGCGTGAAGCTGGTGTACCAAACCGAGGTCACGGACCCGGACGTGTATGCCCGCGATTGCGACCTGATGATTGGCGCGGATGGTTCCTCGTCGATCACGCGAAAAAGATTTGAAAGCGTTTTCAAGCCAAATATCCAGGTGCGTAACAACCGCTTTATTTGGCTGGGAACGAAGAAGAAACTCGATGCCTTCACCTTCGATTTTAAACAAACCGAATGGGGCTGGTTCAACTTGCATGCCTACCGGTTCGATGAGGACTGGTCGACGTTTATTGTCGAAACTCCGGAAAAAAATTGGCTGGCAGCGGGCATCGATAAAATGGAGCCCGAAGAGTCCATCGCACTCTGCGAAAACTTGTTCTCCGAGCGCCTGGACGGAAACGCGCTCACCTCAAATGCCAAGCATTTGCGAGGTTCGGCAGTATGGCTGAAATTCGCACGGGTGCTGTGCGAGCAGTGGTATCACAAAAACATTGTGCTCATCGGTGACGCTGCACACACGGCACACTTCGGCATCGGCTCGGGGACCAAGCTGGCGATGGAAGATGCGATGGCCTTGGCGCGGGTGCTCGGTCATCACGAAGGCGATGTGCCGAGTGCGTTGCAACGCTATCAGGAAGAACGGGAAATTGAGGCGCTGAAGCTGCAGAATGCGGCGCGCAATCGCATGGAATGGTTCGAGCAGGTCGAACGCTATGTTCATCTCGATCCACAACAATTTACCTACAGTCTGTTAACCGGGAGCCAGCGAATCGGACACGAAAATTTAAAGTTGCGAGATGCCAATTACGTGCAGGGAGTAGAACGGTGGTTCGCCGCCCGGAGCGGAATCGATCATCCGGTTCCTCCGATGTTCACGCCCTTCAAGGTTCGTGGATTGACGCTAAAGAACCGGGTGATTGTGTCGCCCATGGCGACCTACATGGCCACAAATGGTGTGCCCACTGATTTTCATCTGGTGCATTTGGCAAGCCGGGCCTTGGGAGGCGCGGGGATGGTGGGCACGGAAATGACGTGTGTGTCGCCCGAGGCGCGAATCACTCCCGCTTGCCCGGGGATGTGGAATGACGAACAAAGAGACGCGTGGAAGCGCATCGTGGATTTTGTTCACACCCACACGAATGCCAAGATCGCGCTCCAGCTCGGCCATTCAGGACGTAAGGGATCGACGCGGCGCGGGTGGGAAGGGATCGATGTTCCGTTGGCATCGGAGAATTGGCCGCTGTTGTCGGCTTCACCAATACCTTATATAGAGGGGGTTTCGCAGACGCCGCGCGAAGCGACACGGGAGGATCTGGATCGCGTCAAGGCGGACTTCGTTGCTGCTGTGCTGCGTGGATCGGCGGCGGGATTTGACTGGCTCGAATTTCATTGCGCGCATGGGTATTTACTGTCGAGTTTTATTTCCCCAGTGACGAATCACCGGAGCGATGAGTACGGAGGGTCGCTCGAGAATCGATGCCGGTTTCCGTTGGAAGTCTTCGCGGCCATGCGTGAGGTTTGGCCGACTGAGAAACCAATGAGCGTCCGCATCTCGGCTCACGACTGGGTGCCAGGGGGATTAACCCCGGAAGATGCAACGATCGTTGCGCGTTTATTCTGCACGGCCGGAGTAGATGTGGTGGATTGTTCGTCGGGGCAAGTCAGCAAAGCTGAAAAACCGATTTATGGGCGAATGTTTCAGGTTCCGTTCGCGGATCGCATTCGTAACGAGGTAGGGATTCCTACGATTGCGGTGGGCAATATTTTTGAAGGCGATCATGTCAACACCATCATCGCTGCCGGACGCGCCGATCTTTGCGCCATCGCGCGGCCGCATCTGGCAGACCCGTCTTGGACGCTTCACGAGGCGGCCAAACAAGGATTCAAGGAAGTCTGGTGGCCGGATCCATATCTTTCAGGCAAGGAGCAGTTGGAGCGGAACGTGGCGCGTGCGCAACTGCTGGTACAGGTGTGACGGAATCTACGGATAATTCCGGGTTGCGGTCTCTGGCCGGCAAGCACGCACTGGTGACGGGTGGTGCGCGCGGGATTGGCGCTGCAGTCACGAGTCAGTTGCTGGCTAACGGGGCGCGAGTGAGTACGGTTGGCCGCAGTGCAGCGGATTATAGTGGGTCGCGGGAATCTAGGCATATTATTGCGGATATTAGTGACGCGGCAGGAGTCACAAAGGCTTTTGAAGAAGCGCGAGCGGGCTACGGACCGATTGACATCCTGGTGAACAACGCGGGACAGGCTAGTTCCGCACCTTTTTTGAAGACCGATCTGAAGCTGTGGCATCAGATGCTGGCAGTCAACCTGGATGGAACCTATCTGTGTATGCAGGCGGCGCTGCCGCATATGCTCGCCGCAAACTGGGGGCGAATAATCAACGTCGCCAGCACCGCAGGACTGGTGGGTTACGGATATGTTTCGGCGTATTGCGCCGCAAAGCATGGAGTCGTTGGCCTGACCAGGGCAGTAGCGATGGAAGTGGCCACAAAAAACATAACGGTTAACGCGGTTTGCCCGGGCTACACGGAAACGAAAATGGTAGAAGCGAGCTTGACGAACATCGTGGCCAAGACAGGCCGCACACCTGAGCAAGCGCTAGCTGAGTTGGTTTCGCGCAATCCGCAAAAGCGTTTGATCAAACCGGCCGAAGTGGCGAACGCCGTGACCTGGTTATGCCTGCCCGGAAGCGAGGCGATTACCGGACAGAGCATCGCCATTTCCGGCGGAGAACTGATGTGAGGAAAAATGGGCACTTCATCATCATGGAGAAAGAGTAGTTTTGAGCCGAGCAGCGCGGCGTTGGCGTTAGCCGATCTGGAGACACGAGCCACCAAGGATGACCATCAAGCATTGCGACTCTGGCTGCGCCTGTTGTCCTGCACGGTTCGCGTGGAGAACTACGTGCGCGGCAGGCTGCGGCAGGAGTTTGGCACAACTTTGCCGCGCTTCGATTTGATGGCGCAGTTGGAGCGACATCCAGACGGGCTGCGCATGAGTGAATTGTCGAAACGGCTTATGGTTTCGGGAGGAAATATCACGGGAGTCACGGATCAACTGGAACGGGAGGAGCTGGTATTGCGAACGCTGGATCGAGAAGATCGCCGGGCAATCACCGTGAAGCTATCGGAAAAAGGCGTGAAACGATTTCGCGAAATGGCCGCCAGTCACGAACGGTGGATCATAGAACTCTTGAGCGGGCTAAACGGGGACGACCAACACACGATGCTCGCCATTCTGCGCAAATTGAAAGATCACTCCAGTCGGATGGCCATGGCGCCCATGCGCTCCCGACTCAACCAAAGTGGCAGGAGAAAATGATGCGTTCATCCTTTGGGGATGCGCATCATCTGCCGATTGCGCGCGCCCTAGCCGATTACAAAAGTAAGCACTTCGAGTTTGAGGTGGCTGACAAGATAGCGACAATTAGGCTCCATCGTCCGGAGCGCAAAAACGCACTCACTTTCGACTCCTACGTAGAGTTGCGCGATTTGTTTCGCGGCTTGGCCGAGGCTACGGATGTGAATGCGGTGGTCCTTACCGGGGCGGCGGAAAATTTCTGCTCCGGTGGGGACGTGCACGAAATAATCGGGCCGCTCACCCAGCTCAACATGCCGGGGCTGCTAGCGTTCACGCGTTTGACTGGGGATCTGGTGATCGCGATGCGGGGTTGTCCGCAGCCAATTCTGGCAGCGGTCGACGGGGTATGCGCGGGTGCCGGCGCGATTCTGGCGATGGCGTCAGACGTGCGATTCGGAACGGCTCGTAGCAAAGTTGCTTTTCTGTTTACACGCGTAGGCCTTGCCGGTTGCGACATGGGTGCGTGTGCGCTGCTGCCGCGGTTGATCGGCCAGGGCCGCGCCGCGGAACTTCTCTTTACGGGGCGCAGCATGGACGGCGTGGAAGCGGAGCGCTGGGGATTTTTCAATCGGCTGTATTCTCCAGAGTTTTTGCAGCAGGAAGCGTTGAAATTCGCTGCGGAGTTGACAGTCGGTCCTACATTCGCTCACGGAATGACGAAGAAAATGCTGCATCAGGAATGGAACATGAGTGTCGACCAAGCCATCGAAGCGGAAGCCCAAGCGCAGGCGATCTGCATGGCTACGCAGGATTTTAAAAGGGCGTATCACGCGTTTCTCGACAAGCAGAAGCCTCACTTCAAGGGAGACTGATGACGGTCCACAATCATTGGGATTGGCCTTTCTTGGAGCCGCGCCACAAAGCTTTGGCCCCGGAACTGGAATGGTGGGCGGTCTCGCACTTAAAGGATGTGCCTGGTGATGATCTTGACGCGGCTTGCCGCCAACTGGTGCGGAAACTTGGGCAAGCGGGTTGGCTAAAGTACGCGATCGGGGGCGTCGCTTACGGAGCTATGGCGGATACGATCGATACACGAGCCATTTGCCTTATCCGAGAAACGCTGGCGCGACAATCCGGGTTGGCGGATTTTGCGTTCGCGATGCAAGGACTCGGATCGGGTGCTATCACGCTTTTCGGAAGTGCAGGCCAGAAAGAAAAATACTTGCCTCCGGTTGCGGAAGGAAGCGCAATTGCGGCTTTTGCACTTTCGGAACTCGATGCAGGTTCCGATGTTGCTTCTTTGCAGTGCACAGCGGTTCGTGATGGCGACGCTTATGTGTTGAAGGGATCAAAAACGTGGATCTCGAATGGAGGTATCGCAAATTTTTACGTGGTGTTTGCCCGCACCGGCGAAGCTGCCGGTTCGCGCGGCATTAGTGCCTTCGTAGTGGACTCAACGACACCTGGATTTGAGATTGCCGAGCGCATCGAGATCATCGCTCCCCATCCACTGGCTCGGCTGGAGTTCAATGACTGTCGTATCTCCCGCGAACAACTGCTGGGGACCTCCGGCCAAGGCTTCAAAGTTGCCATGGCTACGCTGGATGTGTTTCGTACTTCGGTTGCTGCTGCCGCGCTCGGTTTCGCACGACGGGCCATGGAAGAGGGGTTGCGCCGCGCCACGTCGCGAAAGATGTTCGGCCAGACGCTCGGTGACTTTCAGTTAACGCAGAGCAAGCTGGCAGCAATGGCGACGGACATCGACGCCGCGGCGTTGCTCACCTATCGTGCTGCCTGGTTGCGCGACAAAGGCCAGACCGTAACGGTTGAAGCGGCGATGGCCAAGATGACGGCCACAGAAACTGCCCAGCGCGTAATCGATGCAGCCGTGCAGATCTTTGGCGGCTTGGGGGTGACCAGGGGTGAGACCGTGGAACGGCTTTATCGCGAGATCCGGCCGCTGCGTATCTACGAAGGAGCCACGGAAGTGCAACAATTGATCATTGCACGCGGGATCATCAAGGCCTTCCAGGAAAGCGAGCAGGCGCGTGGCTGAAACATCCCCCCCGCGAGGAAAAGCGTATCGAAAGAAAATTCTCGTTCGCTTTGCCGATTGCGATCCCGCGGGGATCGTCTTCTATCCGCGGTATCTGGAGATGTTCAATAATCTGGTAGAAGACTGGTGTGATCACGAATTGCATTTTTCTTTAACCGAAATTGTCAGCACTCGTGGATGGGGGCTTCCTACTGTTCATCTGGAAGTGGATTTCGTGGCACCCAGCCGTTTCGGTGAAATATTATCCGCGACGCTTTCGGTGCGAAGCGTGGGTAGAAGTTCCGTGAGCCTGGACATTTTGTTGCAAGGAGCAAGCGGAGCTGACCGGGTACGAGGCAAAGTTGTTTTGGTTCTGATCGATAGGCAGGTACATCGCGCGATTTCTATTCCAGAAGAAGTGCGAGCGCGAATCACGGAATTTAACAACCAGGAATGATGATTCCAAGGAGCTGAAAGGCTTAAAAATTATGAAGTATCTCCATCCGCAAAAGTGGGTCCGGCCCAAGGGCTACTCAAACGGAGTGACCGCGACAGGGCGCACGGTTTTTGTGAGCGGGATGATTGGATGGGACGCAAACGCAAAATTTGTCTCCATGGACTTTGCGGGACAGGCGCGCCAAGCCCTAAAGAACGCAGTGGAGGTTCTTTCGGAGGCAGGGGCGAAGCCGCAGCACATCGTGCGCATGAATTGGTATGTGATAGACAAGCATGAATACGTCAGTGCCTACAAGGAACTTGGGGAAATATACCGGGAAATCATCGGGCGACACTACCCGGCGATGACAGCCGTACAAGTTAGTGGACTAATCGAGGATGCCGCGCGCCTGGAAATCGAGGTAACCGCGGTGATCCCGCAATAAGGAAGAGGCCTCAGCCTCAATGGTCACGAACGGCCGAATAGGAGGCCCAGCTGGCGCGGCAGCACGCATGGGTATCAATCGAACAACGCTATTGGCATTTCCCCTTCTCGCTCCATTTAGGTCCAGCCAAATACAATATCGGCTGGCTTCTCCCGCTCGGCGTGGGGATATATCGGATCGCTGTGAGACAGGGAGCGGGTACAGCCGGTTCTGCCGCAGACTGACGTTTCGGGGCCCGCTCAGCGTTCACTCACGTCATGGCCTGCACGCTCGCCGAGTCGCCTAGCGACCCTCTACATCGGAAGCTCCGACAGCTTCGTTGCCTCCGCCGCCGTTGCGATTGCTACCGGGTGGAGCGAACCAGTTCCCGGGCGGGTGTTGCACCCGCTGAAGTCCAGTGCCTTTCACGGCGCACTGTTGCGCCAATTGACAAGGAGCGGGCGGTAGAACCGGATGACGTATGAGAGAATTCTCGCCTTGGCTTCGGTGTCGCATGACGAATGTTGAACAGAGGGGCGGAGTCCAAAGGAAATAGCGGCTAGAAAGAGAGTTGCGCTGCGTAGGCGTCGCCGGAGTGTACAATTTGGGGCATGGACTGCGCACACAATAACCAACGCCCTGACATTACTGAGAAGGTCTGGATTTGTATGGATTGCGGCGCGGATACCAAACCCTTCGAAACGGAAGCGGCGGGCAAGAGCGAACAGATATCTGAGGCAGCGGTGACGGAAAACCGGACCAATAGCCGCTAGTCGAGAACAGATTCAATAGGTTTTTATCTCCGTCCGCGAACCTGTTCACAGGATCCACAAGGATTTCACAGGATTGTCCCACCAGCGGCCGCAGCCAGCGGTGAGTTTCGTTTGGCAAGCGCATTCAGATATTGGCTCTCGTCATAAGCCACCCGATCTTTCCAGCAACGACAAACAATGCGAATCCATTTGAAGGCCCACCCTTGCACCGCCGCGTGGTGCCGAGGGCAGAAACGATGGACATTCTCAATCAGGAGGGAAAGCACGCTCTTTCTGGTAACGCAAAGAAGAAGGTCGAGCCTTTGTCAGGTTCGGACTCGACCCAGATCCTGCCGCCCAGTCGCTCCAAGATTTTCTTGCAAATAGTCAATCCGATTCCGCTGCCCTCGAACTCATTTTGCCCATGCAACCGCTGGCAAAGGATAAAGATCCTTTCAAAGTACTGAGGTGCAATCCCCAGGCCATTGTCGCGCACGGAAAAGATCCATTCGTGGTCACTGTTTTTCGTGGAAGACACGTGTACGCGAGGGACTTCGGCGCTGCGGTACTTGATTGCGTTCCCGACGAGGTTCTGAAACACATGGGTCAACTGCGTTTTATCCGTCATGAGGTCTGGGAGAGAATCGTGAGTCACAACTGCTCCGCTCTGCGCGATCGTTATTCGTAGGTTTTCAAGCGCTCCTTGTAAAGCGTCTTTCCCGGAAACCTCGCAAAGCGCCCTTCCAGTTGTCCCCGCGCGAGAATAGGCCAACAGATCTTGGATCAACGCCTTCATGCGGTTGCACCCGTCTACAGCAAAGGCAATAAATTCATCGGCATCGGAGTCTAGTCGCCCTTTGTAGCGCTTGGCCAGTAGGTCCGTATAACTGGACACCATGCGCAGCGGCTCCTGGAGATCATGGGATGAGACATAGGCAAATTGCTGCAGTTCCTCATCGGAACGCTTCAGTTCCGCGATCGTCTCCGCCAGATGCTTTTCCGCTTCCTTGCTCGCGCTGATGTCGGTGTGTGTGCCGAACCAGCGCAATACCTTTCCCTCCGAATCGCGGATCGGAACTGCCCGCGAGAGGAACCAGCGGAAGTTGCCGTCTCGGCCGCGGAGGGGGAATGTGTCTTCCCAGACCTCGCCGTTCTGAAAACATCGGCTGATCTTGTCCACAACCCCTTGCACGTGGTCTGGATGATGCAGCTTTTGCCAACCCCAACCGGCCATCTCCTCCAACGTGGTGCCCGAGTAGTCAAACCAGCGCTGGTTGTACCAGAAGATAGAGCCTTTCTCATCGGCCATCCAGGCTAGCTGGGAAATGTTATTCGCCAGGTTGCGGAAGCGCTCCTCACCTTCGCGCAGAGCGACCTCGGCGAGACCGCGAGCAGCAATGTCACGACAAACGATCCAGCCCGATACCACGGCGATCAACACTCCCAGCACGGATCCTAAAAGCAGAACGAGTTTTGTTTGGGCCACGCGCTGCTTCGACTCCACATTGCGTAGCAACAGCAATCGCAGCTCTTCCTCCTGCATCGCGCTGACGATCCCTAAACAATCAGTAATGATTCGCTGGTCCTGCCCGCTTCTTATGGCATCCGCTGCAGCCACCACACCCTTGGTTCGGCGCAGACTAATGACCATGTCTCCGAGCTGGATTTTCTGAGCCATCAGCGCTTCGAGACCCGGAAGCTCTAGCTGTTGTTTCGGGTTATCCTTCGTCAAGGTGCGAATGGCTGTCTCGTCGTTTTTTGCGCTTAAAATGCTGGCCCGGTAGGATTCGAGATAGGGTTCTTCGCCCGTCAATGCGAATCCACGATCGCTCGATTCGATCCTTGCCATGTCGGCGACAAAATTCTGGAGGGTCTCAAGTACCTGGTGGGTATGCCGCACCCATCGGTCGCTTTCACCAGACATGACTATGGTGCGATAGGAAATCGCACCCACGGCGAGTAAGATCACAACGGCCGATCCAAACGCGAGTTGTACCTTCCGGCTCAGCATTGTTTCTCGGTCTGAATCTTCAGCAGGACGATTCGGCCGCCTCGATTCACAATGACACGCAACGGAGTGGCTGGTATTTCCGTCACTGCTTATTGAACTGTAGTCTCCGCTTGTGATCTCGACTAAGAACTGTTGGTCAGCAACCAAAGCGCGCTCAGCGTTGCTACAAAGTTGGGACGAGTTCCATCTGCGAATCTATCTGATCGATTCTCTAGCTCACTCAGCCCATCGCATAGTGGTTCTTGGGTTGGGCCTTTTTACCGAGATCGGCCATCTTGTGTTGAGCGTGGTATAAAATCTCCCTGGTCGATGGAATGCCAAAGCCCGCAAACTCAATGGTCATCGAAGGGGCTTGGCATGTGGACTCCTATGTCCGAGCTGGAGAGACTCTCCCACTGACCGGCATTCTTCTTATGACCTCGAGCCGTTGGTCCACTCTGTACTTTGTTCCGCACCCGGGCGCTGATCAACGCTGGGGGAGCGCAGAGGCGGGCCGCTACACCTTTAAGAATGGTCGCCTTACGTTCCACCACGAACTCACGTTCCAAGGTGGCGCCGGGAAAATCCCTGTTATTGACGCGGCTTCGACGACCGTAGAATCGTGCGCGGTAGAGCTGTCCTCCAAAACGTTGAAGATCTACTTTCCGAGCGGCAACGTGATTCATTGCAGCCGATATTCTGAATGATGTCCGGGTCCCCAGTGGCAGCTTGCGACAAAAGGTCTGCGGGCGAAAGCCCACCCCATCTAAGACGAGAGATCAGCCTGCTTGGACTTGTGGCTACGGCTATCGCCGCCATGGTCGGAGTGGGAGTAAACATCCTGCCATTCATGGTGCAACGTTCGCAGCCGGGGATTGGTCAGTGGGTTCCACTGGCTTATGTGGTTGCAGCGGTGCCTGCGGTGCTGGCTGCGCTTTGTTACGCAACACTCGTTTCGGCAATGCCGCGCGCGGGCGGGAGCTACGTTACCGTGAGTCGCGCATTGAGCCCTTTTGCCGGTTTCATCGCCAGCTTTTCGCAATGGTTCGGACTCTGCATGGCGATGGGCGTCGTCGCCTACTTTCTGGTTCCTGTGCTGCGTGACGCGTTGGCCGTGGCGGGATTCGCCCGCGCCGCGTCGAGCCTGGATCTGGTGCTGCCAAGGTTGGGAATTTCGCTCCTCTCGATATTGCTGGCATGGCTCGTTAACCTGCTCGGAATTCGTCTTTATGAGCGAAGCGTGGTTCTGATGGCGGCCGTGACCGTCCTGGCACCCCTGATCATGACTGCTGCCGGCATTATGAACTCGTCGCCAGCGGCTCTTTTAAAGCTGCAATCGGCGGGCACTCTACCTCGGTCGTTTGCTACCATGCCGACACTCACGCCCGCAGTTTTTCTCGGAACCGCGGTCATACTGTTCTCTTCGTTCATCGGTTTTGATGCCGTGGCCCAGGCTGCAGGCGAAGCGCGGCGGGTGGCTGATCTGGCTCGCGCTATCATGATTTCGATTGGAGGCGTGACCGCCTACTACATCGGCTTTACGTGGAGCCTATATCACGCAATTCCGGCAGAGTACGTCTACCGCGCGTCACTGATGCATGACATCTCCGCTCCCGGTTTAATGGCGCCCTTGTTGCCAAGATGGCTCAGTCTGACGATTTTGGCGTCGGTGGCAGTTGCGATTCTGAAAGTGTTGCCGGCGGTCATGATGGCAAATTCCCGCACGCTGTATGCGTTCAGCGCCGACGGTATTCTGCCGAAGGCATTCTCACGCATCAACACGCGGTTCGAAACACCGCATCACTCTTTGACGGTGACCGCGATCGCAGCCTGTTTGTGTGTCGTGGGGTGCAACCTCGCCCGAGATTTTTTTCTGGGCGTCGATCTGCTGGTGGTTTCGATGCTCGTAAATTTTCTTCTGATGGCAGGTGCGCTATTGATGCTTCCACGGGTTAATCCGGAACTGCACAAGCAGATAATATTCCTGAAGTCGCGTCGCACCCAGATTTCAATCGCGATTGCCGCACTCTTGCTGCTCGGGGCACTCCTGGTCGTCCAAATTCAGGGTGACATCGCGTCGACGGCCCCGTGGTATTTAAAGTCGACAACCAGCTGGGTGGTGGTCATGTCGGCGGCGTGCATTCTGTTCTGGCGATTTTGGGTACGATTGATCGCCAAAGACCTGGACCCGCAAGCGCGAATTTTTGGCAACTTGCCCCCGGAGTGATATGCCGATCGCTGATGTAGCTATTATCGGTGGCGGAGTGATCGGTTGCTCGGTTGCCTTCCACCTCGCGCAATCCGGTGTGAGGCGCGGCGTTGTGTTCGAGGGCAAGCACGTTGCCAGCGGAGCGACGGGTATTTGTCCGGGTGGAATTCGACAGCAATTCGAAGGGGAAGCGGAGTGCAAGCTGGCGCGACGCTCGATGCGTTTTTTCGAGCGAGCGAACGAAATATTAGAACCTGAGTCTCCGTTTCTTCTGGAGAGGTCGGGTTATTTGTTCCTGGCGGAAAGCGACGCACTGCTTTCCCGGTTCGAGCGCAACGTGGCATTGCAAAATCGACTAGGCATCCCTTCCCGGGTGGTGACACCCTCTGAGATTGCTGAGATTGTGCCTGCTCTCGTCTGCGATGGCGTAGTCGGGGGAACGTTTTGCGGGGAGGACGGATTTCTCGAGGATTGCGACGGCTTCACTCACAATCTGCTGCGCCGCGCGCGCGCCCAAGGTTTCACACTCGCTTTAAGCGAAGTTGTAAGTCTCGCGCATGACGGTGCCACCTGGAGAGTTGAAACCTCGATCGAGTCCTGGCTCGTTGAGCGCGTAGTAATAGCGGCAGGCACCGCGAGTCCGTCACTTGCTTCTTGCGCTGGAGTGCGCTTGCCGATCACCATGGAACGCCGACGGTTGGCGTATACCGAGCCTCGCAATGAATCCGTGATGCATCCTCTCGTGGTTGCGCTCGAACGCAGCTTCGCCGGAAAACAGCTGCGGAATGGCGTCTTCTATATTGGCTGGCTCGGCGAAACTCCAGAGAGTGACGACCTGACCTTTACCGAACGGGCACTGACTGCGGGCGCTACATTGCTACCACTAATGGAAGGGATACAGGTGCGCCGAGTCATCACAGGATATTACGACTCGACGCCCGATCATCGGCCGATTCTCGGCGCTGTCGACGGGCTCGATGGCTTTTATCTGGCAACAGGTTTCAGCGGACATGGATTTATGCTCGCGCCAGCGGTCGGCGAGATCATGGCGCAGCTGGTCGCGGGCTCGAAAGTCGACCCGTTACTGCAGGAGTTTTCACTGCAGCGTTTTGCCGCGAGTCCAGTGGTTGAAGGTTTGCACATCTGAAGCGCGGCGGAACAGAAAGGCAGACGGTGCGTCGCACGACCTTTTGCCTCTACTTAATATCCCTAAGAAGTCTTAGGGTTGCTGTTGCACTGAAAAGAAGAGTTTGGAGTCTTTCCGCAGGAAAGGGCATGCGTCTCGAAAACCTTTTCATATCGGAAGGCCGGTTTTACGTATGGCTTCTTCTTGGTTACCGGAGCAGGGGTGGTGTCGGAGGAGGACTTATCGTCCATATCCATAACAAGAACCTCGTTTCTTGTGTCTGCCTTAATTCAATCCCGTCTGAGATGCCTGCACGGCGCAGCCACCATTACCACCTGATGTTGCGCAAGGTTGATTGCTGAGAGTGGTGAAGTAGACCTGGGAGGTTCCCGCCACCGTGCCATTCAATACGTCATCGATGATGATGCCGCTCGTCCCTCCGGCGGCTGGCACGGCCGAAATCAGGCTCGCGCCCGCGTTGATCCAAGTGACCGTTCCGTCGGTTGTGCTGCCACCCACGATCGTGTTCCACGTAGGACCCAGTGTTGATGAGCCCGTGGTTCCTGTTTTGGTGACAGCCTCGATGTTGCCGTGACTATCGACAATTCGTGCCCCAAGTTTGCTTTCTGGTATGCCGGCAGCCCAAGTGGAGAGCGGGGTCGCGGAGAGCGCTCCCTGATTTATCCAGCTTACGGCGGTTAAGCCGCTGCCATCCGTTGTTATGGTCTTACCTGCCGTGGCGTTAAATGCAGGTACCGATGCTCCCGAAGTGCCCGCGTGCGTCACTTCTTCAATATTCAGATGTATGTCGAGGATCTGCTGATGCAGTTGATAGGCTGTGGATGCCAGCCAAGGAGTATCGATGAAATTCAGGATGCAGCCCGTACCACCGCACCCGGTAGCAACGCCATGGTTCTGCACACTGACGAAGAGCCGTTCGGAGAAACCACCACTTGTGTTCGGATTCGGGACGTCGGAGACCGGAGAACACGCGGGCGAGAATGCCGCCGATACCAACCCTACGAGGACCGTTCCCGCCCCTGTGGTGGGGAAAGCGCCGCTCGAAATGGGAATCTGATAGAGTATTGGGTCCACGCCCGTGTTGCCGCAGACGTAAAGGTTTCCGGTGGCATCGGAATTGTAGTAGGAGCTGTCAAAAGCGCCGATGTACATGGGATTGGGCGTCGACCCGGAAGCCACGCTCGTCCCAACAGTGACCTCCGTTCCGCTGTCACCAGATGAAAACGCGGTAGGGAGTTGGTAAACCCCAGCGCAGGCACTGGTACCGCCCGAGCAGCCTGTGGTTCCGTCACTGGATGCGAACACGTACACCAAGCCGTCCGTCGAATCCACGATCGGCCCCTCCACAATTCCTACTCCGAAGTCCAACTCGGCAGATTGGTTTACTACGGGGATTGTGGCGTTCACACTTACGCTGTACAAAAATCCGTCGCGGTCGCCTACGAAAACGTTCCCCGATCCAGAGTCATACACAGGGCTGGATAGCGGCTCACCCGAGTTGACTTGGATCGGAAACACACCGTTGTTCACTTCTGTCGGCACGCCGTTGAACATGCCCGTAATCTTGTGGAGCCAACCCCCGGTCCCACCCACCCAACCAATGTCGTTGGTGTAGTCGTAGAAGACAGAAGACGTCGTGTCGTCAGTCTGGACGCCTGAACCATCTTCGAGAGAGATCTGCGTCATGCAAGGTACGCGACAGGTCGAGTACGATGACGCAGATACAAGTGACGGGACTACGGGGGTGCTCAGCGTTCCGCTCCCCGCAGCCCACTTCAGCATGACCAAGATTCCGTGTCCGCTGCTCGTCTCGACGAAAGCAACTTGCGAGCCATTCAGCGAAATCAACGGAGAGGTTAGAATCTGACCTCCCGTATTGAAGGCCCAGTAAACTGATGGAACCGTACCTCCACATCCGGAATAGAGATTGTCGAACGCCACGACGTTGGCCTGTCCCCCAGACCCAGCCAAGCCCGTGCTGTAGACCACGTAATCCGGTGAAGTCGCGGTGCCACAGTTCGCTGTGCTACCGCTGAAAGAGTACCTTGCAGGATAATTACCCGCGCCGGCACTTGCTCCGCTACCAAGATCTTCCGACCAATCGCGTTTCAGCTTCTTGCTGTACGATTTGACGGTCTCAGGCGCAATCGCACCGGAATTCGCGTCAGCCTTGTTTGCTGGCAGCATGAGCGCCTGCTCGCTTCGACGGATTTGTTGCCAGTAACGTGGTTCCTCGGCTACACGAGCAAATTGTTCATCTGAACCCGGTCGTGAGAAAACAAGGTGACGGTGGCTCCAATCGGTAGTTAGAGACGTTCCGCGCTGGCTGGGCTGGCCTGCGTGGGCGGTTACCACCCATCCCAAAACCACCAATCCGCACAAAGCCAATCCCAACCGAAGAAACCGAGCGGCAGCAGCCTTCATTGTCCTGACTCCACGGGTCGTGCAAAGATGCCCGAATTGCAAAAATATCCCGTCGTAAGATCCGTTTCCTGTCTAACCTATGCCAAACGCTTCCTTCGTTCGTCGTTTGCTGTGCTCCCAACGGCCTTCTTCGCAGACCACGCAGGGACAGGCGACAAGAAAAGCGGACGATAGTGACGGCGCATGCAGCAATGGCATCTCACAACACGAAGTAGAAAGAAGGAACACAATGCTTCCCGCCAAGTCTTCAATCGCGACAGGTATATTTCATCGCTGCCGCAATACGGACACGCACGCAATCCAATCCTGCGCATGACAACAAAACCTCATACCGCCGGTTAAACCATAGGGTACCCGCTCACCGAGTATTCACCGTGAGCATTTCGACGCAAGCCATTCAAGCGCGGCTGCTGGGGCTCAGTTTCTTCAATTCAAAGCCGAGATGGTGTTATGAGTACGCGTTGAATTACTCAGCTTATCGATAGGTGACTCTACTGACGTTTCACATCCGCTATGGGAACGTTAGGAGTTCTCTATGAATCCTACGGAAGCGGACAGAGTACCCCCCTCACGTCGTTGTTGTCTGTTCAATTTTGAACACTTCCGCCCAAAAAAGCGCAGCATTCGTGATCGATCACACAGACCCGATTCCGCACATCCGCTTCGGGCGGTATGTTCGTTTTCGATGGGGAAGCCCGGAACTGGAAGGCTGGCTTGCGGCGCACATGGTCAACTTCAAGCGCGTCTCGCGAACGAAGGCTGTGACCTTAATTAGGGGGCACGAGTTTCGTCCATCCCTTCAAGTAAACCGCCTTCGCCTGATCGAGGGTCATCGTCTTGTTCACGCACACATTCCTCCAGAGCAGGAGTTCCACTTTGTCTTTGACGAATGAACCATACTTCCCGGCGTGCGGCTCGAACCAGATGTTCTCGGGTCCGTCCGATCCTCCCATCCAGTGCGGGAACCAGTGATCGAACTCACCGGACGATTTCTTTGTGCTCGCCGGGTATCCGTATGCGGCGAGGATCGCGTTCTTCTCCGCATTGGTCACGCTGCGCGGTCGGTCAGTGTTTGATACGCACGCCAGCGATGCGTCCATTTCGCCGGGGGTCAATTTGGAATCGGGCACGGTGCAAAAGCCACTGGACTTGTCGAAAGCGCCCTCCACTTCGCCTGCGGACGCTTCTTGTATCCGCCGGAGTGAGCCAAACGCCACCAGCGCTCTGGTCTTCCTATCTCGACTTCAAACCAATCGCGTGCGCTTCGCCTTCTGCGCTCCACAGATGTTCCACATCTCCGTGTAGCTGTGAAACTCCCCGTCAATTCTCAAAATGAACGCGAACTCTCGAACGGCGCTTGAATAGTCGCCAGTCCACGCATTGAACATGTCTCTCACTTCTCGCTCCTGAGCGCTGGCGTCTTTTGCTAAGCGCCCACCAACCTGCGCAGCTAATTACCCCTTGGTTGTGCAGCGCGGGAGAACGGTTGGGATCGATTATTGCAGCTTGCATCGCCAATCGAGGGGATCCAATGCGTTCATGAAAGCCCCGCACTGGTTCGGTCCAAATGAAATGCCCCGCAACGTAGTGTGCGGGGCAAATCTTATTAGTGGCAGACGACACCTATAGACTTTGAACGGTCGAACTACCCACATCTACCTGGTATTTTTCGGAATGTTCAACTCCATGATCGGCTGCCTGATTTTCAAGTCGACCTTCCTATCTCGATTTCTCGGCGTGCTGATGGCGCTTTCCGGCTTAGGGTGGCGGACGTTTCTGTCAAGGTCGCTTGCACGTTCTCTGCTCGCCTACAGTCCCGCCCGCTGGTGCAGTTTGCTGGTTAGTATCTGCCGAATCCAGTCAGCGCTACCTGCTGCGTAGTAGGGCTAGCGTTGTCGGTAAAGGTGACGTCACCGGTGCGCGTTCCAGGTTGGGTCGGAGTGAAGGTGACCTCAATCGCGCAGGTGGCGCCGGCAGCAACCGTGCCACCGTTAACGCAAGGCGTTAACTTCTTGGTCGCGATGAATGCCTTTAGCGCGAAGTCGCCGCTGGTGACGATGGTGCTGATGTTCAGCGTAGACTTGCCGACGTTGGTAAGAATAACCCTCTTCGACCCGCTGGTTTTGCCCACGCCCTTCGTGCCAAAGTTCAGCGATGCCGGGGAGTAGCCGGCGGCTGGTCCGCTGCCGACGACTGTCCCAAGAAGTCCGGTGATCAGGCTGCTCCCGTTCGGGCTGCCCCATCCGGTCGCCAAATCGAAGCCCGCTGTTGCCGAGTAGCCATTGTTGCCCACGGTGATGTCGTGGAAATCGGTGGCATAGTTCGAGCCCGAACCAATCGTATAGAGGATTGGGTTGATGAAGCCGAGCGTCGTTGTACTGCCGTTGGCTAGCAACTGTTGGTTGGCGAGAGCCAGGTAGCCGGCCCACATGGGCGCGGCGAAACTGGTTCCGCCGTAATCGTTGGCAGTGCAACCGTCTTGATCGGCACAGACATAAAATGTGAAATTCGCGTTTGCCGAAACGTCCGGGCCGTTGCGCAAGGTCGTGGAACAATAAACATCGATGCATTGATCGGCCGTGACCAGCTGCCAGGAGGGAATTGGAATATCGTTCGGCGAATAGCCGCCGCCCCCGAAGAGCCAAGCGGTCTCCGAAGCCCAGGGACCGCCCGCGCTCTGCGTCTCTAAGTCCGTGCCGCCGACCGACACCAGATACGCATTATCCGCCGGCCAGATGGAACCACCGATTTGCCAACTGGAATGGTCGCCGGCCGCGTCAAACAAATTCTGACCCTGCGCCGCGAACTCCATGAAGATCGGGTTGAGCGTCTTGGGGTCAGTCGGGCTCCAGTACCACGAGCAGCTCAATTGCGCGTTCAGCGGCTTGGCCGTGGCCATGGCGTTGAAGATGGCCGAATCAGAAGACCCGACGTACATCACGAGGCTCGCCAAGCCCGGCGCCATGCCGAGCGCCTGCGTCATGTCTATGGTCTGTTCCGTATCGTCACAGCCTTCGGACGCGTAGCAGGTCACGGGGGTCCCGTCCGCAGACTTGAGAGTGATCGGGACAGTTTCCTTTTGGCCGATGTTCGTGTAGTAAGTTTCCAGGTCGGCTAGATCGGTGCCGTAGTACTCCAACAATCCGAGCGACTGGCCCGCGCCGGTGAGGGCGCCGGTTCCATAGTAGGCCGCCCGCATGTCGCTGCCGAGAAAAGATTGGTCAGGGCCGGAGCCCGTCGTGGCGTTGGACTTCGCCTTCACACTTCTGTGGACAAGGTTGGGACGCGGGATCGAATAGTTATCGAGACCGGAGATGTGCCAGAGCTGGAACGGCAGGTCCGCCGTGGGTTCGCGGTCGGGAGCGTAGAATGTCCGCTTCTCGGTGGGGTGCTGGTAAACGCCCATGGTCACATGGAACGCCTTCTCGATGCTCGCGACCGAACCCGTGAGAATCACATCCATGTGATTGCGAGAGCCGCTAACCACGGTAAAGCCGCTCGCTTTCGCGAAAGCCTTCAGGCTGTCATAGTCCTCCTGGCTAGGACCAAATCTCGCGCTGAATTCTTCCACCGTGACAAAGTGACGGTAGGAGGAACTGGACGGATCGTAGACCTCTTGTAAGAAGTTTTCCAAGTCTGGCTGATGGCTCAGCGCCAACATCACGTCGAAGTGCACGGTTTGGGTTGCGGGAAGATGCCCGACTAATTTTGCTTCCCCGTCGACAACCGCTTCACGCACATGGCGCGTCAGCAGGGTCTGGGACTGGGCATGGGAAATAATACTCACGGACGCCACCATCGCGACGAGCGTGAACAAGGACACGCTTAATTTTCGAATCACAATTTCTCCTTATGAGATGCATCCTGCAAGGGCGGCTTTCGTCTTTAGTCCGCGACGGCGCGAGCATTACTCCGTCACTTGGAACTTCGTGTTGCTCTTGAGCGTATTCTTGATTCCTTCCACTGTGGTCGTTACCCTGACCGGGCCAGCGGTCGCCCCTGAGGGTACGCTGGTGTCGATTTCCGATTTCGATATGACCTGAAAAGTCGCCGCCGTGCCGTTAAAGGTGACGCTGGTCGCGCCTTTCAGATTCGTTCCCAAGATTCGAACGGCCGCTCCCACGTTGCCGGAGGTAGGCACCGTTTCCACGAAAGGGCCCAGACCCACGGACAGGCTGAAGACAGTGCCACAGCCATAGCCATACGGGCAGGCGCGGCTGCCGCCGCCATCGTAGGTTGTCCCGTAGAATCCGCCATTCGTGGCCTGAACCAGCCCCGCGTACGGATAGGAGCCGTCCTTGCTGTCAAAGTTGAACAGCGTCGTCAGTTCGCCACTGGTGGTGATTTCGAAGACCGTACCAAAGTTGGGGTACAACCCGTCATAGGACGCTGTTCCGTATAAATTCCCATCAGTGGCCTGGATCAGCGTGGATGTTGGAGTGTCTCCGTCCACGCCGCCACTGAAGGAGTGCAACGTGGTCAGCGTGCCACTGGGGGTGATTTTGAACACCGTACCATAGCTGTAGGTTCCACCCTCCTCCGTTACACCGTAGAAGTCCCCGTAATAGCCCTGGACCAGCCCCGCATATGGTAAGGAGCCGTCCGTGCTCTCAAAGGCGTGGAGCATCGTGAACCTGCCATTTGGGGTGATTGTGAAGACCGTGCCAAAAGCATTGGGCCCGCCTTGCCATGCAGTTCCGTAGAAATTCCCATCCAGAGTCTGGACCAGAGTCCCGTAGGGATTGGCGCCATCGCTGAGATCGGCAAAAGTGTAGAGCGTGGTCAGCATGCCACTGGGGGTGATTTTGAAGAAGGTACCGGCGTTGTCCGCCCCGCCGCCGGAGGTTGTTCCGTAGTAATTCCCATCGGCACCGAGAATCAGCGTCCCTGTGGGCCCAGCGCCGTCCGTGAAGCTGAAGTTGTAAAGCGTCGTTAGCGTACCACTTGCGGTGACGGTGAAGATCGTACCGCAGTTGTTGGGGCATTCCCCCTCGAAATTGCCAGTCCCGCCGGCGAAGGTTGAACCGTAAAAGTCCCCGTTGGCGGCTTGGACCAATCCCGCTTCGGGCGCGGAACCGTTTGTCCCGTCGAAGAGGAATATCGTGGTCAGCTTGCCACCGGGAGTAATTTGGAAGACCGTGCCACAGCCCGTGGAGTAGCCTCCCCCGGTGCAGGAGGGGTTTCCGCCACTACTTGCTGTCCCATAGAGATTCCCATCGCTCGCCTGGACCAGCGGCGCCCATGGCGCCCAGCCGTCCGTGTATTTAAAGCTGTGGAGCTTTTCGAATGTCTGTGCCGGCAGGGCAACGGCCGTCGCTGCCCACAGTACAAATAAAATGCCAGCCTTCGTACACGATCTCATTTTGCTCATGTGTTCTCCTCACTCGCGGTCCCAGCCTACGTTTTGTTTCAGGCCGGCATCCCACGCAAGTAAGAACGCCCTGCTCGTATCTGTCAACTAAATTGATCTAAATTGATCTAACCCTCTTACCAACTTGGAATCAATGATTTGGTGGCAAACATTTTGGGACGGCCAAACAGCAGAAACGCCTCCAGGTTGGATGGGGAGCACGGTCGAGGATTGCATGGCGACTCTTGCGTGCCCGATGGTCAAACCAACCCCAGAATTACGCCCAAGGCAAACCCCCTGAAACTTGGTCACTTTTGAACAGTTTTGAATCGGAGATGTCACCTAGTATGTTTTGTCTGCCAGCCAGCGTGGCCAACGATAATACTGGAGGAAGCGATGGGAAACTTTGCCGACTTCATGCAAAGGCCTCTGGAAGTCCAAGGTCGCGAAAACAATTGCGGAATGCTGACCCAAGTACCTCGGAAGCCGAAGTGTGAGGCGTACCGGTTCGACTGCTTCGAAGTGTCGCTCAAGCAGGGAACTCTGCTGCAAAGAGGAAACCGGCTCAGAGTGCAAGACTTGCCTTTCAAGATGCTGGTCATCCTCTTGGAGAAACCGGGTGAATTGGTAACGAAAGAGGAGCTCGCCGATCGACTCTGGGGTCAAGAAATCTTCACCGAGACGGATCAGAGCCTCTACGTCATGGCCGGGAAATTGCGCCAGGCGCTTGGAGATGACGCCAGTCAACCTCGTTTCATAAAGACCGTATCCGGCAAGGGATACTGCTTCATAGCATCGGTAAACTCTGTCTTTGCTCCGGCCGCAGAGCTCTTCACGTTGCCGTCTCCGCCTTCCGCGCCGACGGACCATATTCGAACCGATCATAGTCAGCCGTTGGGTGCTGGGCGCACAGCCCGGCGCACTGTGCTCCGGGCATGTGCCGTGGCCATCGTTGTTGCATTCGGCATCGGCTTTGCCGCACATAAATATGAAAATCGCGTGCTCATGAACGATCACGATCGAGTTGTAGTAGCAGCCTTCGCTAACAGCACGGGCAATCCTGATCTGGACGAAACTCTCTCCGCGGTCGTTCAATCGGAGCTGCAGGAATCGCCCTACTTGAGCTTGATTCCGGAGCAAAAATTTCGCGCCGTGGTCAAGAACCCAGCATCAGCATCGCTTGGTGAGGAACTCGCCGCCTGCAGGACGCTTGACGGACAGTTGCTGCTAAAGGGTCGCATTGCGGCTCTGGAACAAGGTTACCAAGTCACCCTCGCGGCGTGGCGGTGCGCCAACGGCCAACTACTCACCACCCAAAAAGCGGCTGCGATCTCGCAAGCTACCATTCTCTCTGCTCTCGGCCTTGCCACGGAGAGCATGCGCCGACGGCTCGGCGAACCGGAGGACACACTCGAGAAATTCAACGTGCCTGCCGCACAGGCCACAACCGCATCTTTCGCGGCGCTCAAAGCTTTTAATTTGGGGGAAGATAAGCGCTTCAACGGTGACGAGGCCGGAGCGGTTGCCAGCTACAAGCTCGCTGTCGACCTTGATCCGCAATTTGCGCTTGCCTATGCTCGACTTGGAATCGTCTATCACAACACAGGGCAGTTTGCTCTTAGCGCTCAGTCCTTCCAGCGAGCCTTTGAACTTCGCATCAGCCGTACCAGCGACCGAGACCGACTCTACATCGTCGCCCATTATTACGAGTTTGCAACCGGGGAGATTAAGCGCGCAATCGAGGACTACGAACTCTGGCACACCCTCTATCCTCGGGACATCGTACCGGTTTACAATCTCGCAACGCAGTACCTATTGATCGGTCAGCCTCAACGGGCTTTGGACTTGGCCCGGCAGGTCATTCGGCAGGAACCCAACGACATCATGAATGAATTGCTGGCACGGGTCTATCTTGGGCTTGGGGACTACGGGAAGCTCGAGAAACTCTGCGATGATCCCGTGCAAGGAAAGACAAATTCAATGGGCTTTCATCGCTATTGCTTCCAGGCCGCATTCGCGCAACAGGATGAAGTTGCCATGGATCGACAGTTGCAATGGGCTCACGGAAACGCTGAAGAGGGCGAAGCCCTCTCCGATGCCGCCTGGGTGGCAATGTATCGCGGCAGAATATCGGATGCCAAAGTACTCTTCCGCAAAGCCAAAGACAGCGCACTGCAGAACAAATCCGTCGAGCTAGCGGCCGACATCGAACTTGACCAAGCCACGCTCGATGCGGATGTAGGACTGCTGCCCGCTGCAAGGGTTGAGGCGCGAGAGGTCTTGAACCTTCCCTTTGAAAGCGCCTGGGAGCAAGCTTACGCGGCGCGTGCGCTGGCGCGATCCGGCAATGCCTCACTCGCCCTTATCGTTGCCAAGAAGGCAGCCAGTATGGCGCCTCTCGATGACCTGGTTAATTCAGCCATGCTTCCGACCGTTCGAGCGGCAATCCACATGCAAAGAAATGATCCTACCAACGCTCTGCAGGCTCTTGAGGAATCCCGGGATTTTGATTTATGCGAATGCATGCTGCTGGTGCCGGGTTACTACCGGGGGTTAGCCTACCTACAGAACAAACAACCGGCGCTGGCCGTTCGCGAGTTTCAGCAGGTCATCGACCATAGGTTTCTATCCCCAACTTATTCGTTGTACCTTGTTCTCTCACAGCTCGAGCTAGGGCATGCCTTCCACGTGCTGGGAGATTCAACCAGCGCGGACAGAGCTTACACGAAAGTAGAACTAGCCTGGAAAGATGCGGATCCCAGCTTTCCGCCGCTCCAGAAACTTCGGCACTATCAGCAACGGCGCACGATTTCAAGAGAACCAGAATATCGCTGATCGGCCTGAACGCCCCCAGATTAATGAGCCGAAAGACCAGTTCCGAGCGGACGACGAGCAACTCTAGCCTAATCTTGTAAAGGTAGGTTTGCCGACCAGCGGGGAGTCAGCTTGGCTTGGAGCCGGGGGTTGGGGCTTCCCCTCACGCGAAGAAGGGTTGCAGAGCGGCACCAACCGGTCCAACCAGACTGTTCTCATTGACTCACACTTCCCGCCGACCTAAGATTTCAGCCGGATGATCGGCCAGACAATTTCGCACTACAGAATTGTCGAAAAACTCGGCGGCGGAGGCATGGGTGTGGTGTACAAGGCGGAGGATCTCTCTCTGGGGAGATTCGTCGCCCTGAAATTCCTGCCCGATAGTGTCGCGCAGGACGCGGCTGCGCTCGAGCGTTTCCGAAGGGAGGCGCGCGCCGCCTCCGCGCTGAATCATCCCAATATTTGCACTATTTATGAGATCGGCGAAAGCGTAACCACGCGCTTTATTGCCATGGAATACCTGGACGGGATGACGCTGAAGCATGCCATCATAAGCCGCCCCCTTGAGACAGACACCTTGCTTTCCGTGGCCATCGAAGTCGCTGATGCGCTCGACGCGGCCCACACGGCCGGCATTGTTCATCGGGACATTAAGCCGGCCAACATCTTCGTTACCAAGCGCGGTCACGCCAAGATTCTCGATTTCGGTCTGGCTAAAGTGGAAGAGCGGACTTCCTCGGCGAGCCGCAACGCGGACGCTAACACACTGACCGAAAACGACCATCTCACCAACCCGGGATCGACTCTCGGCACTGTGTCCTATATGTCGCCCGAGCAGGTGCTGGGCAAACCAATGGACACGCGCACCGATCTGTTTTCGTTCGGCGTCGTGCTCTATGAAATGGCGACGGGTCTGCTTCCCTTCAGGGGCGATACCTCGGGAGCGATTTTTGATGCAGTGCTGCATGGAACTCCGGCAGCACCGGGACGAGTGAATCCGCAAGTTCCAGCTGAACTCGACAGGGTGATCGAGAAGGCGCTCGAGAAGGACCGCGAAGTGCGTTACCAGCACGCCTCAGAGATGCGAGCCGATCTGGCGCGAGTGCGGCGGGATACCGGTTCTGCATCGTCGAAAACGGTGGCTGTCGTACCGGCACCGAGGCCCAGCAAACGATTGCGATGGGGGTTCGGCGCGGCGGCCGCATTGCTTCTCCTGGTTGGATTGCTGCTGTGGCGATGGCGTGAGTCCTCGCCGCCCGAAACAAGCAAATCCGTGGCGGCTCCTCAGACGATCGCCGTCCTGCCTTTTCAGAACCTCGGAGCAGACAAAGATGACGACTTCTTGCGGATGGCGTTACCCGATGAGGTTGCCACCACATTGAGTTCGGTGCGGACTCTGTCGATTCGTCCATTCGCGACGACAACAAGATATGCTGCCGGGGACGTGGACGTGCAACGGGCCGGGAAAGACATGCACGTCGGCCGCATCGTGATGGGCCATTACCAGAAGGTGCGCAACCAGCTGCAACTCACCATGCAGGCTGTCGACGTCGACGATGACCGCGTGTTGTGGCAGGAGACGATGAACGTCCCCGCCGAAGATCTCGTGGCGATGCGGGAGCAAGTAACGTCGCAAGTGCGGCAAGGCCTGATTCCCGCGCTGGGCGCCACCAACGCGGCCGGAGAAAACGGAACGCGGCCCACCAACGAAGAGGCCTATGACCTCTACTTGCGCAGCGTCGCGCTGGCGCACGATGGTGAGCAGAACCGTGAGGCGGTAAGGATGCTGGAGCGGTCAGTAGGACTGGATCCGGCCTACGCGCCGGCCTGGTCGGCGCTGGGAAAACGCTACTACTACGAAGAAGAATACGGTGTGGGTGCAACCGGCACGATGTCGCGCACCATGCCGGCGATGCGGCGCGCTCTCTCTTTGGACCCCAACCTGGAGGATGCGGCGCAACAGATTGTCAGTTTGGATACGGATGAGGGCAAGTTGGCCCAAGCCTACCAGGAAGCGAGGGCAATGGTGGAGAAACGCCCGCAGAGCGGCTTCGCCCACTTTACTCTGTCGTACGTCCTGCGCTACGCGAGTTTGAGTAAAGAGGCTGTCGAGGAGTGCAACACGGCGATGCGGCTCGATCCGGGGAACTATCAGTTCCGCTCCTGCGCCAGCGTGTTCGAATGGATTGGACAGTTCGATCGGGCAAGGGATTTTCTGAACCTGGATGCGGGATCGGAGTGGTCAAACAATGTGGAGGTTTTCGTTCTCCTGCACCAGGGGAAGACGAGCGAGGCCCTCGATCGGCTACGCCAGCTTCCGGACAGCCCGTTTTTTCACACACGCGCTGTGCAGGCCTGTTACTCGACGCCCAAGCCGGCAGGATCCGAACCGCTCCTGGAGCAAACCGAGAAGGAGCTCCTCGCATTCCGCGACCCCGAACCGAGATATAGCCAAGCCGGCACCTTCAACCCTTGCCTAGGAAATGATTTCACCGCGCGAATGGTCAAATCGGCGATCGAGAGCGGATTCTGTGCGTATGACTACTTGCAGGTCGATTCGATGATGACCGGACTCCGCAAGACACCCGAATATCCCACATTGCTCGTCCAGGCGAAACAATGCCGGGATAGATTCTTAGCCGAGCGAGGCCAACCGCAGCACTGAGAGACGATGTCCTCACGACATCGGGCTCGTGCGAGGATTCTCTCGATAGGCTCGAACTTCGCATTTGCCGGCCGAAAACCTCCGCTTGCGGCTGGACCGGTATAGAAGTCCTGCAAACGGCGTTTACCTAATCAGATGAGTGAAATTGATTCCATAACAATGTCGGCTCCGACGCCCGAGTAGACTTAGGTGGTGCCAACCAACCAAGGGAGTGTGGCGAACGGCATCGTCACCGGATGGTGGAGCCGCGCAGCTCCGGGTGACGATTTGGCGGGCATTAACCAGTCTGTTTTCGTTGTCGGCGGCAGCGGGTCGAACTAAGGATTTTGGTACAGCCGCAGCTGACGTAACTCCTCGCGTTGGACGGTGAACGGAATCGGGTTAGCTGGAGCACGAACCGGGATAGGGAAGCCTTTGCTCAAATGCACCTCAACCCGCCGACAGCCAAAAAGTTGGAAACTTCTTGGACCCTAAGGTGCATCTGAGCACAAGACAGTTTCCCGGACCCAGGGGGCACCCCGGTGACCTATGCCTTTTGAAGGTTCGTCATGAAGATGGACTATGCGGTTCCACGCCAAAGGGACAATGTTTATCCTCCTGCTCTGCCTGGCTGCTGTTCGCCAGGGGTGGGCGCAGGAGCGAGAGCATGACAAAGAGAAGCTGACAGGCACCAACGGGGCTGATCGAGTCACCCACAAAACTCCTGATCTTATGGAGCCGCCGACCGCGCGCCTCTTAGCTCCTAATGAGGGTTTGGCGATTCTGGGCGCCGCGCTGGATTCGCGCCATCTTCATTCGGATTTCTCTTCCGATTGCTCCCATTTTGTCCACGGACTCTATGAGCGCGCGGGCTTCCACTATGAGTACGCGAGCTCTTCGGACCTTTATGAGGGGACCAACGAGTTTCGGCGAGTCGCAAGTCCGCAACCGGGTGACTTGGCTGTCTGGCGCGGGCATGCTGGGATTGTTGTCAATCCCGATCAGCATTCCTTTTTCAGTGTGTTGCATTCAGGTCCTAGTGTCGATTCCTACGATTCGCCATATTGGAGACAGCGAGGACAGCCCCGCTTCTTTCGTTACATCAAGCCGGCGCCGGGCGGCGTCAATACATCGATTCAGAATGCGAGCTGGCAACCCAAAGTCTTGAACGACGCGCAACGGTACGAGTCGGCTTCCGACGGACGAGTGCCTGCGACAGCGGAAGCGTCCTCCGCAAAACTTGCGGAAAATGAGCCAGTGAAAGCGGAGGCATTTCGCGTAGTGTTCTCGAGCCCGGCTCGGCCCAAATCCGACCAAGTGAGAGCAGCCTTCTTGCAGGCATGCAATGATTCGGAGGAGTTGCTCCGTGAGAGTGATCCTATCAAGTCGGCTCGATCTCTCGTCGTGTTCGACAAGTTCGAAGTTAAGAAGGTGCATATCACTGGAAACCAGGGCTGGATTGAGGTTCAGATCGAGGAGCTAGTTTCTCTCAAAGGCGGTAACACGGAGGTTCTGCACAACGGATTGGAACGGCAACGATGGTCACTGGGGCGCAGCGACAACCAACGAGGTTGGAAGCTGACTCCTTCGCGGAACGCAATCTACCTTCCCCAGCACACGGCCGAGCGCATCCTAGCACACGATCTCGCACAGCTTACCGAGGACACTCAGGACAGCGCACGTGGAGCACAGGATAAGGTTGAACTGACGCGACTGCTTGATGTGCTTTTCGGAAAATAGCCGACCCTCAGGCGGTTAGATATTCCTGCTTATGCGGAGGTTTTCAGTATCTGTTGCAGCCGGAGGAAGCGGGGTTTTCAGCGCGGTGAATTCGGTCCGCTTTAACGCCCTCGCTGTGCTGTCAGCATACAAACCGACCGCCGGAATTCGCTAGAAATGGACTCCCACTGAAGTGTAGTTACCGAGAAACCGTCTTCCACCGTTGTGCTGAACAGGCGCAGCAGAGAGCCGAAATGCGCCTCCGCAAACCGGCAGCTCGACTCGGCTTCCAACTCTTGCCCATCCGAGCAACAGGAGAATGACAGCTAGTTCCTTCAAAGCCCGTTTTGGATAGTTGTCGGCTTGCGACCAACCAGAAACTCCGCCTTCTGTATGACCTACCATTCCCACGGATCGGTCGCGAAGTATTCTTCGAGTAGGTGCTTCCTGCGGGACAGGCAGTATCCACCACACAATTTGATGATTACAAAAGGAGTCGAGACTCGGCTGGTTGGGCCACGCCGCTCAACGGGTGTAATTGTTGCTGTTGTTTTGAAACAGAGTGGCCGAAAGGAAAGAGGGGAAGCCTCGGCGGCTTCCCCGTACCAAGCGGGGAAGAGAGTAAGAGGTTACTGCTTGACAGCGGTTCCGGCAAGCACGTTGTCATTGCCGTTCGAGACGTCCACCAGATTGATGACTTGTTTGCTGGTGTTCACCTGGATGTTGAAGTCCCACCCGCAGCCCGACCCGCAACTCAAGTTTGCCGTACCAGATCCGTTGGCGTTCAGCGAGGTGATGGTGAAGGTCTGGGTGTTGCTACTCGAGGCGCATCCGGTACTGGCACCGGTCAGAGTACCTGATGCCGTGCCGCTGGCATTTAGGGTGCCAACGAACAGCAAGGCCGATACGCCGCATCCCGTGTTGCCGACGACGGCGATCTGCCACGGCCCTGCTAACTGAGCGATGGTAATCGCTGGTTTCACTTTTTCCTGAGCGGCGCTGACAGCCACCATTGACGCCACGGTGGCAATTATGAGCAGCACCAGAGCTGCACTTCGAGCTGATTTACGTTCTGTGTTCATAGTCTTCTCCTTTTGAGTAGGGCTTTATGCCCCTCTCACTTGGATAAAAGGAAATCTCCGCTGCGGCATGGCTCACTCCGGGCGCATTTTTTTTTCTGAGTGGCGATGGGAGGCGGGAACCACTACTGCTTACTGATCTGTAACCCATTGACGGATTGCGAGCTTACGGTTATCTTCCAGCGAGAAAGTCGGCAAGGAAGGAAGTTGTGGGTGAAATGGTGCCGCCCGCGATCAGCGAACTTCTGGTCAACTGGGGCGAAGGCGATCGGGAAGCGCTTAAAGCGGTTGTTCCCCTGCTCTACGAGGACCTGCGCCGAGTTGCCCATCAATATCTCCGGAAGGCGCGGCCGGGGCACACTTTGCAAACCACGGCTCTGGTGCACGAGGCGTATCTGCGCCTGGAGCAATACCACCGCGCCCAATTTCAGAACCGAAATCACTTCGTTGCCATTTGCGCTTTGCTGATGCGGCAGATCCTGACCGGGCACGAGCGCACCCGGCGCGCTGCCAAGCGCGGGGCGGGCGGCCAGAAACTGACCCTCGACGATGCCCACGAAATGATCCGGGGCCGTCCCGTGGATCTGCTCGCTCTGGATGATGCCCTCACGGGCTTGGCGCGTCTGGATCCACAACAGAGCCGAATCGTCGAGTTGCGCTTCTTTGGCGGGTTATCGATCGAAGAGACGGCCGAGGTGCTCGGCCTCTCGGCGGCGACAGTAAAAAGAGACTGGTCCACCGCCCGAGTTTGGTTGCATCGGGAGATGACGAGAGAAGCGCGGCCATGACGCCGGAACACTGGCAGGAGATTCGGAATTTACTCCACTGCGCCATGCAGCTGAAGGTCGAGGAGCGGCCTGCATTCCTCAACCAGCATTGTTACAACGATCCCGAACTGCGGCAGGAACTCGACATGCTGCTGGCGGCCGGAGGCGAACTGGACTCGAGTTTTCTGGAAGCCCCGGCCATCGAACAGGTGGCTGCCAACCAAGCTTCTTCTTCGAGCCTAAGCATGCTGGCCGCGGGCACAAGGCTCGGACCCTACCTCGTGCATTCGCTGCTCGGTGCGGGCGGCATGGGCGAGGTTTACCGCGCTCGCGACACGCGCCTCGACCGCACGGTAGCCATCAAGGTAATTCCGCGTGCGCTGGCTCCGGACGCAGTGCTGCGGCAGCGCTTCCAGCGCGAGGCGCGGGCCATCTCTTCGCTTCAACATCCCAACATCTGCACCCTGTACGACGTCGGCTCAGAGGAGGGAACCGATTACCTGGTCATGGAGTACCTGGAGGGCGAGACACTGGCTACTCGCTTGACGAAGGGACCGCTTCCGCTCGATCTGACCGTATGGACGCCCAAGGCATTCTTGCTGGGTCGTGTGGAATTGTCTGGCCAAGCCCAGGTCCTTAAGACTGGAGGCGTAAGCCAGTGGTTGTTCGGGATTGTACCTTCCCCCGATGGACGTTCTCTCGCATACGGCGCCCAGACCTGGGATAACAATGTGTGGTTGCTCGAAAACTTCTAGTCGACCCTGATATTTCCGAGAGTCACGGGACCGTCGACTGGAGTAGTGGGCTAGTTCGGATCTTTGGCATTTAAGGCGAGCAGCAACCAACCTACTGAAGAGAGCGATGCCACGAACACGGATCAGACCTAAGAGGAAAACTCCTACCGCAACCTAGATGCAACGTCTGAGTGAATGGGAAGTGCCAGGGAGAGAGGCTCAACGACGACGCTGGCTAGGCCCGTTAACGACCACCGCTTTCATATTGCTTCCTCTCTTTCCTCAACGCGAAGAAGTTCCCCCTCCTACGGCAGAGCGGCTCGATCCTATTCGATCACTTTGAGCAACGGTATAAAGACGGCTTGGATCTGATCGTCCGCGGCGCGTCGTTTCCCAAGGATGTGAACATTCGCAAGCCAACGCCACAATACGCACCTCGACATAATTGGTAACGAGAAACGCGCCAGCATTCTGGAACCGGCCGCAGCTGGAAGCATCCACGATTCCAGTTGCGATGCCGACTTGTCAGTACTTACCGTAACGGCTGTTTGCCGTCGCTTCGGTGATGTTCCGCCACTAATAGAACAATACTGAAGGAAAGCCCGTATCCTACAAGCATGAAGTCAACAAACCGCATGACGTGCCTGTTGACGGTTCCTCTTTTGCTGCTTCATATTCCCGCGCACGCGGAAGACGCCGCGGGAGACTGGGTTGGGCAGCTCAACGCAGGCTTCAAAGTCCGTATTCACATCGCGAGGTCGAGTTCCGCGTACACCGGCTATCTGACAAACCCCAGCGGCAATCGGACCGATTTGGATGAGGTCGTGTCCGATGGTTCGAACCTGCACTTCGCAGTCACCAAACTCAGTCTGAGGTATGACGGTGTCTGGAGTGCGCAGGAAAATGCATGGACGGGCAACATGACTTTCCAGCAAGTGTATCCGCTCACTCTCAAGCGTGCGATTGCGGCGGATCTCGCTCCCGCCGTTCACAAGCGGCCGCAGGAAGCGGCGATCGCCGCCGGCCCGCTGCCCTATCGTCAGAGAAATGTCGTATTCGACAACGCCGCGACGCGTAACCGCCTGGCTGGCACGCTCACGATACCGCAAGGTACCGGCTCGTTTCCAGCCATCGTGCTCGTTTCCGGTACAGGGCATAACACGCGAGACGAAGACGTCTGGGGCCACAAGGTTTTCGTCGTGCTTACGGACGCTCTAAGCCGCAGGGGCTTTGCCGTCCTGCGCTATGACAAACGCGGTGTCGGTGGCTCGACCGGTGACTTCGATTCCGCGACCACGGCGGACTTCGCCTCCGATGCGGAGGCTGCGATCACCTGGCTGCGCACCCAACCCGGCATCGATTCAAGCCATGTGGGCATTCTGGGTCACTCCGAAGGCGGAGTCATCGCGCCGATGGTGGCGGCGTCGGATAAAAATGTCGCGTTCGTCGTGATGATCGCTGGCCCAGCCTTACGCGGCGATAAGCTGTTCGTCCTACAGTCCGCCATGACAGCGAAAGCGTACGGTGCGCCTGAGGACTACATCGCTCGCCGTAGGGTTTTCGACCAGAAGCTATACGCCGCGATCCTTGCGGCTCCGTCCGATGCATCTGCTCACAAGGCTGCCGAAGATATCGTCGCGGAAGGCGTCAAAGACGAGCTTGTAGATCAGAACGAAGCCAAAAGCCTGGCGCATGACGATACCACCGCCTGGTATCGGTCTTTCCTCGCTTATGACCCCGCCCTCACGCTCGGTCGGCTTACCGTGCCGGTGCTGGCAATTTACGGATCGCTGGATGTGCAGGTCCCCGCCGATGAAGATTCATTCGCGGCAATCGACGCGCTCAGGAACAATTCCGGAGCCATGGTTGTGGTGTTGCCAGGCAAGAATCATCTCATGCAGCAAGCCAGGACCGGTGGCCCGGACGAATACAACGAGATTGAAGAAACGATGTCGCTTTCAGCGCTGAACCTCATCGCGAATTGGGCTGCCGCTCTCACGGAAGTGAAGTAGGCATTCTGGCCTCTACGGCACAACGGAGTCTAGCCCCGACACGAGTTAGGATGAAATGCCCGTTCCCCAGGGTATTCTCGCACCGCTTACATCGTAGCCACGTAGAGGCCGTTCGGATAAAGAGCCTCGACCACTTTCTTGATTACAGCATTGCCGTTTTCTCCGTTCGTAAACACGACCACCCCGATTCCGCGCGAGGGAACGAACATAACAAACGTCTTCACTCCCCAATCGGAGCCGTCATGGTCCAGAATCTTCTCACCATTGACGGTCTCGACTTCCCATCCCAGCCCCATTCCATAGGTGACGACGCAGTGACCGGACACTCCAGCGGCGCTGCACACGCTCTTCAGATCTTCGGGCTTCATGCGGTCGCGCGTCAGGGTTGCGCGTTCTGTGGCGATTTCTTTGGTTAAGCCTTCGTCGTGCATGACGCTGACCACAAAGTTCGCGTAGTCCTGAATTGTCGTGCGAAGCAAGTCAGCGCCATCCCAGGTTGTCGCAACGTCGTCCACGGGTTTATCGCGTTTTGGCCCGTGGGGAACGGCCAGACGCCCGGCATACCAGTTCTTTGCCGTATAGGAAGTTTCGTTCATTCCGATGGGGTTGAAGACCATCTCTTGCGCGAGCACATCAAAGGGTTTGCCGAGTTTCTTCTCAGTAAACCGGCCAACATAGTTGAATCCCTCTCCCGAGTATCCGGTCTGGGTTCCAGGATCCCACTGGATCTTGAGGACCCCGCCGGTCTTGCCCCTCCAGTTCGGAAATCCCGTCTGGTGGGACAAGCACAAGCGGGGCGTCAGCGATTTGCTTCGCGGATCGTCCTTGATATCCGGATCAACCCAGTAGCGAAACATCGATTCGTCCAATGAAAGTTTCCCTGCTGATGCAAGCCGCAAGACTGCCTCCGCCGTCACGGGCTTGGTCAATGACGCCATGTTGTACAGCGTCTTTGCCGTGGCTCGGACGCCCGGACTCTGCTCGCCATAGACTGCCGTCCACGCCACTTTTCGATCTTCGATGTAGGCCACGGCCGCGCTTGGCACATCGCTCTCTTTTAACCATTCCGCCGCATGGGCATCAACCTCGGCGCGCCCATCTTTTTTCGCTGCAACGGTTCGAGCAGTGGATTGCGCCTCTTCCTGTCCCGCAGCCGGAAGCATGCTTAAACATCCCATTGCGGCAACAACCAAAGCCTTCCTCGCTCTCCGGGTCTCCAGTCTCATCATTCCTCAGATTCCTCTCTGCTGGTCTACGCGTAATCTACGTCTTGTCTCTGCCAAATGTTCCGTGCGGGGCGTATGTCTACCGAATGGTCCTCCACCGCAAGTCTCCCTCGCATACTGTTATGCCGGCCGAATCACGGGCTCAACGGAGGTTACGTCTAACGCGGAATCCGACGACGTCGTCCCGAAGTCCTCTTCTGGGAGGTCTGCCACCGACAGTTATGACATTTCACCGAAATAATCGGCCAGATCAGGTTCTGGCTGCAGTCCGATCGGCTGTGCCAGAATCCCTAATTCCAACTGCCCCCGGCGGCGCTGAAAATACGCTGCTTAGTTAGCGTCCCTAAATTTGAGGTTCGGTCCTGTGCCGAAATCCACAGTGTTTGAACCATGTTTGTGCTTGTGTCCCATCCCTACGAAGCTTGTTAAGAGCCTTAGCGGCATGGAAGACAAAATCGAACAACAGCTGCAACCTCGTCTTTCCAACCACTGGATGCAACCCGAAGCCTCGATTTTCTCGACGGTCTGAAAGTCGTAGCGGAGCGGGTGAAGCTCGATAAGGAGAATTTCTGGCTGCGTAAGTTCCGTGCAACGTTCGCTACGTGGTCACTCGGAAACAGAGGTCGAGAATCAGGTGGCAGCACCGGCTGAAACGAGAACACCCAACTGGCGCCGAGCGAAAATCGCTCCTTGAAGAGTGCGGATGGAAGGGTTGCGACGGTGGCGATTCGGCGGCGAGTAGAACCGGCGGTATCTGGCGAACCCATGACTTTGACAGGGACCGTCAACAAGACCGGTATTCTGCTGATTTGCGTGGCGGCGACTGCGGCCTGGAGCTAAGGAGCGCACGTGCCAAAAAGTACGCGACGAATCTCCTGGCTGATTTTCTTCCAGCGATGTGGCGACGAGATCGAGCCGAGCCTGGCCCGCCAAGTACTACTTACTTGCGCCCTTACTGGCAACGACCCAGCCGGTCGAGGTTTTCTTGCAAGCAAATTGAACGGTCCGCGTGGGGAACCTGCGCGCACTTCCGCGACTAATGTTGGTCACGGTCTCACTGCACTGATAGTGCGCCGTATCTCCTGAGACAGAAGGAGGTTCAACACACTCTTCCTGAAGCACTACCTTCTGCGTCAACCTGAAGAATGTTTCGAACGCGTTCTTTGCTTGCGTGTTGCCAGCTAACGAGGGCCAGACTTTGGTCAATTCGTTGACGCTCTTGAGTTCGTAGGCACTCTTAAAACGGTCGATGCACTCCTTGGCCTCGGAACCTGGTGTCGTCGTTGACGCAACCGGCGGTGCAGTCGCAGTCGCTGTAGCGGTCGCCGGAGCAGTCACCGCCGGTGCAGTCGTTGGCGCAGTCTCCGCTGGCGCAGCGGGAGGAACAAGGTCGATGGTCACCTGCCTTGAATCGGTCCCGCCCGGCCCCTTGGCCGTCAAGGTGTACGTGGTTCGACTGTTCGGCTCGACTTGTTTGGAGCCGTTTTTCTCGACGCTGCCACCGTCGATCGAGACCTCGTCGGCGTGCTCCGTCTGCCAGTTCAATTGCACCGGCTGGCCGTGCTGGATCGAGGTTGCGCTGGGAGTGAACAAGGAGATCACCGGCTTCGGCTTAGGAATTTCTACGAGTTCCGCGGCGACAGCAACCTGTTTGCCTGATTCTGCGGTGGCGCTCCCGGACCACGGCTCATAGCCATCCAGTTTTGCTTCGATACTGTGGCGTCCAGGCGCCACTTTCTGTATCAGGCGGCCTTCCGGGGGAACTGTTCCGCGAGGTTCCTGGTCGAGAACAATGCTGGCTCCGGGCGGGGCCTGCAGGACCAAGTAAGCGGGTGCCGGCGATGCCTGTTTTTGGGCTTGTTCCATCAGCTTAAATGTAACTATCGACATTCCTCCCTTGGCAATTTCGATCTGTTCCGACGAGTCCGCATACCCTTGTTTACGCATAACGATCTCGTGGTTACCTATGTCGAACTTACCCTCAAATTTCTTGTCGACGTCGGTAAGCCCCTTTAGATTGCGATCGACGTAGACTTCTGCCCCACCAACATTGGCGTGAATGATCAAAGTACCCTGGTCGATTACAACCGGGGGTGGATTTGGAGTAGCCGTTTGCACTGGCACCTGCTCCAGCTTTACCGTCGGCAATGACTTCGTGTCTCGGGCGATGGACACCTGCCGTGTGACCGGCTCGTATCCGTCCCGTTCGGCTCGCAAGGAATACGCCCCCGGCCGCAACCGCAGATCGCACGGTGCGCGACACGTTTCGGCCCCGACGGTGACAACGGCGTCGGGTGGAACGGTCGTAATCTCCACGGAGACGGCCCTTTTGCCTGCGCTAAGGATGAAGTAGAAGTAGCCTGCTGCGGCTAGAACAACCACCACGAAAGCGAGTGCGATGGACTTCCCGGGTCCGGCAGGTCGATTCGTCGAATCCGATCCGCGCAGGCTGGCGGTATCCCTCCCGGCCGCTGACATACCGGATTCCGTATCCCGTTTCAGCCGTTGCAAATCGGTTCGCATGTCGGCTGCGTGCTGATAGCGTAAATTGCGGTCTTTCTCCAGAGCCTTGTTGATGATCCGTTCCAGTTCCAGGGGAACGTCAGGATTCAGACGCGCGGGAACGACCGGGGCGCGGTTCAGGATCGCCTCAAAGATCGTCGCTGTACTGTCTCCACGGAAGGGCAACTGGCCGGTGGCCATCTCATAAAGGACAGTTCCAAACGAGAACAGGTCGCTGCGAGCATCGAGTTCCTTGGCACGCGCCTGCTCGGGCGACATATAGGCGACGGTTCCAATCGCCGAGCCTGGACTGGTCAGATGGGACTCGTCGTCAATGGTCGCAGCATTTGCGTCGGTAGGGCCTCCCGGTCCCCCAAAAAGCTTGGCTAGCCCGAAATCCAGAATCTTGGCGTGGCCGCGCTCGGTCACAAAAATGTTCGCGGGCTTGATGTCGCGGTGGACGATCCCCTTGGAGTGAGCGGCGTCGAGTGCGTCGGCGATCTCGACGGCAAGCGATAGAAGCAGTTCCGTTTCCAGAGGACGCGCCGCGATGCGGTGCTTCAGGGTCGTTCCGTCCAGAAACTCCATGGCGATGAACGCCTGGGCGTCCTGGTCGCCAATGTCATAAATCGTGCAGATATTGGGGTGGTTCAGTGCAGACGCGGCTTGGGCTTCCCGCCGGAATCGGGCGAGCGCCTGCGGGTCACTGGCCACTTCCTCCGGCAAGAACTTGAGAGCGACGAAACGACGCAGCCGTGTGTCCTCGGCCTTGTAGACGACACCCATTCCGCCGCCGCCGAGCTTCTCGACGATGCGATAGTGCGAGATCGTCTGGCCGACCATGTGCAAAATATGCTATGGCGGAAGAGTAGGCAAGTCAATGAAACCCGTCAATGAAACCCGTGGAGTCGGAAATATCTCTGGTTCGTTGGGGGTTTGTTCGTTCATGGGCGAAGGACTCGTCAAAGAGCGCTTCGACGATTAACGCGCGATCCGAACCAGAAAGACTCCAACCGGAACGGTCGTCTACAACGGCCAGCGATTCATGACGTCCCGGTCGAGGGCCTCGAACCCGGTCATGACTCCCATCGAATAACTGTGTAGGAGTGCGAAGGCAATTCAAGTTTTGTGCCGCCCCCGGTCGTTGAGGGGTTTTCCGCTGCCTGCGGGGCAACGCGCCGGGGTGCTTCAAAGGTATTAAAAGCCTTTAGGTCACCTCCGGTCAGCACGGTCGCACCAAGCACTCTTTTCGGCGCCCCATCCTGCCAATTGATTTCGACGGTATGACTCTTGTTCAAATCGCGATTCAGGATAAACATGGCAACCTGACCAGACTGGGGATCCATCGTCGCAGCCACATCGAGATAGGCAACCTGACCCATTCCCGACACATCGTAGTTCGGCGATTCCACCAGGACATTGAGTACGTTGCCGCGCGCAAATTGTAGCGCCCAACTGTAGGGATAATAGATTGTCTGCCGAAGCATTCCGGTCGGATTTGTGACCAGGGGAGCGATCACATTCACGAGTTGCGCAAGGCATGCTATCTTGATCCGGTCTGCGTTGCGCATCAGCGTATTGAGAATTCCACCGACCAGTAGCGCATCTTCAAGGTTGTAGACCTCTTCGAGTAAATGAGGAGCCTCCTGCTCGCGTCCGTTCATCGCATCGCCGCTACGCGCGCGGTACCAGACGTTCCACTCGTCAAACGACAGCCACAATTTCTTCGGCGAGCGTTTGTGGCCGCGCACCAGATCGCAGACGGCGAGCGTCTCCGCGATCTGCTGCTCCATGCTGAGGTTCATGGCCAAGTACTTTGCGCTGTCCTCGCCTGTCTCTTCCTTAGTGTTTCCGATGTAGCGATGCAACGACAAGGCATCGACGTACTGGTAACACTGTTCCAAGACCTCGCGGTCCCATTCCAGATAAGTCGGCATGCCGGGACCGCTCGATCCACAGGCAATTAGTTTCAGAGACGGGTCCACGGCGCGCATCTGTCGGGCTGCATCTTGCGCCTTCAGGCCATATTCCGTAGCCGTCATGTGGCCGATTTGCCATGGTCCATCCATCTCATTGCCCAGGCACCAGTGCTCGACCTTGTAGGGCTGTTCAATGCCGTGAGCGCGCCGCAGGTCGCTCCACTTCGTTCCCCTGTCGACATTGCAGTACTCGACCAGTGCCGCCGCTCTCTCCGCCGTACCGGTTCCGAGATTGAGACCCATGAGCGGCTTCGCGCCGACGATCTTCGCCCACGCCATGAAATCGTTGGTCCCAAACTGATTGGTATCGATTGTGTTCCACGCCCGATCGAGCACGCGCGGACGATCCTTCTTCGGCCCGACGCCGTCGAGCCAGTTGTAGCCCGAAACGAAATTGCCGCCGGGATAGCGGATAATCGGAACCCCCAGTCGACGCACCTCTTCCATCACATCTTTGCGGAAGCCGGCGCTGTCCGACAGGCTCGAGCCCGGATCGTAAATGCCCTGATAGATGGCGCGCCCCAGATGTTCCAGGAATGACCCGAAGACATTGTGGTCAAGGGGAGCGATCTGGCGACGGGAATCGACATAGATGCGCGCGACGTCACCCGGGGCCGCTGGAGGGTGAGCAAAAGCGAAGCGACCAAGCAAAGCGCTTCCCGAGCAGGCAATCCCCGCGGTGGCGGATTGCTTCAGGAATTGTCGCCGTTTGTTAGAAAACATGTTTTGAGCCTCCGGGTGACATCGCTTTGGACGCACCTATTTCACGACTCTACTTTGTGATATAGCCGATACCTTTCGTCGCGCACAGCCGAAAAGGGCTTAAGGGTTAGCGAGCGGTTATCGCTACGAACCACCCAATCTTCGGAGTCTGGAGAAGCGGCGGTCGCCGCAAGCAGTTGTGGCCGAGTCAGATTAGCCGGTATCTCGCCGACCGCAAACAGCGCGAGCGGCCCGCGCAGGAGAGCCATGATATTGCTGTTTTGCGCATCGACTTGCTCCAGACGCAGCGGCATTCCGATTTCGTATTCGACGCGATCCCCGGCTTTCCAGCTTCTCCGGAGCGCCAGGAACCTTCCCGGCAAAACCTCTCCGTCCACTGGTTTGCCGTTAACGGACACCCGTGTCCTCGCATCCGCCCACGCTGGAATTCTCAAATAGACGGTAAAGTTCTCAGGCCGCTTAAGATCAAATTTGAGTTCGGTGGTATTCGACGTGGGATAGCCGGTGTGCTGAGTCAGCACGCATCGGGTTTGGTTCGGCGCCCATTGCACCCGGGATGGAATGAACAAGTTGACGCAAATGCCATCCGCGCTGGGATAGTAGGCGCTGATGCCGTAATCGGCGGTCAATTGCGGAAAAGTACCGGAGCAGCAAGGCCACTTGTCGCGGTAATAAACCTTCTTCCCCCGATCGTTGTTGTAGTCGGAGTAGTAAAACGAAGTACCATCGGGAAGAATGGACTTGGCGCCGGCGATTGTGTTATAGAGCACTCGCTCCATGCTGTCGCCATAGCGGGAGTCGCGAGTAACGCGCAGCAGGTAGCGAGTAATCTTGAAGTGGCCGTATGCCCCGCACGGCGTTTCGAAACTGGCGTGCGTCGAATTGAGGCTGTCGGCAAGCAAGCCCTTGCCGGGTTCCACGAATCCTTCATTGGGCCCCCAGCCTCCGGTTGCGAAGCTCTGTTCTTGCACCATGCGCAGGCCATTTGCGGCGGCGCGAAGATAATGTTCGTCTCCCAAGACCAGATACGCCTGCATGGCGGAACTTAACGTATTCACGTGGCTGTAGGCGTGCTTACCGGGAAGAGCGTTGTGGTTCTCGGCCAGCGCATCGTAATACTCGTGATAGATGAAACGTTTGGCCAGATCCAAATAGCGTTGGTCGCGGCTGCGCCGGTACGCGAGAAACAAATTCTCGGCTAGCGTATAGGTTTCATCCCAGGTAAAGGCGATACCTTTGTGCGGACGGGCCTCCTGCTCGACGCGGCTCAACGCTTTTTCCGGCAAATGAGGAAGTACAGCATCGGTGCTGCGTTTGAGGACGTCTAACGCGATTGGGTCTGCCGCAAATTGGTGAGCGTCAATCAGGCCGCAGCACGTCTTATCGAACGTATAGCCAGGCAAGCGGTAGTCGACATAAAACTTTCCCGTAGGTTCCAGCGTCTCGGCATACCCGCGCACCAGGCGATGAACCTTCGCCTGCGTGGGTTTCGAGTTCGTAACGGCATAGGCTCTTGCCAGCCCCGACATATATTGACCGAAGGAATGGCCCGGGATAAAGCCGTGAAAGTTGTTCGCCGGATTGAAATCATCGCTGTTGTCGTACCAACCTCCGAGGTCGGGGCCGGGAGCAGGCATTCCTTGGCGCAGGCGGAAGGGCTTGAGGAGGCCGTCTTCATCAAGATTCAGGAAGACTTTATGGTTGTTTTCAAACTGCTCGAGGAACAATCCCTCGAGTAGTTCCACCTGAGAATAGTCAAACACCGAGAGCGGAGGCGCAACCGGCACATCGACTACTGACGGGCTGACTTGCGGCCGCGCCCATGCTGGCAGCGAACGCTTGGCCAAGGCGGCGCCCGTGGTGGTCGCAGCTAACTTCAGAAAAAACCGCCGGGATGGGTTGTTCATGGCGAATCTCCAGCAATTCACAGAAAACGTTCTCTTCTCTACCCGTCAAATTCCGCCGCCGCTGGCGATCGAGCGGCGAGCGGTGGAGAAACGGTAGACGGCGACAGTGTGGATTCTGACGCAGCCAGTGCAGGAGCTTCGAAAATCCCCGCTCCGATGAATACACGCCGCCACACCATGGAATCGCTTCCTAGCCCTTCGCGCCGGGCCGCTTCCGTGATCTCCGCGTTTGCTGTCGACTACGGATACGCGCACACTGAGCGTTTCGCAGTCGACGCCGGCCACGATCGCCATCAGCAGGCTCCGTTGTCGCGCCCGTGCCAGTACATATCCCAGCCCAGGTAGCGAGTTGCGGCTTCGTGTACCGCCGAGGCCCACGTGGAAGACTGCGCAGAGAGATTCGCGGCCACGTGATGCTCGAAGCCGTTCTGGCAAATGTAGCGCAGCAGCTTCTGCATCTTCGCGATCTCCACTACACCGGCGCCACCGAATGTGTTCAGCGGATCGTCCGTAAACCGGCCTTCGCCAACGTAGCCGCGCATCCTGCCGGCGGTGTCATCGGTGGAGAAGCGGGCGAAGCTCATCCTCTCCGGCCTGATCAACCCCACGCAGGTTCCGTATGTGTTCTCCTTGCCCACGGTGCCGGCGATGATTTGCTGAAAGTCCATCTTTACCGAGCGGAAAAAATGCTTAGGCAAATTGGAGCAGTGGAAACAGACCGCTTTGTTCGGGTCCGATCCATAATTATTATTCCAATCGAGCAGCGCGGAGGGACTTCCCGACGCGAGTTGCAGGGCATGCATTCCGAGCACTCCGCAGATGTCCACTTCGCAGGCGCTCGAGAGCAGCTCATTGCTCATCATGCTCATGATCGTGCAGGGTACGACGCCCAGGTTCTCCTCAATCGAGGTCCAGCACTGCACCGCACTGATCGTTACTTCGGTCGCCGCCATCCACTGATCGACGACCGCCCCCAGTTTTGCCATCTTCAACAAGGCGGGTGCGGGCACGCTGCTTGCGTCCACGTATTGCTTGATCGCCGCCAGCTTCGACTGTGCGTGCTCGTCATTGTCTTTCATGCGATCGATGCGGCCGAGCACTTCTGAAAGATCGAGCGTCTCGATCGAGATGCCTTGCGATTCCAGAATCTTCTCGCTGTAACGCACGGTATTGAACGCAGCCGGACGCGCGCCGATGGCGCCGACACGCAAATTGCAAAACCCTTTCACCACGCGGCATACGGCGGCAAACCAGCGCAGGTCCTCAGCAAATTCGGCCGACTCGGGACTTTCGGTATGAAGGGTTGTGATCGAATACGGGATCCCATATTGCCGCAGGTTGTTGCAGGCCGACATTTTTCCGCAGAAGCTGTCGCGCCGAAAAGCAATTTCCATTTTCGCGGGATCGTCAGGCGTCGCTTGAATCAGGACCGGCACATGGAGATCGGCCAGACGCAATGTGTCGGCGATGGCTCGCTCCTCGCCGAAGTTGGGCAAGGTGACGACGATTCCGTCGATCCGCTCGCGATTACGCTTGAACAATTCTGCGCAGCGCCGCGATTCTTCCCGTGTCTCCACCGCCCCGTACTTGCTCTCCGCCGGAGTTAGAGCTACCGCCTCGATGTCGTCGGCATCGAGAACGCGCAGAATCTCTTCCCGGCCGCTCTTCGCTAAATGATCGGGAAAGAAGCCGCGGTTGCCGACAATGACTCCGAAAACCATCTTTTTGTTATGCTTCACCGACTAATCACTCCCTCTGACGCCTCAAGCTGTGCGGCTCGGCGCGAAGCGAAAACAATAAATCAGCCCAAAAAGCAGTAGGGCCAAACCCGACCAGGCGTTGGCGTGCAACTCGAACAGCACCACTCCCGGATTGGTCGGCGGATCGATCAGCTGATATACACCCGCTCCCAGGATCAGCGCCCCATTTATCGCCAGCGAGATCCCGGTGAAAAACCAAAGGGAAAATCACGCCCCTGGCCTCGGTCACGAAATGGTTGAGCCCACACCTGCCACCAGAAAATAATAGGGAACACCACTCGATTTGATCACCCCCCAACCTTCCTCTCGAGAGATCCCGCTGGCATTGCCGAAGAGTGAAGAGGACAAGACCCTCGTCGCACCCGATCCAGGTTGGCTTCGAGCACCTCTTCCCGTAAACGCTTGCCCCTAGCTCGATATTGTCACACGCCTGGAAGGGGCGGGGCAAGTAATCGTTTACTCACACGCGCCATCTGGATGATCTCGCTGCGGATGGTCAATTCCTTTCCTCCGGTAAATTGCGGCGCCCGATCAAGACCATAGCGCTCGCCCGGCCTAGGTCGCTTTGCGGATTCTCGCCGCCGGGTTTTCGGTCCGCGCGAGCGCGGTAGAACGTCGGAGCACCAGGTTTGTATTGAGGTCGTATTCGCTGCGTTCGGTCGACGGCGATTCACGTTGCACTTCGCTCAATAACGCGTGAAACGCAATTTTTGCCAGCTCCATCTGCGACATCTGCACCGTGGTCAACGGAGGAATGGTGAATTCGGCCAGCCGTATATCGTCGAATCCAACTACGGAAAGCTCGTCCGGTATCTTAATGTCCTGGTCATAGGCCTCTCTCAGCACGCCAATCGCCGTCATGTCGTTGGAGCACAAAACCGCGGTTGGCCGGGCGCGTAGCTTATCGAATTCCATCAGCGCTCGCATGCCTCCATCCATGCGATGGTTCCCCTCGACCATCAGATCCGAAGGAAGTCCGATTTCAGTCATCGCTGCCTGAAAGACGGATCGTCTCGAAATCGCCGACTTCAAATTCATCGGACCCGTGATAAATGCGATATTTTTGTGGCGTAGCGCGGCCAAATGCTGCACGGCTTGGCGAATGCCGCTCAGATAGTTGATGCGAATGTTGACGATTCCCGGGGCGTTCGGGCCAACGTCGACGAACACCAGGGGGACCTTGCGAAAGCGCAGATGGTTGAGCAGCGTGTCTTCCATGCCGAAGGTAAGAATGGCCACGCCGTCGACGCGTCGCTCGATCATGCGCCGCACCGAGGACTCCATGCGCTTCGGGTCGTGCACCGTCGAAGTCAATAGGATTTCGTAGTTATTCTCGACGGCAAGATTCTCGAACGTTTGCACGATCTCGGGAAAAAACGGATTGGTGATTTCGGAAACGATCAGCCCGAAAATCCGGCTTCGTCCTGAGACGAGAGCCCGTGCTTGGGTGTTAGGGAAATAGCCGAGCTGGTCGATGATCTTCCATACCCGCTTGGCTAGTTGCGGGTCGACGGTGGGAACGTGGTTAATCGCGCGCGACACCGTAGCCGTAGAGACTTTCGCCCGGCGCGCGATTTCGCGAATGTCCATGCGCTTGGACCAGAAATTAGGCAGCATCTTACCATAGGCTAATTACAATTCGGCGATAAACAGCAAACGTTTGCTGATTTATCGGCTTATAACCTTGCTCGGCGCGGGTTTGTTCCGGTTGCCGGCTCGAGCAAGCGCTACTCCAGGCTCAAGACCAGACTGGTTACGGAAGCTGGCGGAAAGGCAAATCTCGCGTTTTTCGCCTGCAGAGCCAGATTCTTGGTTGCGGGAACCACCGCGTCCGGGTGCGCGAACGAGTTATGGGCGTGGACATCGGAATTCGTCAGCACTGCGGCGACAGTCGCACGGATGTTCGCACTGCGGATGACAATCTCCGCCTCCCTTGCTTCGCTGATATGCGGATTCACGACCGTGAGCGTCAAATCTTTGTTATTCAAAGAAGCCGACCCGCTGAGCCCGGAGAAAGTTGCCGGCTTGCCGTCGCGGTCATAGTGGATCTCGGAAGATGAAAAGATAGTTCGCACAGATTGCGCACCCTGGTGCGTTGCATACATTTCAAAGACGTGACCAACCGGAGTTACACAGAAGTTATCGCCGTGCGCGAGGTAGAGACTGTTGAGGCAATTGATCAGTTGCGCGCAATTGGCCATGCCGACTTTTCCCGGGTGGCGGTTGAAGATATCCAGCGTCATGCCGCTGAAGACTGCGCAGCGCAGGGTCGGAGTCTGCTCCAGAATGTCTCCTGCCGTGGCTTCGCTCCCCGGTCGGTACCACGGTCCCCATTCATCAACGACCAGTTTGATCCGGTGCTCGCGGTCAAACTCCCCCATCACCTGCCAGTGCCCTTCAATCAGTGACTCCATCACTTCGCCTTGCCGGAGAAGTTCATACCAGTCGACCGCGTCGAACTTCACAGCGTCGCCTTTGCCCTCGTTCCAGTCGTGAGTACGGCCACGGCTCAGGTTCCAGGCGTAATAGTGAAGCGCCAGACCGTAAATCGATCGCATTTGCCCCGGACCTTTTCGGAGGATCTCCTCCAGGAACCCGCGCGTCCAATCCCAGTTGTCATCGTTCGGACCGGAGGCGACCAGCGAAAGCTCCATACCATAGCGAGGAACCGCGGCCGCAAATCGGCGGAATTCAACGGCATATTCAGGCGCGGTGAAATTGCCACCGCATCCCCAGGATTCGTTGCCCACGCCCCAATAACGCACGCCGAAAGGTTCGGGATATCCAGTGCTGGCGCGGAGATCCGCCAATGTCGTGCTGCCAGCGGGAGAGTTGCAGTACTCCACCCAGCGATCAAATTCCTGTGCAGGTAAGCTGCGTAGATTCGCGGCGAGATAGGGTTGACTACCAATGAGCCGGCAGAAATGGACAAACTCGTTGGTGCCAAATTGATTGGGATCGTATCTATGATTCGCGGCGCCGTCCTTAGGCTCTACGCCTTCCCAAAAGTTGGTGCGCCGGGGCCGTTTGTCGACCGGGCCAACGCCATCGCGCCAATCATAACTGTCGGCAAAACATCCACCCGGAAACCTTACTACCGAAGCCTTGACCTTGCGCATGTGATCGATCAACTCTTTACGAATTCCATCGACCTGAGGGACAGACGAGTTCTCGCCAACCCAAATGCCATCATAGATTACGCCGCCGAGATTTTCGGCGAAGTGCCCGTAGATATTGGGCGAAATCACTCCTAAAGGTTCGTCGAGCAGGACTTCGATTCTTGAATCCGCGGTTGTGCTCGTGCCGACGAAAGAAAAATGCCTTCCCGCTAGAAAGGCAGCGGCTCCGAACGATGTTTTGCGTAGAAACTCTCGACGCCCGCGCATGATTGGAGATATCCGTATGCTCATGGCTTAGGTGAAGATGGTTCCGGCTCCGTTGTAGAATCGAGCGCGGCCTCGGGCCATCCATTCCTCCACGTTACTGTGGAAATCTGAAGAGAGGGCCGGCCGGTGGTTGCGTCATAGGCGTGGAAGACAACGATATCGCGGTCTTTGCCGATGCCGAGATGAACGGATTGCCCTCCCGGACCAAGCCAGCGCTGGTTTGCAACCAACAACGGACTGCCGCCACCTTCCAACATTGGTTTCCCGGTCGCATCGAGATAGGGGCCCGTTACCGCGCGTGCCCGGCCTACCATCGTTTTGTAAGTGCTCTTAACTCCGCGGCAGCACAGGTCGAACGAAACGAATAGGTAATAGTAATTGCCTTCATGGGCATCGCTGTGAAGCACGATGAAGGGAGCCTCGATCGCCTGCCAGTTGGCTGGGAGACCGGGAGGGGCGGTCGGCGGATTGTCAGGCCGGGCGCGGCTGGCGAGCGAATAGAGCCTCGTGTCATCCGACGCAAGTTTTCCCGTTCTACGATCCAACTTTCTCATTTTGATGCCGCTCCAAAAACTGCCGAACGAGAGCCACGCTTCTCCCTTGGCGTCGAGTACGAGGTTTGGATCGATGGCATTGAAATCGTCGGTAGCTTTGGACTCGACCACCAGTCCGCAATCCTCCCAGTGATATTGCGGACTCTTCTGATCGAGCGTCTTATTGGTCAGGAGAGCGATGCCGGAAGTGTTTACGCCAAATGCGGAGTAGGCGTAATAAAGATGAAACAGGCCGTCGAAATAAGAAATATCGGGGGCCCAGAGATTCCTTGTCTTTGGACTCGCCTTCTGAATCCAGTCGGGAATTGCGGGCAATACATAACCGCAGCGTTGCCACCTATGTAGATCGGAAGAGCAGCGGATTGGAATCTCGCCGCCGGGGTTCCGCTCCGTGGTAGTGGCAAACAGATACCAGGTATCTCGATCCTGGATGATCGAGGGATCGTGCGTCCCTTGAATATCACCCTCAACCTTGATCACCTCCGGGGGAGATTGGGCGTTAAGGCTTCCGGGTGCGGAAAAGAGGAAAGTCGAAACCAGGCTGGCGACAAGGGTGACGCTTAGAATCGTTCGATTGTTCATGGCGGGCACTCGGCGGAAATAAGTCGGTCGAAATGGGACTTTGCTTTGCAACGACGCGAAAATAATACACTATGTAGCAAACGTTTACGCTGATATGCCTCGGATTTCCTATTCCCGGGAGCGGGCAATCTCAAGACTTCTTTTCTGGAGCGCGTTTCTTTAAGGACTCTTCACGGCTGGGCAGTCGCGGCACAGCTCAGCCGTCACGCCCTTGCCTTCCGTCACGCCCTTGCCTTCCGTCACGGTAAAAATGCGGTCCTCGGATAAGAGCTTAATCTGTTCGACCGCGCCGCTCGGCCAGCGAATTTCTATGCCATCAACGCTCGTCGCGTCGCCGAGACCGAAGTGCACGCGCAGGTCGTTCGAAGAGAGATAGCTGCCCCCACTGAGGACGTCGCCACGCTGGCGGATCCCGGCGCTCGTCAGGTAGACGGTGGCGCCGACGGCGTCGCGTGGGCTCTTCGGTCCTCCAATCAGCTTTAGCTCGACCCAATGATGGTGGTCCGGACACACATTACGCAGCAGGACGGGCACGTGGTCGACGGCGTTGATGACTACATCAATCTTGCCATCGTTGAACAGGTCCCCGAATGCCGCGCCGCGAGACACGCTCAATTCTGCGAGCCCAGATCCTTCGACAGCGGGCACCAGGTCGAATTTCCCGTTCTTCAGGTTATGGAAGAGCAGCGGACGCTCGGCGTAGGAGGTCCCCCACGCTTGCTTGTCCACCTCCGGGTAAACGTGGCCGTTGAGGAAGAGGAGATCCTTCCAGCCATCGTTGTCATAATCCAAAAAGCCGTCCCCAAAACCTACAAATGGAATGGTTGCTATGGCGATGCCCGCCCTGTAACTAATGTCGGTAAAGTTTCCGCTTCCATCATTGAGGAAAAGCACATCGTAGTCATCGGAGAAGGTGGTCGTGGCCAGATCCAGATGCCCGTTGTTTTCATAATCGCCGGCGGCGATACCCATGTTGGCCATCTCCCGGCCATCACCATTTAAGGCAAAACCGCTCGCGTAGCTCTCGTCGTCGAATGTGCCGTCGCCCTTATTGATGTAGAGGAAGTTCGGGGTGGAATCATTGGCCACGACAAGATCGGGCTTGCCATCATTATTTACATCGACGAACAGGGCGCCCAGGCCGTAGTAACGCTCGGGATTCTGGATCCCAAGCTTTTCGCTGACGTCGGTGAAGGTTCCATCGCCGTTGTTGTGGAAGAGATGATCGCGCTCTCCCTGAAGGCCGTGCGGGCCGCACATCACCGGCGCGCCCCGGAAGACGCAGGAAGTGTAGTTCACCAATTTGGATCCCGAAACCGGCGGCTGATTGATATCGTAACGCAGGTAGCTGGCGACGAACAGATCCAGTCGGCCGTCGCCATCGTAGTCGCCGAAGGTTGCGCCGGTCGACCATGTGCCCAAGGCGACGCCCGCTTTCTCGGCTATGTCGGTGAAGGTGCCGTCGTGGTTGTTGTGATAGAGACGATTCTTTCCGTAGTTGGTGACGTAGAGAT
>Ga0209624_10000175_pt1 | contig 59745 bp, 43 predicted proteins | sample JacPinW_OM2H0_O1_FD_188565 | JGI IMG/M metagenome (GOLD analysis project Ga0209624, IMG submission 188565) | Forest soil microbial communities from Algoma, Ontario, Canada - Jack Pine, Ontario site 1_JW_OM2H0_O1 (SPAdes) (version 2) | ecosystem: Environmental > Terrestrial > Soil > Boreal... | reverse complement strand
TGTCAACGAACTCCCATGTCAGAAATCCGACGCACCGCGGTGCCCCGCACTCGCCTTTCCCCCATTCAGAGCCCCGAGGCTCCCGCCTCGGGGAACCCATGCGCTCCCAAGCACGCAGTTTGTTAGACGAACCAGAAGAGGCTACGAGGCGCTCGTAAGAAAATTTCCGGATCACCTCACAACCACAAATCCAACCTAAGCCGCAAATACCACACAGGCGAAAATATCGCTAATCATCGCCACATTCTCGTTGCGCAGTTTTCCGCGCCGCGCCACATGCCTAACCCCAGCGATCCCATAAAATATCGCCGCAATAATCGCGACGGGCAGAACGAAACTTGGTCTCATGATCGACAAGATTCCCACCGTTCCCGTCGCGAAATTGGCAACGCCCAACTCGCGCACGATCGGAAGCACAACCTCGCTCTTGATCCCAAATATTTCCTCAGATGTAAATCGCGGCTGGAAGAATTGTCGCAGGCCCGCCATAAAGAGCCGCACCCCCGCGCCCCAGAACACGAACCACTTCCCCACTAGCAACATCAGCGGCGCGTGAGCGTGCCAAAAGGCATGCTCCGCATAGATCGACGTTGCCGGAAACACCAGCATCAACAAAACAACGCTCGCCAAATACATCGTTCCCCCGGAGAGCCGCCAAATATCATACGGATTCGCCGCAACCAAAGGAAAATTTAAACCTAGGACAAGCTTGGAGATACTGCGCGTTCAGGGGTTGTCTAAAAATGGCGCGGCGGGCAACCACGCAGCCCCATGGCCGTGCGCTCGCCCGCCGGATAGCGGTGCTAGGGAAATTAAAATTTACGAAGAGGAAGAGCTCGTCGAGCCCTTCGTCGCGCGCGAAAACGACTTCTCCGAATCGCTGCTCTCGGAATCGCCGCTGGCCGCGCTCGCCTTCTCGATCTCGATGGAACCTTTGAAGTACGCGCCGTCTTCGATCATGATTCGCGCAGTGGTCAAATCCCCCACCACCGAGCCGTCTTTCTTGATCTCAATCCGGTCGCGCGCCTGCAAATTACCCTTCACGTTCCCGTACACGACCACTTCTCGTGCAATCACGTCGGCCGTCACCTTCGCGCTCGCTCCAATTACCAGCTTGCGATCTTCGAGGTGAATTAATCCTTCGACGCTGCCGTCCAGGTGAAGGTCCTCGTTGCCGGAGATCTCCCCCTTGAAATGCAGGCTCTGTCCCAGACGCGCTGTGGCGCCCGAAGAAGTTGTAGCTGGATAGCTCGTCTCAAGCGGACTCATTTTTCTTGCCTCCACCGGCGGCGGTGCGCTCGCCGTGCTAGGTTTGTATAACTCCGGCGTTACCTGCGTTACCGGCGTAGGCGGCTCCGGCACATTCGAAGTGGGTTTCGCCGGTGCTGCCGGTTTCTTCTCTCCCCACATACTTCCTCCTTGGGCCCAACTAAAACCGTACGGCAACAACGCTCGCCTGTTTTTGAGGCCGGGGAACCCAAATTTAGACCCCTGGGCCGCACATAGCAATCCCAAAATGGACCAGGGGTTTCCAGTGAAGCAACGCACACGCACAAGCCTGTACGAATGGACATCTCACCACAAAACGGAAGTTGTGAAACTAGAGGAAAAGTTGAACTCGCACGGCTATAAAATCCCACTAAAACGACGATCGCCACCAGCGGCAAATGCGCGCTACCAGCACTTGTAGCGCCGGGCTTCACGCCCGGCAGCCTTTGACTTCTTCCCAACAAGAAAACTAGTGCTAAATTCCGCCAGCACAATGAAGTGCAAAAACGCAAACTCAAATCAATATTTTCTCAGCACTCCAATCACCCGCCCCTGAATTCTCACATCCGACGCCGGCACCACGATCGGCGCCATCTGCGAATTCGCAGGCTGCAATCGCACCTTCCCGCCTGCCTCGCGATAAAACCGCTTCAGCGTGGCATCCTGCCCTTCCACCAATGCAACAACAATCTCGCCCGGATTCACCACCTGCGTCTGCTCAACCACGATGTAATCGCCGTCAAGAATGTGATCGTCGCGCATGGACTCGCCCTTCACCTGCAGCACAAAATTGTTGTGCCCCCGCGTGAAATCCGCGAGCGAAATCGATTCCTTGTCCTCGACAGCCTCCACCGGCGCGCCCGCCGCGATCCGCCCTATAAGCGGAAGCTCGTTCGAGCGCCGCGATATCACTTGCTCGCTCACCGGCTTCGGCAATTGCGTCACTTCGATCGACCGGCTCTGGTTATACCCGCGCCGCACGAACCCTTTCGTCTCCAGTGTCGAAAGATGCTTGTGCACCGTCGCCAGCGAAGTTAGCTTCATCGCATGCGCAATCTCTTCAAAGCTCGGCGAGTACCCATGCTTGTTCATGAAGCTCACCAGATAATCGAGTACTTCTTTTTGCCGCTTAGTCAGCGCCATGTCAGCACCCCTTCTGAATCGTTCGTGCAGCCCCATACTAGGCGAAGACAAAGCGAAAATCAAGCGCGGGTTTTGTAAGTCGAGTAGAATTTGTAGTTGGCTTGGATAACGGCGTGGCTCGCGCCACTTCGAATCAAAAATTTCGCGGCCGAATGTCAATCGTAGCGCCGGCATCTTGCCGGCGATTTTCTTCGCATTCGAAGAGGCTCACCCTCAACGACGTAACTTCGCCTCATGATCCACGCTCATCTAACGCAAAACGGGGCGAAGCACCAACGCTCCGCCCCAATCATTTGACACAACCCTCTAATTCGCAGCCGCCGCCGGCTTGTGCGCCGGCATCGGTTCATCGTAACTCGGGCCATATATGCCCGGAACCTTCGATCCCATCGGCCGCAAATAAACCGCGAGCTGCCCACGATGGTGAATTGAATGATTGTTAACAAATCCCAGATAAGCAACCGCCGGCATATTGAAAATCGCGAACGAAATATTGTTTGCCAGCTTTTCCGCCGGCAATGCCCTCACTTTAGCCAGCGCTGCAGGAAACTCCTTGTCGTAGTAGGCCGAGATTTCCGCCACGCTTCCAAACTCTTTCGGAGTTCCCCGCACAAACTCGCCCTTTGCGATTCCATTTAAGAACCAAACCTCAGAAGTGGCGATATGCGAAGCCAGTTCGAACGCCGTCCGCGCGTTGTCGTCCGGACGATAATGCTTATTATCTTCCGGCACCGCCGCGATAATCCTTCTCGTAACCGCATATTCCCTCTCGAGACCTTGCGTGTACATTTCAGCCACAAACGCCGCCTGTTCAGGATTCATAAACTCGCTCTCCTCTTATCTCGAATCAACATCTGAATCTGTTCGCCGGATTTCCCGGCTCGGACCTGCTGGTCTGAGCATCGTACGCCTCTGACACGCGGGACACAACGAATCGCAACGTGCGCGCCGATTGCCTGCGCCAATCCTCTGGCGTAGAATGCACCCGCAATGCCGGATACCTCTCCCATCAACGGCCGCACCATCTCCCACTACGAGGTCCTCGAAAAACTCGGTGGCGGCGGCATGGGCGTAGTCTACAAAGCCAAGGACACCCGCCTCGGTCGCAGCGTCGCTCTCAAATTCCTCCCCGACGACATCTCCCAGGACCCGCTGGCGATCGAGCGATTCCGCCGCGAAGCCCGCGCCGCATCCTCGCTCAATCATCCGAACATTTGCACCATTTACGACATTGGCGATTTCGAAGGCCGCCCCTTCATCGCCATGGAGCTTCTCGAGGGCCAAACTCTAAAGCATCGCATCGCCGAGAAGCCCATCTCCGTCTCCGAACTCCTCGACGTCGGCATTCAAATTGCCGACGGCCTCGAAGCCGCCCACTCAAAAGGCATAGTCCATCGCGACATCAAGCCCGCCAACATTTTCCTCATAAAAAAGGGCCCGGCGAAGATTCTGGATTTCGGCCTCGCGAAACTCGCCACCCAGCGTCAATCCGCGCCGGACTCTGTAAATGCGACGTCAATGCCCACGCAAACGCATTTCAACGCCGAGCAACTCACCAGTCCCGGCAGCTCGATGGGCACAGTCTCCTACATGTCGCCCGAACAAGCGCGCGGCGAAGAGCTCGACGCACGCTCGGATTTGTTCTCCCTGGGTGTCGTGCTCTACGAGATGTCCACCGGCACCGTTCCCTTCGCAGGCACCAGCGTCGCATTGATTTTCGACGGCATCCTGCATTCCGCCGCAACTCCGGCGACCAAATTGAATTCCCGATTGCCTGCAGCCCTCGAAAATGTCTTCAGCAAGGCTCTCGAGAAAGACGCCGACCTGCGTTACCAAACCGCCGCCGAGCTTCGCGCCGACCTGAAACGCATCAAGCGCGATATTGATTCGAGCCGCCAGCCTGCCGCCGAAAAGACCGAAACCACCACGGTCCACACCCCCAGCGCCGCGCCCGCGACTCCCGCGAAAAAATCAGTTGCCGTCCTCTATTTCGAAAATCAAAGCGGCGCCAAGGAAGACGAATATCTGCGCGACGGCATCACCGAAGATGTCATCACCGAACTCTCAAAAATCCGCGGCCTGAACACTTTCTCCCGCCCCACCGTTCTAGCCTTCCGCGATAAACAGGTGACTCCCGCGCAAATCGGCCAGCAACTCGGCGCCGCCTACGTCCTCACCGGCACTTTGCGTCGCGCTGGCGCCCGCCTTCGCATCAGCGCCCAACTCATTGATACTCACACCGATTTTCCGCTCTGGTCGGAGCGCTTCGACCGCGAAATGAAAGATGTCTTCGAAGTGCAGGACGAAATGGCTCGCAAGATCGCCGAAGCCTTGCGCGTTACACTCTCTCCGCAGGAGCTCGAGGCTCTAGCAGACAAGCCCACAGAAAATCCCCAAGCCTACGATCTCTACCTCCGCGGCAAGCGCTACGCCCGCCGCCTCACTCGCCAGGATGTCGAGTTCGCTTTGCAGATGTTCGAGAACGCTGTCTCTCTCGATCCCAGCTTCGCCCTGGCATACGCTGCCTGCGCCAATGCCTGCGCCATGTACTACTCCTTCTTTACCCGCGATCAAATGTGGGTCGAACGCGCACGCGAAGCTTCCGGCAAAGCCGTCGCCCTTCGCTGGGATCTGCCCGAAACGCACGTCAGCCAAGCTTGGGTTCTCTATGCGGCCGGACTTTATGACGAAGCCGTACGCATGGTCAAAAAAGCCATCGAGCGCAAACGCGACTGCGACGGTGCTTACTATTTGCTCTGCCGCGCCCTCTTTGCCGCGGGACGCGCGCAGGAAGTCGTGGACGTTTCCGAATCCACCATCGAAGCGAGCGGCGAGGACTACAACGTCTACGTGCCCATCCTGAACGCTCTCGGCTCGATGAACAAAGAAGATGCCCAGCACAGCATGACCCAGAGATTCAGCGTCGCACTCGAGAACCATCTCAAACATGTGCCAGAGGATGCTCGAGCTCGCATCCTTCTCGGCGCCAACTACGCCAGAATGAATCGCGAGCAAGACGCTTTGCGCGAACTCAATCTCGCCGTCACCCTGCGCGCCAACGAAGCTTCAATCCTATACAACGCGGCCTGCGTCTACTGTGGCCTGAACAAAAAAGCGGAAGCCCTCGATGCGTTGCGCAGAGCGTGGGAGGCAGGCTCCAAGGACGCCGTATGGGCCCGCCGCGACCCGGATCTCGCCATACTCCACGGCGACCCCGAATTCGAGCGGCTCTACCCCGAAAAGCCCGCCACCCCACCCGCCTCCCCCCAGTAGCCGAGCATTCAGCGAACTGCCTTCGAGATAATTGAGCGATACAAAAGTGAAGGTGTTTAACGGCAATCAGTCAATCGTAGCGCCGGCATCTTGCCGGCGATTTTCCGCGCGGTCACCTCTAATTAACCTTATCGCCACACGCCATCCCGAACGAAATGAGGGATCTGCATTTCGCATGGAAAGGCCCCACCACGTTTCCATCAAGCAAGCGCGCCTCTCAGCACTCGTAGCGCCGGGATTCAGCCCGGCAGCCTTTGGATTCTGGCATTCTTCCAAAATATCCATTCCCTCGACGCACCAGCAAACCGTCAATCGCGGTAGCGAACCCACAATCGTCTCATTTGATTTGCCGACTCCCGTCTGCTACGGTCAATGTAGCTCACGATTGAGTCTCGAAGGGGACTTCTGAAGGTTCCCGCGCGACATCGTCGCGACGAGACGTGAGCCGGTTAGGTTATATCGGGCGTTAAATGGGAATGAACTATGACCAGCGAATCCATTAACGAAGCGGTTTATGGAGCACCCGGGAAGACCAAAGCTCCAATTTCTACTCGATACAAGTTGCGATTAGAAATCGAGCTAACTCACTCAAAACAAACGACCGGGACAACTTCTACTCGATACAAAACGGCATACTCCTTCGCATCGCTTCCGGGCATCCAAGTAAATGTAATCTCAATGAACGTCCCTGCGTCAAACAGCTGCGCCAGATTCTGAATTGAACCGTCAAACAATAATGATCTGCAAAAACGCTCTTATAAAAATGTCACGCGAAAAAATTTCACCGACGCCAAGGAGTTCGAATTTGCTTCGTACACTCAATCTCTGCGCGGCTCTTGCCGCCGTCACGGTCCTCGCGTCCTCGTTGTCCGGGCAAGCGAAGCCCGCAGCAAATTCCGAGGTCACGCGCGCCACTCTCGACAACGGGCTGAAAGTAATCATCGTTCGCGATCCGCTCGCGCCCGTCGCCACCGTTGAAATCAACTATCTCGCGGGCGGCAACGAGACGCCCTCAGGTTTCCCAGGCATGGCTCATGCACAGGAGCACATGGCCTTCCGCGGATGTTCCGGCGTCACCGCCGATCAAATCGCCGCGATCTTCGCCCAACTCGGAGGCGCCGGCAACGCCGATACCCAGCAAAACATGACGCAGTATTTCGCCACCGTTCCTGCATCCGATATTGACATCGCCCTTCGCGTCAACGCCGCCTGCATGCAAGACGTTCAGGATTCGCAAACGGAATGGGCCAACGAAAAAGGCGCGATCGAACAGGAAGTCGCCCGCGATCTCTCAAATCCCACCTACAAATTCATTACCCGTTTGAATGAAGACATGTTCTCCGGCACCGTCTACAGCCACGACGCTCTGGGAACAAAAGATTCCTTTGACGCCACCACCGGCGACATGCTCAAAGACTTCTACAAGAAATGGTACGCGCCGAATAATGCCGTCCTCGTAATCGCCGGAGACGTCGAGCCCGCTGCCGTCCTCGCGCAAGTCAAAGAATACTTCGGAAAAATCGAAAAGAAATCGCTGCCCTCGCGTACAGAAATTACCCTGCCCCCGGTTAAAGCGGAATCCTTCACACTCGATAGCAATCTTCCCTATCTTTTGGCATTCGTCTCTTACCGCACGGCCGGTACGGACAGCCCCGATTTCGCAGCCGTCCAGATTCTGAGCGATGTCCTCGCTAGCCAGCGCGGAAATCTCTACGCTCTTGTTCCCCAAGGTAAAGCGCTCGAGACCGGATTCGGCCTCGTCGAAGCCTATCCGAAAGCCAGCGTTGCTTTTTCCGCAGCTGCCTTGCCCGCTGATGCCGACGCGAAACCGATTATCGCGGAGATGCGCAAGATCATGTCCGACTACGCCGCCAATGGCGTTCCAGCCGAACTCGTCGAAGCAGCCAAGCGAAAAGAAATCGCCGGCGCCGAGTTCCGCCTGAATTCAATTCCCGGCCTCGCAGAAGCCTGGTCGGCTGCCGTCGCTGGAGAAGGACGAAATTCTCCCGACGACGACGTCGAGGCCATGAAAAAAGTCACGGCGGAGGATGTAAATCGAGCCGCCAAAAAATATCTCGTTGATCAGGAGTCAATCGCAGCGGAATTAAAGCCCCAGCCAACCGGTGCGCCTGTGTCCTCCCGCGGCTTTGGCGGCGGCGAGGAATTGACCGCAGCTCCTACGAAGGCGGTTGAGCTGCCCCCTTGGGCCGCGTCGAAACTTCTTTCACTTGAAAAGCCGCCTTCCGAGTCGCCCTCTTCCGACGTGACCTTGCCGAATGGCCTGCGCCTGATCGTTCGCACCGAAAAAATCACGCCGACGATAACCGTCGAAGGCGCCGTCCGCAACGACCCGCAAATGGAAGCTCAGCCCGGAAAAGACGGCGTAAGCGACGTCCTTGACGATCTATTCTCCTACGGCACGAAAAGTCTAGACCGCCTCGCGTTCCAAAAAGCGCTCGACGATATCGCCGCCGAAGAATCGGCCGGCTTCAGCTTCTCTCTCGAAGTTTTGAAGGGAGATTTTTCGCGGGGAATGCAGCTACTCGCCGACAATGAATTGAATCCCGCGCTCCCGGACGAAGCCTTCAAGGTCGTCCAATCGCAAACAGCCCAGTACGTCGCCGGCAGAGTAAGGAGTCCAGGCTATCAAACCAGCCGCGCCCTGAAAACCGCGCTATATCCGGCGAATGATCCGTCTCTTCGAGACGCCACAGCGCAGACTGTGACATCACTCACGCTCGACGACGTCAAACAGTATTACGCTAAAGCTCTTCGTCCCGATCTCACCACCATCGTCGTGATCGGCGACATCACGCCCGAGGAAGCCAGAGCCGCAGTCGAGAAATCATTCGGTGGATGGCAGGTTTCAGGACCGAAGCCCGATGTTGACCTTCCGCACGTTCCCGAAAACAAGGCCGCAGCATCGAATGTACCGGATCCCAGCCAGCTCCAGGACACGGTAAATCTGTCGCAGACCGTCGGCATCACACGCTTTGATCCCGACTACTATCCGCTGCAAATGGGAAATCATGTCCTCGGCGGCGGCTTCTACGCCACGCGCCTGTATCACGATTTGCGGCAGGAAACAGGCTACGTCTACAACGTGGACGTCGCCATGAACGCGGATAAAACCAGAACTGTCTACACCGTCACGTACGCCTGCGACCCGAAGAACGTATCGAAAGCAAGAGAGCTGATTCAGCGCGATCTCATCTCCATGCAGCACGAAAATGTGACCGATGCGGAACTCCAGCAAGCCAAAGCGCTACTATTGCGTCAGATCCCTCTCGCCGAATCGAGCGTGAACGGCGTAGCCGCCGGCTGGCTCGCCCGCGCCGAAATCGGCCTCCCTCTCGACGAACCATCGCGCGCCGCACAGCTGTACATTGTAATGAAGGCCCCCGAAGTCAAAGCCGCCTTCGAAAAATGGATCCGCCCCAACGATTTCGTCCAAATCGTTCGCGGCCCAGCACCGCAATAGCCGCACGCGATCCCATAAACTATGAAAATGCAGGCCATAAGCCTTGCGTCAACGCCTCCCCAATCTGGCGCGCGACTGCCCCACCATTGTGCTATCTTTATTAAAGAGGAAGCAGGTTGGACAGGCGAAAATTTCGACCGCAATTTGTCGGAAGTTCCTGCCCCTCGGCATTTTTCAAGGAGCATTCCCGCTCGCACACGACGCATCGGCAGCATCGAGTCGTGGCTTGCGCGGCGGCAACCTCCCGCACTTAATACGCAACTGAATTCATAGAGTCCAGGTGAATCATGGCGACCCTGACAGGAATAACGCTCCCCGATTCCAGTAAACGAAAAAAAGAGGTTGTCGACCGCGCGGTAATCCGGTTCTGCGGCGATTCCGGCGACGGCATGCAGATCACCGGCAGCCAGTTCACGAATACTGTCGCGCTCTACGGCAACGACCTCGCGACTTTTCCCGACTACCCCGCCGAAATCCGCGCCCCTGCCGGAACGCTTCCTGGCGTGAGCGGCTTCCAGCTTCAATTCTCTTCCGGCGACGTCTACACGCCGGGCGACGCGGTTGACGCGCTCATCGCCATGAATCCCGCCGCGCTCAAAATGAATCTCGCGGACCTGCGCAAGAACGGCATCCTCATCGTCAACAAAGACAGTTTCGCGGAAGGCGATCTTCGCAAAGCGCAAATCGTTTCGAATCCTCTCGAAGATCATTCGCTCGACGGCTACCGCGTGTTCGCGGTCGAACTCGAGCGCTTGACGCGCGCGGCGCTTGCGGAAACTGGCCTCGACGCGAAAACGATGGATCGTTGCAAAAATTTCTTCGCCCTCGGCATGTGCTCCTGGCTCTACAACCGGCCGATGGACGCCACCTATCGCTGGCTCGACGACAAATTCAAGAACAAGCCGCTCCTCGCCGAAGGAAACAAACTGGCGATGAAAGCCGGCTACTCCTACTGCGAAGCCACCGAGGCATTTCAAGTCAGCTACGAAATTCCGCCCGCAAAACTTTCGCCGGGCGTCTACCGCAATTTGAGTGGCAATCAAGCGCTCGCTCTGGGCTTCGTAACCGCGGCAGAAAAGGCCGGCATCACGCTGTTCCAGGGCTCGTATCCAATCACGCCCGCTTCAGACATTCTTCACGAACTCTCGATGTACAAGGATTTCGGCGTGATGACGTTTCAGGCCGAAGACGAAATCGCAGCCATCACCTCCGCAATCGGCGCGTCGTACGCCGGCAAACTCGCCATTACGACGACATCAGGCCCCGGCATTGCGTTGAAAACGGAAGCGCTCGGCCTGGCGGTGGCTGTCGAACTGCCGCTCGTCATTTGCGACATTCAACGCGGCGGTCCTTCCACCGGCCTGCCGACCAAAACCGAACAAGCCGATTTGCTCCAGGCTCTCTACGGGCGAAATTCCGAAGCGCCGATTCCCGTTCTCGCGGCATCTACGCCCGGTGATTGCTTCTGGGTCGCGCTCGAGGCGTGCCGCATCGCCTTGAAATACATGGTGCCGGTCATCATTCTTTCCGACGGCTATCTCGCGAATGGCGCGGAGCCCTGGCGGATTCCGGAGCAGAGCGAAATTCCCGAATTCCCGGTGACGTTTGCCACCGACCCCGCCACCTATCAGCCCTACAAACGCAATCCAGAAACGCTCGCGCGGCAATGGGCGATTCCCGGCACGCTGGGGCTTGAGCACCGCCTCGGCGGCCTTGAAAAGCAGGACGGCTCCGGCAACATCAATTACGAGCCGCTCAATCACGAGACCATGGTTCGGCTGCGCGCGGCAAAAGTTGAAGCCATCGTGCAGGACGTTCCCGACGCGGTCCCCGCGGGCGATCCCGATGGCGATTTGCTGATCGTCGCCTGGGGCTCAACGTACGGCCCAATCACTGCCGCCCTCGCCACGCAACGGAAAGAAGGCCGGCGCATCGGCCACGTCCACTTGCGCCATCTCAATCCCCTTCCGAAGAATTTGGGCGAAGTGTTGACGCGCTTCCGCCGCGTCCTCGTGCCCGAAATGAACATGGGCCAATTGCTCTGGGTCCTCCGCGCGAAATATTTGGTCGAAGCCGAAGGATTCAACAAGATTCAGGGCCGCCCCTTCAAGCAATCCGAAATCGAAGCCAAGATCGAAGAAGTGCTGGGCTAGGGAGACTCGAACATGGCAACAGCAACGCTTCCACCGCTTACCAAAAAAGATTTTCAAACCGACCAGGAAGTCCGCTGGTGCCCGGGCTGCGGCGACTACGCGATTCTTTCCGCCGTGCAGCAGGTGTTTCCGGAACTCGGAATCCCGCGCGAAAAATTTGTCATCGTCTCCGGAATCGGCTGCTCGAGCCGCTTTCCCTATTACATGAATACGTACGGCTTCCACACGATTCACGGCCGCGCGCCAGCGGTAGCCACCGGATTGAAACTCGCGCAGCCGGATTTGGAAGTCTGGGTGGCCACGGGCGATGGCGACGCACTTTCGATCGGCGGCAATCACACCATTCACATGCTGCGCCGCAACGTCGGCCTGAAAGTGCTGCTGTTCAACAATCGCATTTACGGCCTAACGAAGGGCCAGTATTCGCCGACATCCGAGTTCGGCAAGAAATCGAAGTCCACCCCGTACGGCTCGGCCGATCGCCCGTTCAATCCGATTTCACTGGCGATTGGATCGGAAGCAACTTTCGTCGCGCGGTCCGTGGACGTCTTCCAGCAGCATTTGAAAGACACATTGAAGCAAGCGGCGGCTCACAGAGGCTCGGCCTTCGTCGAGATTTTGCAGAACTGCAACATCTTCAACGACGGCGCGTTCAAAGATCAAACCGACAAGGAAGCACGCAGCGAAAACGTGATTCAGCTCGAGCACGGCAAGCCGCTCATCTACGGCAAGAACCGCGACAAAGGCCTGCGCCTGAACGGCTTCGATCTCGAAATCGTTCAGCTCGGCAACGGAATCACGGAAAAAGATCTGCTCGTCCACGACGCGCATCATCCGCGCCCCGCATACGCGTTCCTGCTGGCGCACATGGAGCACCGCCCGGGATTCCCCACGCCCATCGGCGTCCTGCGCGCGTCGGATGAATTGCCGCGCTACGAAGACGTCGCCAATGCACAGATCCAAGCGGTAATCGCGAAAAAAGGCAAAGGCAACCTCGACAAACTTCTGCACGCCGGCGACACGTGGACCGTGAAATAACCATTTGAAGTTTTTGAGAGGTCGAAGAATTTGACGAAGGGCGGGCCGTTTCGGTCCGCCTTTTCATTTGCGCACAGAAAAATCAGCCACGAGCAACTGCATCCACGAACTAATTTTTATCGCCAAGCCCGTGCACGTTGCCGCATTTCTTGCATAGCGTCGGAGTCTCAGTGTTGTCCACGCGATGGGCCACCGCCGGAACCGACTTGATATACGCAAAGATGTCCGAAACATCCTGATCCGTCATTCCATGGAAATATTGCCACGGCATAATCACATTGAGTTTGCGCGCATGCACCAATCCGGTCCGTATCGCATCCGCGAACAGCTTTTCGTCGTAATAAGAAATTCCGGTAGCATCGGGCGTGATGTTCGCGGTCGCGGCCGATCCCCACGGCCCGGTCATCACGAATCCTCCGGACAAATTCATTCCCGCGATCGGCTGCCCTCGCTTCTGCGGCGTGTGGCAATCGGCGCAGTTGCCGATCAGTGCGAGATATTCGCCGCGCTTCACCGGCGTCGACGAATCAGCCGGCGGCACCGCGGAAGTAAGCGGCTCCGGCGCATTTCGAATCAAATATTTCACGGGGAAAATGATTTGGCTCGACGGCAGAGGATTTCGCACCGGCGGCATCGAGCGCAGAAAAACAACAACCGACGCCAAGTCTTCGTCAGACATGCTGCGATAATTCCCATACGGCATCATCGGGAAAAGCGTGTGGCCATCCTTATCCACGCCCTCGCGAATGGCCCGCGCGATCTGGTCATCGGTCCAATTGCCGACTCCCGTCTCCGAATCAGGCGTGATGTTCGGCGCGACGATCTGCCCCGGCAAACCAACCAGCGGAAATGGCTGGCCCGAACCTTCCTTCCCATCAATCACGGGCCAATCTTTGGATGTGTTCTCGTGCGGCGAGTGGCAATCGACACAGAGCGAAACCGAATGAAAAATATAACTGCCGCGCGCGAGCCGCGCCGGTGTGCGTTCAAAGGTGCGATTCGTCAGCGGGCGCATGCGCGGGCCGATGAACGGGCGCCATCCGACGGTCAATGTGATGGCGATGGTCATGAGTACAAGTAAAACCAGCAATGCGATCCCAAGTTTTTTCATGAGGGCAAATCCATCTCCAGAGCGATTTCGAAGTTGCCGACAAGTTCTCGCAGGTCCGCGGAGATGTCAATCTCCGATTGAACAGTTCGAAACGAAAGGATGCTACTGGCTGGCTTGCGGTTTCTCAGCAGGCACAGCGGACGGGCGATTTTGCGCGAGCGTCGCCGGAAGCGCGGGAAATAGCGGCACAGCGCGATCGCGTGCGGCCGCGAATTCGTTCCAATCATTTTTTGCGACGGGCTCGGACGGTGGCAACGGCAGCCGCTCGAAATTCAGAAATTCGCCGTGCTTCTCGATTCTAAAATCCAAATGAGGCCCGGTGGCAAGGCCGGTCATGCCAACGAGCCCGATTCGTTCGCCTTGCTCCACATGCTCGCCGCTATGAACGAGGATGCGCGATAGATGCATGTAGTAAGTGTCGTATCCATTGCTGTGCTGAATCTCGATCAAGTTTCCCGCGCCGCCCTTCGGCCCGGCGAAAATCACGCGCCCGTCGCCGATTGTCTGCACGGGCGTGCCCGACGGCGCGCCGTAATCAATTCCAAGATGCGGCCGGTACTCCTTCAAAATCGGATGGAAGCGCGCCGAGCTGAAATGCGATGTGATGGGCGCCGCGAATTTCAAAGGCGAATGCAGAAACGCCTTCTTCATGGATTTGCCGTCGGGCGTGTAATACGCGAGCGCTCCGGACGGATCGTGAAATAGAATCGCGCGATACACGTGCCCGTGATTGTCGTATTCGGCGGCAAGAATTCGGCCGTAGGATGCCAGCTCGCCATTGAGGAGTCTTTTCTTTTCGACGACCAGCCGAAACGTATCGCCCGGACGCGGATCGGTGTAGAAGTCCAAATCCCATCCGAAAATATCCGCGAAGCGCATGGCCAGCTCGGGCTTTTCTCCGGACGCCACCACACCTTCGAACAGCGATCCGTGGATTTGCCCGACGACTCCCGTCGTCTCAGTTGTGGAAGGAATTGGTTCGATTTCGGCGTGAAAATCGTTGCCACGCGGCGTGATTTTGAGCATTCGATCGGGATCGATGCGATAGCGAATTTCGCGAAGCTCGCCGAGAACCGAGCGGCCTACCGAAACCTGATGGCCCGCGCGCACATGCCGCAAATCGAAAACAGGCGTCACTGTGGCCGTTACTCGTGCGACTGTATCTGGATTTATTCCCAGACTCTGCAGAAGTCCGGCGAAGGAGGCGCGAGTGGGAACGATGCTGCTTGAAAAAACCACCACGTCGGATTGAATGCGTTGAGCTTCCGTTCGCGCGCGCTGCACCTCGAACGCAAGCACTTGATCGGCTGCGGTACGCCGCGAGATGGAATAACCAATGGCAACAACGCCAACCGCAATCAAGCACAGCCAGAAAGCAACTCGAAACAGTTTCAAATTCCCCTCATCACGCCCCGCGTGCCCATCCCAGAACAGATTTGGAGCATAACTCACGCTGCGAAAACTTCGGAAGCACTAATGCTCAGATGTTTTCGACGGAGACAACGCGCAAAAGCAGCGTAAAGGGAGTTGCGGAGAGGCTTACGATCGTGCTACTGAGCCGGAAAATTCTGCGGGCTCCGGCGAACTACAGCGGCGACTGTGCCATCGGATTGCTCGTTGTTCACGAAATAATTCTTCCCGCGAAGCTCGCGATAAATTCTTCCAGCCACGTCAGCGGCACGAGGACCGCTTACGAGCCGGCTTCCGCCGCGGAGCAAAACGACAAGGACGATTTTCGGGTGCGCCTGGTCGGCGTAAGAAACGAACCAGCCAAGCCTGCCGCCAAGACTTTCATCGTTGCAAGTTCCGGTCTTGCCAAGCGGCTGCTCGCCGTATGGATCGTTGCTTGAACGCGCGGTGCCATAGAGAACCGCAGCAAGCATGCCTTCCTGAATGTCCGGGATTAGCGAGCCGATGTCGAGCTGGCGCTTCACGCGCGGCGTGAAATTTTCGCGTTCTGAGGCGGAGCGGGGATACTGCAGGTAATACATCGTGCCGCCGTTCGCCAGCGTGGAGACAAGCGAAGCGAGCTGCAGCGGCGTCATGCGAATGCCTCCGCCGAAACTCGACATGCGCGCTACACCGCCATAAGCCGGTGGCGCGGACGGAACATTGCCAGCCTGTTCTTCCGGAATATTTAGGCCCGCGAGTTCGCCAAGTCCCAACTGGTGAGCGTATCGGCTGACGCGCTCGAATCCGAGCCTTTCGCCGACAGTCTCAAAAAACATGTTGTTCGAATGCGCCATCGCCTCGGTCAAATCCATGTATCGGCGGCGCCCAACGTTGATCATCGTGTCGCGCGTGATGATGCCTTCTTGCAACCCGGCAAGCGCGATGACTGGCTTGATCGTCGAGCAGGGCTCGAATCCAGCCGAGAAAACCATCTTCTGATTTACGGCCGTCAGAATGCGGCCAGTGGATGGATCAACCGCCAGAACGGAACCATTTGAATTGCCCAGCGCTTGGATCGCGATCTCACGGACCACGGGGTCATCGGAGTCGGAAACGTCATTCTTGGTCGGATCGGCGTGGGTGGGAACTCCCGAATATGTGTGGCGCACATGCGCTTTGGGCGCGGGTGCCGCAAAAGCGGAGGCAGTAAGCTGCGGTGAAGGCAGCGCCATAGCGGCCACTACGAGCATGGCCAGAAATGATATCCGCCGCGATTTGCCGTCGTGTTTGCTCGTGGTCATGGTAGTGCCCGTTGCTCTCTGGCCTACAGCTTTTACTGTATATGCCGAATTCTCAGATTGTAGGGAAGCGTCGCTCGGAGCGCAACCCCCGACACGTACATTCTGGGCCAGCTCTTCGTGGAGGGAAACTGGACAGAGGAACAGTCTTCGGCCCACGGTTAAATGGCGGAAAGGACAGGCCCATTCATCAGGGATGGCAACGAGGCCAATTAGGTTAACGGCGCCGAAATGACGTTAACGGCGACCGCTTTATCGGCGAACGATTTATCTTGTTGGCTTGCCCCTGGCGGCACCTGCTGCAGCGGCGTGGGCCATAGGCTTGGGACTCTCGTCGGATGCCTTTTCGGACGCTCTTTCGGAACTCGATTCCGTTGATTCCGCAGGGATTAGGCCCAGCTGCTTGCGCAGTTCAGCTTCGACTTTTGCGCGAATATCCGGATTGTCCTTCAGGAATTGACGGCCATTTTCGCGGCCCTGGCCGAGGCGCTCACCCTTGAACGAAATCCATGTGCCGGACTTCTCGAGCAGGCCGCGGGAAACGCCGAGATCGAGGAGATCGCCTTCGCTCGAAATGCCCTCGCCATAGATAATGTCGAATTCCGCCTCGCGGAACGGCGCGGCGACCTTGTTCTTCACCACTTTCGCGCGCGTGCGCGAGCCAACTACGCGATCTCCTTCTTTAATCGATTGAATTCTGCGAATGTCGATGCGGATGGATGAATAGAATTTCAGAGCGCGGCCGCCGGTAGTGGTCTCCGGGTTGCCGAACATCACGCCGATCTTCTCGCGAATCTGATTGATGAATACGAGGCAGGTTCGCGATTTCGAAACGTAGGCGGTCAGCTTGCGCAAGGCCTGCGACATCAGCCGCGCCTGCATGCCCATGGATGGATCGCCCATTTCGCCTTCAAGTTCGGCCTTGGGAACCAATGCCGCCACCGAGTCCACGACGATGATGTCCACCGCGTTCGTGCGAATCAGCGTTTCCGCAATTTCAAGCGCCTGCTCGCCGTTGTCTGGCTGCGATACCAGGAGGTTGTCAACGTCCACGCCAAGCTTTCGCGCGTAGATGGGATCGAGCGCGTGCTCCGCGTCAATGAACGCCGCCGTGCCGCCAAGCTTCTGTGCTTGCGCGATCACGTGCAGCGTCAGCGTCGTCTTGCCGCCCGATTCCGGGCCATAGATCTCCACCACACGGCCGCGCGGAATTCCGCCCACACCGAGCGCCGAGTCAAGAGAGATCGAGCCGGTGGGAATAACGCTCACGGGAACCAGGACGTCGCGGTTTCCCAGGCGCATGATCGAGCCCTTGCCATACTGCTTTTCGATTTGCGCGATTGCTGAATCGAGAAGTTTTGACTTTTCGTCTGCCATTTGCCACCTCGCTAGAAATGTTTCGTGACGGCCCGAAGGCTAGAGATTACGAGAGCCCCAATGCCGGCTTTCTGGTCACAATGGCCGGAGAATATCATGAGGCGAAGAAAAAGCAAAGAGATTTTGAAGCCTTCTTGCCCTCGCTCGCACCCTTCCTGAATCCGGGATTGACCTGATTCCCTTCGCCGACGCCTTTGCTAGTCTCTCACGTTATGAAAACTGTCCTACTTCTCATCTGCTCGAACATTTTCATGACCATCGCTTGGTACGGTCATCTCAAGTATCGCAAATCGCCGCTGATTGCCGCGATTCTGATCAGCTGGTTGATTGCGTTCTTCGAGTATTGCTTCCAAGTGCCCGCCAATCGCATTGGTTTCGGCGAATTCACCGCGTTCCAGCTGAAAATCATCCAGGAAGTTATCACGCTTTGCGTGTTCACGGTATTTGCATACCTGTACCTTGGAGAAAACTTGAAGTGGAACTACGGAGTATCGTTTCTCTTCATTGTGGGCGCGGTCACCTTCGCCTTCTGGGGCAAGGTGTAAAACTACGTAGCTCCTACTCATACTTGTAGAATCCGTGGCCGGATTTGCGGCCGAGCCAGCCGGCCGCGACTAGTTTTCGCAGCAGCGGGCAGGCGCGATATTTTGGATCGCCGAAACCTTTGTAGAGTACGTCGAGTATATCCACGCAGACATCGAGGCCGATGAAATCCGCGAGTTCGAGCGGGCCCATCGGATGATTCATTCCCATTTTCATTACCGCATCTACGGATTCGGCGGTGGCAACGCCTTCCATGACCGCGAACGCGGCTTCGTTGATTAGCGGCATCAGCACGCGATTCGAGACGAAGCCTGGCGCGTCATTCACGGCCACCGCTTTTTTGCCGAGCTTCTCGCAGAGCTGCATTGTCTGTGCGAACGTTTCATCGCTGGTTTGCAACCCCCGAATGACTTCGACGAGCACCATCACCGGCACGGGATTCATGAAGTGCATGCCAATGAATTTGTCAGGGTGGCTGGTTTGGGCGGCGAGACTTGTGATCGATATGGAGGAAGTGTTGCTCGCCAGCGTGACGCCGGGGCGCAGGACCTCGTCGGCGCTTTTCAGCACGTGGACTTTGAGCTCGAGATTTTCGGGGACGGCTTCGATAGCGAAGTCAGCTTCTTTGAGTGCTCCGATATCGGTGACTGGCTCGATGCGGCCAAGCGCGGCCGCTTTATCGGCTTCGGTGATTTTCGATTTCTTCACTTCGCGATCGAGATTCTTCGTGATTGTCTCGAGCGCGCGATCGAGGAATTTCTTTTCGACGTCGCGGAGGAGCACGCGGTAGCCGGAGCGCGCGAAAACATGGGCGATGCCGTTGCCCATCGTTCCCGCGCCGAGAACCGCAACCGTTTTGATTTCACCCGCGCTCATTGAATCTCCACTTACTCAAATCCCCGCCCGCTCCGAGTCTTTGATTCACTCGGGCAATTTGCCATCAACGACTTCGCGCACGATGAGCCGAGCGCGTTCTTCGCGATCGGGAAAAACGAGAATGCGAATGCCGCCCGCACTATCTGGGAATCGCGCGAAATGTATCCCATCCTCGCGAAAGCACATGGCGACGTAATCTGCGATATCGGTTTCCGAGCCCGTCCAAACTTCGATTGACGGCTCGTCTTCGGGATCGGAAGGAGGCGGCTCGTCCACGTCCTCCGTCGGATCATATGGTTGTTCGGGGATTTCGCCTTCCAGATCAGAATCGGGATCTTCGAGGTCGTCCGCAGCCTCGGCGGAGGATGCGGAGTTCGCATTGACAGTGCTTGCGGTTCTCGCGGAACCAACTCGCTGAGCTCCGACGATCGGAGGATCGTTCGGTTCGATCTGCAATCCAGCTAGGGCGTCGTCCGCCCCCTCATCACCGGCCAGGCGCTTGGCGATCAGCTTTTTCGCCGCGTCGAAATCGGCTTTCTGCACATAAATTTCGAGGGGATGGCGCATGGAGGCATAGAGAAGCCGTGCTTCGAGTGGCTCGTCGTTGTACGCGATTTCGGCTTCGTCGAGCGCGGCGCGGATTTCTTCGAGCGTGCCGGTGTGGAAGCCGCTCCACAGAAGAACGGGCGCGCTGAGTTCGTCGCCGGGCGCGCGATTTCCTGGGGCGTCGAGAGATTCGACGAGATCCACGTCGCAATCGGCGCAGTGCGTGAATCCGAAGCGATATTCCGCTTTGCATTTTGGACAGAACATAAAAACAAAGAAGAGGGGCGCCAAGGAGCGCCCCTCGGAGATTCTCCAAACTTCGACTTTCGCGACGCATCAGTTCGCGATGCTTCGAGGCGCGGGCATCTTATCGCGAACTGGCGGCATTGGCTCGCGAATTGCGAAAAGCGGCCGGTCTTATGACATCCCTACAGAAACCACGACTAACACCGCTGCCGGATTGCTGCTTCTGGCGTACGGCAATCGAAATGAAATTAGTAGCGCTCGATGCCGAGGGCGACGGCGTTGCCGCCGCCGAGACAGAGAGCCGCGATTCCGCGTTTCAGATTGCGGCGCTGCAATTCGTAAAGCAGCGTGACGAGGATTCGCGCGCCCGACGCGCCGATCGGATGGCCGATGGCGACGGCGCCGCCGTTTACATTCACTTTTTCAGGGTTCAAGTGCAACTGGCGCGTGACCGCAATTGCCGCGACCGCGAAAGCTTCGTTCAATTCGACGAGGTCCACATCTTTGTCGCGATCCCAGCCAGTTTTCTTGAGCAGCTTTTCGACCGCATCCACTGGCGCCATCATCACCCATTTCGGCTCGACGCCGCTCACGGCCTGCGCGACGATTCGCGCCATCGGAGTTTTGCCGAATTCGCTTGCTTTGCGTTCGCTGGTTACGATTAGCGCTGCTGCGCCATCGTTTGTGCCGGGCGCGTTCCCTGCCGTCACCGTGCCATCTTTTTTAAAAGCGGGCCGCAGCTTGGCGAGTGCTTCGAGAGACGTCTCTTCTCGCGGCGATTCATCGGTTTTAATGATTATCGGCGGGCCTTTTTTCTGCGGGACTTCGACGGGAAGAATTTGTTCGCCGAAGAAACAGGATTTTATTGCGCGAATCGCTTTGCGATGGCTATCCACTGCGTAGTGATCCTGTTCCTGGCGGCTGATGTTGTATTTTTCGGCGACGAGCTCGCCGGTCATGCCCATGTGGAAATCTTCGTAGGCGTCCCAGAGTCCATCGGTGATCATCGAATCGAGAATTTCCTGATTGCCGAGGCGAAAGCCGGTGCGCGCGCCTTTGATTAAGTACGGACAATTCGACATGGACTCCATGCCGCCGGCGGCGACAACTTCCGATTCGCCGAGCGTGACGGCTTGGGCGGCGAGCGCGACGGCTTTGAGGCCTGAGCCGCAAACTTTATTGATGGTCATTGCGGCGACGCGCGGATTGAGGCCGCCGCGAAGAGCTGCCTGGCGCGCTGGATTTTGCCCGAGGCCGGCTTGGACCACGTTGCCCATGATGGCTTCGTCTACCAGATCCGGCTCGATGCCAGCGCGGCGCACGGCTTCGGCGATCACTTTGGCACCGAGCTCCTGCGCTTGAAGCGACGACAGGCCGCCCATGAATTTTCCCACGGGCGTGCGGACGGCGCTGAGGATTACGGGTTGGTCCATGATGGGTTCTCCTTCGAGGCCTCTGCGGAACGATGGGATCGCGAAGTAACAGTATAGGCGCGGCGTGAGGGGCGGTCAATTTTGGGAATCGGGCTGTCTGGGAACAGGCGGAAGGCCTCACCTCTGAAGAGGTGAGCTACATTCAGAGCTAAATCGTTCGGTCGGACGATAGTGATTTTGTATCGAGTAGAAAGGGTCGCGGTGCTTTGTTTTGTTTGAGTTACGGGTATTTCTAATCGCCCGGTGTATCGAGTAGAAATTGTTTGGTTGAGGGGTTTAATTTGCATGTTAATCGAAAAGTGTACATATCGTTCAGTTATATACTCCAATCCATTATATCAGGTCGTTGACGGAAAATCAAGTGGCGGCGTTGTAAGGGTTTGAGGCAAGGGCCGCTGCTCTGCACAATTAATTCTCGAATAGAGACTTCCCAAACGAACCGCAGATCCCTCACTTCGTTCGGGATGAAAACGCTTTGTAGTCGCATATTCTCAGTTCCCTTCGACGACAACTCGTTTACGGCATGAGTGCCCTGACACCGTGGTCGTCAGGCGCACTTGTTGGCCTTGGAAATTCTCGAGGGCCAGCGCTAAAGCGCATGACGTTCGGCAGGATTCCTATCGGAGCGCCGGAGCGTTCCGCAAGACAAAGTGGACGAAGAGGATTTTCTTGTCGTCGAGAGGCAAATCGGACGACGCGGACGTGCGCCGTTAAAACGAATCGAAGCGGTTTGACATCTCTTATTGAATCGCCTAAAGTCGTCGGCGCCGCAACCTCTCGAAATAGGCGGCTTGATCCATCCGGTAAGCAATAAAAGGAGAAACCCCGTGAAATACCGTCCCTTTGCCATTGCGCTCGCATCGCTATTTGCTTTTCTCTGCGTGGGGGGCGTCGCGCGGGGCCAAACGGGAGCGAGACTGTCCGGCATAGTGTCGGACCAAAACGGCGCAATCCTTCTTGATGTCGCAGTGACAATTAAGAACGTTGATACGGGCGAAATGCACACGATCGCGACCGACGTCGGAGGGCACTACCAGGCCTCCGGCCTGCCTGCGGGGCGTTTCGAGATTCGAGCCGCAAAACACGGGTTCGCCGATGAGACACGCGCGGCAGTCAGCTTGGCCGTTGGCCAGGACGCCACGGTCGACATTAAGATGCAGCGGAGACACAACAGCGACGCCTGCACGAGCCTCCACCAGTTCGACACTACTGATTGCACTCTGACTTGGCGCGGCATCACGGTGTACGGGACGTATGACGTCGGAGTCGGCTGGGTCAGCCACGGCTTACCGGAAAACGCCTACAACTACGAAGGCGAATCTCTGGTGAATCGAAACGGCTATCAGCACCGATTCGTCATCGCACCGAACAACCTGTCGCAGACGGGTCTGGGCATCAAGGGCAAGGAAGAGTTTCTGCCTGGCTGGTCCGTGGTGTTCAACGCTTCAACTGGCATCAATCCGCAGTCCGGGCGGCTTGCCAGCATGGCAGAGACGAACACCACCAACAACGGCCTCCCGAGGGCCAGTTACTCGGAAACGGGCGACGGCGCGCGCGCAGGACAACCATTCAATGACGAATTCTATGGCGGTATATCGTCTACGCATTTCGGCACGCTGACCTTCGGCCGTCAGCGCGCGCTTGGTACCGATGCGATGCTCGCTTACGATCCGGCCGGCGGCTCCTATGATTTTTCCTACATTGGATATAACGGTACGATGGCCGGCGGCGGCGACACCGAAGACACGCGTTGGGATGACGCCCTGAAATATCGCCTAATCTATGGGCCAGTCCATTTCGGCGCGATGTACAAATTTGCTAATGGTTCTGGCGGCTGCTACTCCGCCGCCGCGGGCTGGACTGCCGCCACCTGCACGCCCGAAGAGGCGCATAACAACGCTTATGGATTTGATCTCGGGGGAGAGGTCGCCAAACTCTCCGCTGACGTGGTGTTCCAACATTACAACCAGGCAATCAGCGTACTCAATCCCTTGCTCGGGCCGCAGAGTCCGACGGAGCCATTTGAGTCCACCACCGACAGCATCAATACGAACCCCATCACCGGGGCCAATCTGATCGGAACGGATAACACCGAATATGGAATCGTGACCGACAACAGCGCACTTATGGTCGCGCTCAAGTATACGGTGTACAAGTTCAAGCTTTTTGCCGGCTACGAATACATCTGGCAGGCTAACCCGGCGAATCCGCTGGGGATTGGCGCCCCGGCCCAGGGCGATTTTCTCCTAAGCGGGGTCGAAGACGACAATCTTGATTCTCCCAAGAGGGTGCAAGTCTGGTGGACGGGCGCGAAATACGCTGTCGACAAAAAAACCGACATCACTGTCGCCTGGTATCATCAGTTGCAGCACGACTTCCGTGTTCCATCGACCTGCTCGGTCACTGCCGGTTTTCGCGCTTCCTGCGCGGGCACTCTCAATGAGTGGTCGCTCTATGCGGATCATCACTTCACCAAGCGTTTCGACATTTTTGCTGGAATTGCGGTCTCCGACGTGACCGGCGGACTGGCCATCGCCATTCCTCATGGCCCCGGCGTCCCCTATATCTACGACACCAACGTTGCTCCGACAATCGGTGGTCGGTTCACCTTCTAATTGTTCTTCATAGCGGATTCATAGCGGGATCGAGATTTGCTTCCTGTCCGCTGCATAACAGACATTGTGTGGGCGCGCGCGGTGAATTCCCGTTATGGAACGGCGAGAGTTGTGGGACGAAGGTACCATATTACATTTTTGGCGTAGAACTCAGGATTAGCCCATCGCTTCCTAGTCGATCAAACCCGCAACCCTTCGGCGGCTGACCGAGCAGCGAGATCAAATCTAAAAAACTGAATTGAGGAGAAAAAAGCCGATGGGTAAGGGTTTGGTTCAAACGATTTCAAGAATGGCACTGATGGCGTTCCTGGGGCTCGCGATTGTGGGGCCGGGCGCCGGCGCGCAGACGGAGGCGGCAGGTAAGTTTAGCCTCGCGTTTGATGCTCGTTGGGGCGGAATGGCGTTAGGACCGGGAGAATATACGTTCAGTGTTGAAGAGTTCAGGATATTGCGGGTGCAGCAAGGTCAGAAGGAATTGGGCGTGGTTTTACTGCAATCATATGATGGGGTAAAAGGCAGAAACGAGGATGCGTCGTTGATTTGCATACGACATGATGGGGCGTGTGCTGTTCGGGTGTTGACGACGCCGGACGTTGGCACGTTCTATTTTGCGGTGCCGAAGGATGAGAGGATATTGGTGGCGAAGCAACCGGAATTGCTTCAGAGGGTAGCGATCCAGATGGCTGGCAAGTAGGGGTTCGATTCGAATAGGAATTTGGATTGTGAGGCCGGATGGGAAGGTAACGCCGTTGGTTGGATTGGCGCTCCTTTTGTCCGGCCTTAGTTTCTTGGAGGGTGGCGTTTTGAGAGGACGAGCGATAGGTCGCGATGAAATAGCAACGCGGGTTGTCGTGGTGGGTTGCAGATGAAGTTTGATATTGCGTGTGAGCGGCGTGCCGGGCTGAAAGCCCGGCGCTACAAGTGCTGGCGGGGCGTGACAGAATTCAATGGTGATTGATGGCGCTGCGCGATGGGTTCCCGGAGGCGGGAGCCTCCGGGCTCTGAATTACTCAGTGCAAGGATAAAGAACACGCGGGCTGGCGACAGGGATTGTAAAGAACGAGCGCGCGTGCCGACTGATAGGTCGCGATTAAACTGATGCAATTGAATTTATTTACTTCTGTGCTGCGTTCGGCGCTTGCTGTTGTGCTCAGTTGTTGTTTCGTGATGCGATTTCCTTCACCGCAGAAGCAAGAATCCGGCGAGCCGGCGCCGGGTGCGGAGATAAAGACTACTGCGGTTGTCGTTAATGTTTATCCGATCGTCGAGGGGCGGCGCGGGCGATTGATTTCAGATCTCGGCCGGGACGATTTCGAGCTGACAGACAATGGCGCCGAGCAGAAGATAGAATATTTTTCGCGGGAGACGAATGCGCCTTTGAGCCTGGGGATTCTGGTGGACACGAGCCCAAGCCAGGCGCGCTTGTTGGCTACGGAGCAGGCGGCGGCGAAGAGTTTTGTTGGCTCGGTGCTACGGGAGGATGATCAGGCGTTCGTTATGCATTTCGATGTGGATGTGGAGCTGCTGCAGGACTTCACGAATGCTTCCGAAAAATTGGGCGTGGCGATCGATGGGGCGAAAATCAACGAGACCGGGCACAGCATTGTGCCGGAAGACGCGAGAAATTCGCGGCGCGGTACGCGGCTTTACGACGCAGTGTATCTGGCGTCGAATGAATTGATGAAAACACGGCACGGGCGAAAGGTGATGGTGCTGGTGACGGATGGCGATGACGAGGGCAGCAAAATTGATTTGCGGGCCGCCGTGGAAGCGGCGGAGAAGGCTAATGTAATCGTTTACTCGATCGTGGCGAGCGATGCGGAGTTGTATGAATTGTTGAATTTGAAATATCACGGCGATTCGAGCGTGAGGAAACTATCGCGCGAAACTGGAGGGCGGACGATTCGGTTGAAATCGATTCAAGATATTGTAGCGGCGTTTAACCAGATTTCGCAGGAACTTCATTCGCAATATCTGTTGGGGTATTCGCCGGCGAAGGCGCGGCATGATGGGTCTTTTCGGCGGATACAGGTGAGGATTCGGACGCACAATTATACGGCGAGGGCGCGGACGGGGTATTACGATTCGAGGGAGTGAGTTGGAGCGTACGCGGTTATTTCGTGTCGGCGGCGAAGAAGATTTCTGTAATTTCTACGGTTTCTTTTTGACTGGGCTCGTATTTCCACTTCTTTACCGCTTCGATAGCGGCACCTGCCAGCAGTGCGTTTCCGCCGACCAGGCGCGTCTTTGTGACGAGGCCATCGGGGGCGACGGTGACTTCGACTTTTACTTTTCCTGATAACTGGTACTGGCGAGCTAGTTCGGGGTATTTCGGATCAATTTTTAATTTGATTTTTCGAATGACGGATTGCTGGGCGAGTTCCTGGGAATAGGCGGGCGGTTGCGAGAGTAGTGCGGTTAACACTAGAAACCCGAAGCCCAGATGCAAGAGATGCTTATGAAGGTGCACGTTGCTTTCCTTTGGCTGGGTGGCAAAGGCGTGACGGAAGAGACGGTGCACGAGTGATGCCATGTGCGCGTTGGGATGTTCGGGCGCGAGTTGACGGTGCGCGAGCGGACAAATTATTGATTTTGCGAGGGATATTCAGTGCGCGGATAGAAGTGCGTTTCTAGGCGACCGAGCTGAGGGACGTTTGGTCTCACGGTGAGATGAGAAATCTGAATGATTGAGACTGGATGCGGCGATCGGGACCGGGAGCGGAGGGCCTCACCTCTAAAGAGGTGAGCTACAGGATTGCGAAATCGGCGTTGAATTTAGATTTGCGGGCAAAATCGGCTACGATGAAGATGTCGTGATTGTCGCGTGCCTCAAACGTTTGAAATTTAGATTCTAATGCATGGCTCAACCTTCGGAATTAATTTGAATGCAGGATTCGAACCCTCGAGATTGATTTGACGCATGGCGCAAACTTTTGAAATTGATTTGAATCCGCAGCAGCGCGTGGCCGCCGAGCATGGCGATGGTCCGCTTCTTGTGGTGGCGGGAGCGGGCACGGGGAAAACGCGCGTGATTACGGAGCGGATTCGATTGCTACTGGAGAATGATCCGCAGCTTTCGGGCGAAAGCATTCTGGGGCTGACGTTCACCGACAAGGCAGCGAGCGAAATGCGCTGGCGGCTTGGGAAACGCGCAGGCGAGCGCGCCTCGGGAGTGTGGCTCGGCACGTTTCATGCGTTCTGCTACGAACAGATTCTTCTCCCCGCCAATCCTGAACTGAAAGTGATCGATGAATTTGATCACTGGATTCTGCTGCGCCGGAATATTCAAAAACTAGAATTGAACGCGTTTAAACGACTTTCGGAGCCGGGGCAGTTTCTGAGCGCGTTCGTTCAATTTTTCTCGCGCTGCCAGGATGAACTTGTGACGCCCGAGGATTACCAGTTCTACGTAAACGGCTTGAAGGCGGCTTACGAGACGAGGCGCGCGCAGATGGAACCAGAGGCACAGCGCGCGCAGGAGGAAGTGATCGCGCAACAACAGGAGATTGCGCGGGCCTATGCGATCAGCGAGCAACTGCAGCGCGAGCGCAACGTCGTAACGTTCGGCGCGCAATTGATGCAGGCGGTGCAGCGGCTGAAGGGCGATGCGGAGCTGCTTGCGAGCACACGCGAACGTTATCGCTACGTCCTGGTGGACGAATTTCAGGATACGAATGTGGCGCAATTGGAATTGCTGCGCATGCTGACGGGCGAGCGGCGCAATATTTTCGTGGTGGGAGATCACAATCAAGCGATCTACCGGTTCCGTGGCGCGTCGTTCGGCAGCTTGAAGACTTTTTTGAAGGATTTTTGCGGGGTGTCGCGCGAGATGCCGGAAGAGAAATGGCCGCGCGTTCATCTGACGCAGAATTACCGATCGACCAAGCGGATTTTGCGCGTGGCGGGGACGGTGGCGGCGGAAAGCGACGATTCGCGCTACGTGCCGTTCACGCCGCTCGACACGGAAAATCCTGAAGGAGAGAAAATTCGGATCGTCGAATTCGGCCGCCCTGAAGAGGAAGCCGAATGGATTGCGAACGAGATCGAGAAATTCCACGCGGCCGGTGTGCCGTGGCGCGATTTCGCGGCGCTCTACCGAATGCACACCCACCGGAGCTGTCTGGTGGAATCGCTGACGCGGCGGCACATTCCGTTCGTGATCCGGAGGTTGTCCATTCTTGCAAGCACATTGATACGCGATTTGCTGGCGTACTTGCGATTGATCGCGGTTGCGTCGGACGACGTGGCGTGCGCGCGAATTCTGGCAATTCCCTACTGGCGAATCGAGCCGCGGGATCTCGTTCGCGTTGCCGAACGCGCCGAGAAGAGCAAGGGCAAATCGCTATGGGAGGAGTTCGTAGCGTGGGCGGGCGAGGCGAAAGGCGCGCCCGGTGCGCCGTCTCATGCTTCGCGAGCGGGCGAACTTGTTGCATTTATCGGCACGATGCGCGAGCGGACAAAAAAAGCGAGCGCTCACGAGGTGCTTTCCGAATTGATTGGCGCGACCGGCGTCGCTCCGCTGGCCGCTGAGAGCGATTCGTACAATCTCGCTCGGTTCAAAACATTCGTGGAGGAATGGCAGAAGAAGGGCGACGGATGGTCGCTGCACGACTTCATCAGATACCTGGGATTTTTTGCAGAGGCCGGTGGCGATATTTTTCTCGACGCGGAGCCGACGGATGACGCCGTGCAATTGATGACGGTGCACTCAGCAAAGGGGCTCGAGTTTCAGCACGTGTTCCTGCTGCGACTGTGCAAAGGAGATTTTCCGGCGCGGCCGAGGCAGCCGGTGTTTGAATTTCCGCCGGAGCTGATGAAAGAAGAATTGCCGGAGGGGGATTTTCAGAAGCTGGAAGAGCGGCGGCTTTTCTACGTGGCGTTGACACGGGCGCGATGGATGCTGACGTTGAGCACGGTTATCAACAAGCGAAAGAAACGATCGGAGTTTTTCGACGAGCTTCTGGGTGATTCGAAGATTCAGAAATTCGATTTGCGGCAGATTGCGCCGCGCGTGGCTGTGCCTAACGCGAAATTAACTGTAGGCTCGGCGCCGGTGGACGCTTCGCAACCTGGATTGTTCGACACGGCGACGGATGCGACGAAGGCCTATTCACACATCGCGCTGTGGGCGAACGCGTATCACCCGCCGCGGCCGGAACCGCTGCAATTGAGCGCGTCGGCGATCGACACTTATCAGATCTGCCCGATGAAATATTTGTTCAGAAGTTCGTGGCACTTGTGCGGCGAGGCGAAGGCAGTGATGACGTTTGGCAACACGATGCACAAGACGATCAAAGAATTTGTGGCTGAGGTGAAGAAGCGCAAGCGGGTTCCGTTCGAGGAAGTGGAGATGATTTACGATCGCGTGTGGTCGGGCGCGGGATTTCTCGATAATTATCAGGAAGAGGAATACAAGAAAGCGGGACGCGAGCAACTGGGGGCGTTTCACAAGAGTTATTCCGCTGCGCCGGCCGATGTGTTGATGCAGGAGAAGCAGTTTGAAATCGAGATGGAAAATAACGTGACGATACTGGGGCGCATTGACCAGGTGAATCGGATCGCGCGCGATGAAGTGGAAGTGGTGGACTACAAGACGGGTAAGCCGAAAAAGCAGAAGGATGCGGATGTGAGCTTGCAGTTGAGCGTGTATGCGCTGGCGGCGCGCGAGGTGCTGGAGCTTACACCGAAGCGGCTGGTGTTCTACAACCTTGTGACGAATGAGGCGGTGGAGGCGGAGCGCGGCGCCAAGGCGCTTGATGAGGTGCGGAGGACGATTTCGGAGACTGCGGATTTGATTCGAGCGGGGGAGTTTCCAGCGAGGCCGGGATTTATTTGCAGGTATTGCGATTTTCAGCCGGTGTGTCCGGCGCATGAGCAGTTGGTTTCGATACGGGTGGGAATTTAATTTTGTTTTGCGAGAATGGGCGGAAAAACGCCGGCAGGATGTCGGCGCGACGAACGACGCGCTACGATTGCGATTTCGATGTATCGAGATTTCGGCGGCTAGAAATGGAACGAGGCGATCGTTTTTGCGATCGCCTCGGTTGGAGAATCAGTTGAGCGGAACGACCTCGCCGTCGTCCCGATCACAACGCGCATCAACTGCTTGCTTTCTCCCCAGCGACGCGGCAGCGTAAAACTTTCTTCGCGCCACAATCGTTCCCTTCCTTAATACGAGCGCAAGCGAATCCTGTCAAGCAAAAATCTGCGGCGCGAGTTGTTCGATTGGCGCGAAAAAAAATATCAACGATCAGTGAGCGATCTCGTAGTAGCCCTGCCGTGCGTTCACGTGCAGGCCGGGACGCTCGACGCGAACTTCGATGGCGTGATACTCACCGCCGGTATTGTTCTGCGGGACGTAAGCGAGCGTGTATTGATTGCGCGCTTCTTCGGTGACGGTGGAATACAAGCGCTCAAAGTCGCCTTGCTTGGAGGCGAAGTAGGCGTCACCGCCGGTGTCGTTGGCGTAGCGAGTCATGCGGGCGGGCTCGTGCTTGGGAATGAGCGCTGAGCCGACAGTGATGGTGTAAACGGAAATGTCGGAGGAAAGAAGAAGCTGCAGCGCCTGGTTGAAAGTGTATTTGTTGTGGTGCGAATTCTGGCCGTCAGCGATGAGGAAAATCATTTTGCGGCGATCGCGCTTGGGATCGCGGGCGCGCAGAAGCTGGCCGGCGGCGTAGACAGCGTCGTCGAGATCTTTGACCACTTTTTCCTGCTTCATTCCATAAATCGGGACCTGCGGCTCTTGGGATTGATTGTTGATCTGCGGACCGGCGGTCATCGGACCGATGGCGTCACCTGGAAAACTTTCGCCGAGTTGAAGGCGGCGAAGCTGGGTATAGAGGGCGTCGTTGTCCTTGGTGAAATCCTGGACTGGCTCGGGAAATTCGTCGAAGCGCATCAACGCCGCTTCGTCCGACGGCCCGAGAGCCGCGGCAATGCTCGAGAGGCTCTTCTGCACCTGATCTCGCATTTTCATGGACAAGTCGTTATCGAGCAAGATGACCACCGAGAGCGGATAAGGGTCGGTGGAAAACATTGAGAGTTGCTGCTCTCGGCCGTCTTCGAAAACGCGAAATTCGTCGCGGCGAAGATCGCCGGCGATTTGGCCTGACGAATTCTTTACGGTGACGGGGACGAGAACAAGAGCGCTGACGTTGGTAATCGTACGCCTGGGGTTCGTTTGCTGCGGGGCCGGCGCGGTTTTCTGCGCGGGGGCCTGCGAATGCCCCTCGACTGAACCGGGGGTTTGAACCTCGGGCTGAGGCTGAGGGGACGATTGCTGTTGCGGAGGAGGCGGCTGCTGGGATTGCGGTTGGCTTTGGGAAATCGCCGCAATTGGGAACGCGAAGATGGCGACTATCATACACTTAACGATTTGCCGCATAATCATGTGGCCCTCTCAGCGCGGATGGCGCGTCCAGTCCGCGTCGTCGCAGGTTTCGCCGTCGCGCTGTAGCATTGACATCCGATGGGACGCAACCCGCATCGTACTGTCAGGCAAACGTAACCCGGAGAGATTATACAATGCAGGCCTCCCAGATTCGCTCAGGACTCGTGCTTGTAACCATTGCAGCCAGCTTGATTTTCGCGGTGAACACGCCGGCGGATCGCGGCGCGTCGAACGCGGCACGCGCGGCTGCGTCGCAGCAAGATCAGCAGCAACTCCCCGAGTCGCAAAAACCGCTGAAAGTCCAAACGGAATTGGTCAATTTGTTCGCGACGGTGCGCGATAAAGACCACGCGATTCTAGCCAATCTCAAACAAGAGGACTTCAAAGTATTCGAGGATGGCGTGGAGCAAAAAGTTGCTTTTTTCTCGAAGGAAGTGAATCTGCCGATTACGCTGGCGATTCTTGTGGATACGAGCGGCAGCCAACAACACCTCATTCTGGCTGAGCAGGACACGGCTTCGCGATTCGTCCATCAGGTGCTGCACAAGAATGATGAAGCGATGGTGATGAGCTTCGACACGGACGTGGATATGCTCGCCGACTTTACCGAGGATGCTTCCGTTCTCGAGCGAGCGATTCGCCGAACGGTGGTCGCCGTGGACGCATCGGGCGCGGGCGGTACGGCTGGAACGGTGCATGGCGGCGGAGGCGGGGGCACGGCATTCTACGACGCGATTTATCTGGCGGCGCATGACAAGTTGACATCCGAGGCGGGACGCAAGGCCATCATCGCTCTCACGGACGCCGAAGATAACGACAGCAAGCTTAGCCTGAAAGATGCGGCGGAGTCGGCGCAGCGCGCGGATGCTGTGGTTCACGTCCTGCTGATTGCGGAGCCAGAGGGATATTTCATGTCGGGGATGGGATATGGCGGCGCGAACGCGGCGAAGCGGCTTGCGGATGATACCGGCGGACGCGTGATCGCGGTGCGAAGTGAGAAGTCGCTCGAGAAGGCGTTTGATGAATTGACGCAGGAACTTCGCTCGCAATACGTGCTGGGATACTATCCGACGAACATCAAGCGTGATGGAAATTTCCGCAAGATTAAGGTGGAAGTTTCGCGGTCCGATGCGAAAGTTTTGACGCGCCGCGGTTACTACGCGCCGACGGAATAGAAGTCGCGGTGGGCGACCTCGAAAGCTTTAGGCCAGGATTTTTCGAAGGCCAGCGCTAAAGCGCTTGATAATAGGCGAGGCTCCTTTCGGAGCGCTGAAGCGCTCCTCCCCCCTTGCATAAATGCGAGGGCTGCCACAAAAAGGCAAGCGGATTATCTGCACGAGCGGTATGAATTGCGCTTTACGGAGTCACTCGCAGCATGAGTACGCCGTGGGCGGCGACGTTCGCTGTGAACTTGCCGGTGAATTTGCCGAGATCTTTTTTGGCCCACAAGTCCCGCACGTTTGCTGACAGGTGTGCTGTGTAGCCGAGATCTTCCCAGTTTGCTGAGATTTCTGCGTCTGATTTTCCACGATTGAATAATATTACGGCGCGGCTGCCGTCTTTCATCTGTTTCGCCCAAACTTCCAAATCGCCATTCTTCCAAACGCGCCGGCCTTCCATTCCGAGAGGATCTTGATCCACAGCTATCACTTCTTTGTTCGTTAGAACCTCGCTGATTTCGGGAGCCATGTTTCTGACGTCATTGCCGGCGATGAGCGGGGCTGCGAGGAGGCACCAGAAGCTGAAGTGCGAGCGGTATTCGTTTGGCGTCATTCCGCCATTGCCGACTTCGAGCATGTCGGGATCGTTCCAATGCCCGGGGCCGGCGTAGGAATCCAATCCCACTTGTTGATCGAGATTCAGAAGCCAGCCCGACGATCCATCCTTTTTGCAGTCCCAACAATCTGTGATGTCGCCGGTCGTGCGCCAGAGATTGCCGACATCCTTGCCCCAGAGCCATGGCTTGTGTTCGCCCCACTCGCAGAGGCTGAAGACGATGGGGCGGCCGGTGGATTTAAGCGCGTCGCTCATCGTTTTGTAAGCGGCTTTGGCGTCTTCGGTGCCGGTGTTGCACCAATCGTATTTTAAGTAGTCCACACCCCAGGCTGCGTATTGCAGCGCGTCTTGATATTCGTGGCCGCGGCTTCCGGGGCGGCCAGCGCAGGTATTGGTGCCTGCGTCGGAATAAATTCCAAACTTCAGGCCTTTTAAATGAACGTAGTCGGCGAGGGATTTTATGCCCGAGGGAAATCGATCGGGGTCGGCGACGATGTTGCCGGCGGCGTCGCGCTTAATTTGCCAGCAATCGTCAATTACGACGTATTGGTAGCCAGCGTCTTTTAGGCCGCTGGTCGCGATGGCGTCGGCGATGGATTTGACTAGAGATTCGTTGACGTCACAGGCGAAACGGTTCCAACTGTTCCAGCCCATGGGTGGAGTTTGGGCGACCGTGTTGTCGTTTGGGTTTGGGTCGGCGGTTGCGGGGATGGCGGCGGATGCGATGAGGAGAAGGATGAGGAGGCGACAGAAGCGGGTGTTGGGCATTTTTATGGCTCCTTCGGAGTTTCGGACGCATGAGGGTACTACACGGCTGGCGAAGGACACCACGGTGTGTGCGCGGAAAGACGCCGGCAGGATGCCGGCGCTACGATTGAAGTCCCGCCGGAAGGCTGTACTAACTATTATTTCCAGCTGAGTGACGGCTCGAGCCGAGAAAACTCTTATTTTGTCGGGGGGCCGAGGGTGCCAGGGGTTTCTGTGGCGTAGTAGCCTCTGCGCGTTCTTACAGTCAAGCCTTTGCGATCGGCGATATCCACTTCTATTTTTCGGTATTTTCCGTCGGGCGGGACCGAGGGCGCGTACGCAATGAAATATTGGCTGCGAAGCTCGGCGCCGATGTCCTGGAAAGATTCGGCGAGGTCGTCCACTTTGTAGGGGAAAAATACGCGGCCGCCCGTCTGAACAGCGAATTTTTGGAGGATTTCGTCGCCGGGCGTCTTGAACATTTTGCGGGGGTGATCGGAGGTGGTGACGGCCACCCAATCGGTGCTGGTGCTGATGGAATAAATGGAAACCTCGCAGCGCTCGGCCATCTCGATGGATTCGCTGAGGGCGCGGTCGCTCAGGTTGTCTTCGCCGTCGCTGAAAACCACGAGCACGCGCCGGACTTCGGGATTCGGACCATCGGGCATCGGCGCGCTGACTAATTTCTGCGCGGCCACGTAGATCGCGTCGTTCAGCGACGTGCCTCCGCCGGCGCGCTGCTTTTCGATGGCTTGCGTCAGGGTGCCAACATCGCCCGTGAAATCTTGAATCACTTCAGGCTCATTATCGAAAGTCATCAAGAACGCCTGATCTTTGTGGCGGCGAATCACGTTGTCGAGGAAATCGATGGAGGCGTCTTTTTCGAAATGCAGGCGCTCGCGAATGCTATTGGATGTGTCGAGAAGCATGCCGATACGCAGGGGCAGATCGGTCTGGCGGCCGAAGAATTTGATGTCCTGGGGCTTGCCGTCCTCGAGAATGCGGAAATCTTTTTGATCGAGGTCGGTGATGAAATTATTTCGGCGATCAGAGACCGCGGCGACGAGATGGACGAGACCGGTGGTTACTTTGAGAGGGGGCGCTTGCTTCTGAGTATCAGGCGGCTGTTGAGGCGATTTTGTATCCCCCTGCTGAGGAGGCACGGCCGCGGCTGGAGGAGGCGGAGTTTGAGGCGGCTGCTGCTGCGCCTTAACGACGAATACAAGTACGGACAACAGCAGCAAGACGAGCGACGTGCGCCACAACAATCGCATACCTGAATTATAGGTACTCGGCGAGCGCAGCGTCAATCGCGGCAGGCGGCGCGTTCAGCGCTTTGCCGAGTGTTTCTAGATAGGCGGCGAGTTCTGGCGGCAACGGGGCGCGCACTTCGATCGTTTTTTCGGTCCGCGGATGCAGGAAACGAATTTTGGCTGCATGGAGAAAATTGCGGCCGAGCTCAGGCAAGGTGGTTGTGCCGGCGCGTTCTTCGCGCGGAGCGCCGTAGAGTGTGTCGCCGATGACGGGACAACCGAGCGCGGAGAAATGGACGCGAAGTTGATGCGTGCGGCCGGTGTGCAAACCGGCCTCGACCAGACTGAAGCCGCCGAGAAGCAATTTCGTTTTCCAGTCCGTACGCGCGGGCCTGCCTTCGCGACGGCGGGTGGTCATTCGCGTGCGCCGGTGCAGATCGCGCGCTACGGGCAGCTCGATTCGCCCTGTCTGCGTTTTCAATTTGCCGTGGAGCAGGGCGATGTAAATCTTCTGGACCTCGCGCTCCTGAAACTCTTCCACGAGTTTTCGATGCGCGGCGTCGGTCCGCGCCACGATAAGCGCGCCGGAGGTTCCTTTGTCGAGGCGATGGACGATTCCGGGGCGCAGTGGCCCGCCGACGGCGGAGAGCGTGCCGAAGCGATCGAGAAGCGCGGCCGTCAGCGTTCCGAGAACAATTCCGCTTCCAGGATGCACAACCATGCCGGCGGGCTTATTAATTACGGCTAGTTCTTCATCTTCGTAAAGAACATCGAGTGGGATTGCTTCCGGAGCTACGGCCACGGGTTGCGCGGGAGGGATTTCGATTTCGACGATTTGCCCGGATTCGAGGCGGTGGGAAGGCTTCGTCGTGATTCCATTCACGCGGACGCGACCCTCGGCGATCAATGCCTGGAGGCGCGTGCGGCTAAGGTCGGTGGCGTTGGCTGCAAGAAAGCGGTCGAGGCGCGCCCCCGCATCTGCTTCTTCGACGGTGAAGGTGAGGAAATCGGCTGGAGTCTGCGGCACGGATGATTTACGCGCGTCGCGGCGTGGCGCGATTTCGGTTTGTCTTGGATTTGGTTTTGGACTTGGCCTTCGGCTCGTCCTTGAGGACGTCCTTGGGCTCGCCGGAGTTTGAGGCGGCCGCCATTGCCGGCAGTTGGTGATGCGTGCCGCGCCACCAGAGGAACGCACCAGTCAAGACGAATGCGACGGCCACGATTTGCATCAACGAAACTGCACCGTGAAACATCAGCGTGCGATCGGGATCGCCACGGACGAACTCAATGGCGCCTCGCTCGATTCCGTATAGCAGAAGGTAGGTGCCGAGAAGCTGGCCTCTGAAAGTTTGCCGTTTGCTGATCCAAACGAGAATCAAAAAATTGCAGAACTCGGCGGTGGCTTCGTAGAGCTGCGTCGGATGTAGAGGAACTCCCGTTGGCGTGCCGACCAGACGCGCGGCGACCGGATTTGTGAACGTGACGCCCCAGGGCAGCGTGGTGGGCTTGCCGTAGCAGCAGCCTGCCATGAAACAGCCGAGCCGGCCGATTGCGTGGCCAAGCGGCAGACCTGCCGAGTAGCAATCGAGCAGCCCGAGTAGCGGCATCTTGGCGATGCGCGCGTAGATCACCGTCAGCGCAATGGCGCCGAGAACGCCGCCGAAAAATGTTCCGCCGGATTGAATCAGATCGTAGGAAAAAATCTCGCGCGGGTGCTGCAGGTAGTAGTGCCAGTAGATGACGACGAGCCATAGCTTGGCGACGACGAGTGCGGTGAGGACGACATAGATGCCGAGATTCCAGACGCGATCGGGATCGAGGCCTGCGTGTGGCGCTTGCCTGCGCGCGAACCATAGGCCAAGCAAGACCCCAGTGGCGACCAGAACGCCGTAGCTATAAATCGTGAATCGCCCGACTTCGAAAAGAATTGGATGCACGCCTATGCCTTCTGCTGGCTGGGACTACGCCAATCAACCAGTAGCTCGAGGATTACGAGACCTGCGCCGACGACAATCGCGGAATCGGCGACATTGAAAGTGTACCAATGGTGGCCGCCGACGTGAAAATCGATGAAGTCAATGACGCTGCGGCGCGTCACGCGATCAAGAACGTTGCCTGCAGCGCCGCCGAGTATCAGCGCGATGCCAAATTCACCCAGGCGCCCGCCGGCGCGCCCCGTTGCAAGCAGCCATATGAGGAAACCAATCACGCCCACGGAAAAGACTATGAGCACCGGCGGAAGCCAAGGCGAGTTTGATTCGGCGAAGAGGCCGAATGCGACGCCAGGGTTGGTGGTGTGGATGAGGTTGAGTGCGCCGGGAATTAGGACGCGCTGCGAGCCGACTGAGGTGTATTTTTCGACGGCAAGTTTGCTGATCTGATCCGCGGCGAGAGCGGCGAGAACGATGAAGATGTTTCGGCAACCGTTCGCGCGTGCCATGCCTCCGGGCATCACGAGCCTGCAACGCTCGTTGTGCGCGCGATTTCATCGAGCGCGGCGGTGCAGCGCTCGCAGATTGTCGGATACTCGGAGTTTTCGCCGACGTGCGTCGAATAATTCCAGCAGCGCTCGCATTTCTTGCCATCGGCGCGATCGACTTTGACGCTGATGGCTTCGGCCGCGGATGGTTCGAGGTTCACCTGCGAGACGATGAAGAGAGCGGGAAGGCACTTCAGATGGCTCGCGAGAAGCGCGGCGAGGTCGCCAGAGGCTGAAATCGTTAGCTTGGCTTCGAGCGCGGCGGAGATTAGCTTTGCGGCGCGCGCTTGCTCGAGAGCTTTCAACACCTCTTCGCGCACAGAAAGAAGTTTCTCCCAATTCTCAGCTATTTTTGCTGTTGCTGCACTTTCGAGTTCTTCACCTTTCGGGAAATGCGCCATGTGGATGCTCTCGGGCGCGCCGGCCTCGTGCGGGAAGTGTTTCCAAATTTCTTCGGATGTGTAGACGAGAATCGGCGCGATTAGCCGCAGGAGCCCGCTGGCGATGCGATACACAGCGGTCTGCGCTGAGCGGCGGCCAACGCTGCGCGGGGCAAAGGTGTAGAGGCGATCTTTCAGCACATCGAAATAGAATGAACTCAAGTCCACGACAGCAAAATCGTGCGCGGCGTGGAAGACGCGGTGAAAATCGAACGACTCGTACCATTCGAGGGAGCGGCGGACGAGATCGCCGGTGCGGCGGAGCATCCACGCGTCCATCTCCCAGAGCTCGGAATCGGGTAGCGCATCGCGCGAGGGATCGAAGTCGGCTAGATTCGAGAGCGCGAAACGAAATGTATTGCGCAATTTGCGGTAGGTTTCCGAAAGCTGCGTCATGGCGGCTTCGGAATAGCGAACGTCGCCAAAATAATCCTGCGAGGCGACCCAGAGGCGGACCATATCCGCGCCCCATTTTTCGGCGACGTCGCGCGGCGAAACGAAATTCCCGCGCGACTTCGACATCGGCTCACCCTTGGCATCGAGCGTCCAGCCGTGCGCGACGACCTGCTTATACGGAGCACGGTCGCGCGTACCGACACCGACGAGCAGCGAGCTGTGAAACCAACCCCGGAATTGATCTGGGCCTTCGAGATAGACGTCAGCGGGCCAGGTGCCGTCTTTGAGGCTAAGCACGGCCAGATGCGTAGAGCCGGAATCGAACCAGACATCGAGAATATCGTTTTCTCTTTTCCATTTCGCGGCGCCGCATTTCAGGCACTTGGTGCCGGGGGGCAAGAGCTCTTCGGCGGAATGAGTGAACCAGGCGTCTGCGCCGTCTTGTTCGAATGATTTCAATACGTAGCGCAGCGCGGCGAAATCGTTGAGCTGCGTTTTGCACTCGCCGCAGGTGAAGATGATCAACGGCACGCCCCAGAATCGCTGGCGCGAAATGCACCAGTCTGGCCGCTCGGCGATCATTTCGTAGAGGCGATCGTGGCCCCAGCGCGGCGTCCATTTCACTTTGTCAATTTCATCGAGAGCGCGCTGGCGGAGATGGTTGGCTTCCATGCCGATGAACCATTGCTCGGTGGCACGGAAAATCACGGGATTGTGGCAGCGCCAGCAATGCGGGTAACTGTGATGATACTTCGCTGAGGCCACGAGAGCGCCGCGCGCACGCAGGAGCTCGACGATCGGCTCGTTGGCCTCGAAGACGTTCTTGCCTTTATATTCGGGCAAGCCTTCGATGAAGCGGCCGTCATCATCAATGGGCGCGTAAGTGTCGAGGCCGTAGCGCTGTCCGGTGTAGAAGTCTTCGGCGCCGTGGCCTGGTGCGGTGTGGACTACGCCGCTGCCCTGATCGAGCGTGACGTAGGCCGCAAGCACACCCGGCACTTGGAGTTCATCGAGAAAAGGATGCTGGAACCGCATGCCTTCGAGCTGGCTTCCCTTCCCGCGCCACCGAATTTTGGCATCGTCGAACTTCAACTCCTCGGCGAGTGCGGCGAGACGCTGCTCGGCGAGGAGAAGCGCGCCGACGGGGGTTTCCGCGACGACGTATTCGTAATCCGGATGAAACGCGAGGGCGCGATTTGCAGGAAGCGTCCACGGGGTCGTCGTCCAAATGAGCGCACTGACATCGGGACCGAGATCCTTCGCGAGCGCTCCACCAGCAACAGGAAATTTCACCCAGACCGAATGGCTGGTATGGTCGTGATATTCAACTTCGGCCTCGGCGAGCGCGGTGCGATCAACGAAACACCAGTAAACAGGCTTCAAGCCGCGATACACGTAGCCCTTTTCGAGAAAGGTGATGAAGGCGTCGGCAATAGAGGCCTCGTGGTGCGGGTCCATCGTGAGATACGGCTTGGACCATTGGCCGAAAATCCCAAGCTGCTTGAAATCGCGGCGGTTCGAATCCACGTACTTCGTCGCGTATTCGCGGCAAAGACGGCGAAATTCCGCGGGCGAAACTTTGTCCTTGCGCCCGCCGAGGTCTTTTTCGACTTTGCTCTCGATCGGGAGACCGTGACAATCCCAGCCGGGAATGTAGGGCGAGCGAAAACCCGCCATCGTTTTGGATTTAACGACCAAGTCTTTGCAAATCTTGTTGAGACCGGTGCCTAGATGAATGTCGCCGGTCGGATATGGCGGCCCGTCATGCAGCACGAAGAGCGGAGCGCCTTCGCGGGAGGTGAGGATGCGCTCGTAGATGCCCATCTTCTCCCATTCAGCCAATTGCAGCGGTTCCCTTTCGGGGAGCTTTGCTTTCATGGGGAATTCGGTGCGGGGCAGATTCAGCGTGCTCTTCAGGTCAAGCAGTTTGGACATGGATTCGGGTGGTTACGCCTTTCTAAGCCGGCGGCGTTCATGCCCGCACGACGCGAAGAACTGCTATGTTACAATGAATATGAAGGCAAGTCAGCCGCAGGGCGCGAGACATCCTTTTTGGGCGTCTCGAATCTAATGTAGTGAGCACGGTGTGCCCGGCGGGGGCCGACTTTAGCATGGCCGGATCAACTCTCCATCTGAACGAAAAACCGACTGATACTACCAGTGTCTATGAATACGGCACTCGTTTTGCCGTTCAGCAGAGTCATGGCATGCAGGGATTCATCTCGAACCTTCGAGATTTCTTTCTCGAGCGGCCCATCAAGATCCGTGGTGACATCAAAAACCCGTTCCAACCCACGACGTTTGGCGCGAGCGTCAGCGATAACCTGAAAGAATGGTTTCACCCGCTTCCGGCGTCGGCAAAGGGCCCTGACAAGTCGGGCATGCTTGTTGCGTGGACACCCGAGTTTGGCTCGTTCTGGAGCAATTTTCGGTCGGCGTTCAGCAAGTCGAAATTGCCGAAGGGCGCGCAGGTTCCTGAGATCTGGACGAAAGATACGCAATATTCGCGCGTGCAGGCGCTTTCGCTGGCGATTCACGTTGTGGTGCTCGTTTTAATTTTAGTTCCGCTGCTTCCTGAGATTCTAAATCCGCACACCACACAAGCTAGAACTGGACCTGTGGTCTCGATAGACTTGAGTTCGCCGATTCTTCCCAAGCTGCCGCCGGGAAACAAGAAAGCCGGCGGTGGTGGCGGTGGCGGCGAACACAATCCAATCCCTGCAAGTATCGGGAAATTGCCGAAGCCCTCTTACACTCAATTGGCGCCGCCTTCCGTGCACCCGCCTTTGAACCCGAGGTTGCAGGTGCCTGCAACAATTCTCGCTGTTCCGGACATTAAGATTCCAAGCCCGAATCTGCCGAACTACGGCGACCCGATGGCAAAGTTGCTTACGGATTCGAACGGGCCCGGCAGCGGAGGCGGCATCGGTACCGGCCAGGGTACCGGCGTGGGAAGCGGCGATGGTGCCGGCGTTGGGCCCGGACACGGCTGGAATACGGGCGGTGGATATCCGCAGGCCGGGGAAAACGGTTATGGCTCGCCGGATTGTCTCTACTGCCCAAGTCCGCAATTCTCGGATGAAGCCGTCAAGGCGAAGTATCAGGGTGTCGTGACTCTGATGGTCGTCATTCAAGCCGACGGCCGAGCGACCGATATTCACGTCTCGCGGGGATTGGGGCTTGGCCTCGATGAGAAAGCCATCGAGGCGGTGCGCGCGTGGCGGTTTAAGCCTGCTCTGGGGCCGGACGGCAGACCTGCCGCTGTTCGAATGCCTATCGAAGTGACCTTCCGCCTCTACTAAGCTCACAAATTTCAGCCGTTGTGTATGAGTCGCTTCCGGTGGCTCGCGTGCTACACTCGCCGACCATCTGCGTGCGACTACTTTGGAGGAATTGATGCCGGTGTTACGCCGTCCTTTTCGCGTCGGTCCGCTGAAATCCCGGAAATCAAAATTTCCCGTTCTCTCAGCAGCGCTGTGCCTCGCTCTACTTAGTTGCGGTAGCGCATTCGCGCAGCAATTTGATCCGAACTCTTATGCAGGAATGCGCTGGCGGCTCATTGGCCCGTATCGCGCGGGACGCGTGACGGCGGTAGCAGGAATATCAAGCGACCCGGCCATCTATTACATGGGTACACCGGACGGCGGCGTGTGGAAGACGACAGATGGCGGGCATGTATGGAAGCCGATTTTCGATGGCACTGGCGTGGCGTCGATCGGTGCAATGGCGCTGGCGCCGTCAAATCCAAGTATCGTTTACGTAGGCACGGGCGAGCAGTCGCCTGGGAACGGCATGTACAAATCCACCGATGCCGGGGCGACGTGGACAAACATCGGACTTCAAAAAGCTACGAGGATCGCGGCCGTGCTTGTTGACCCGCGCGATCCGAACATCGTGCTCGTTGCGGCTGCCGGTGATATGTCGCCAGGCACGGATCGCGGGGTCTTCAAGACTACTGACGGTGGAAAAACGTGGACGAGGACGCTTCATATTGACGACCAACTCGGCGCGTACGACATGTGCTTCGATCCCGGCAATCACCGCATCGTCTACGCGACTCTGTGGGCCTTTAGCTTCTCTGTGCCGGGTGCACCTGGTGGACCAAGAAGTGCCGAGGCGAATACGTATAAATCCACGGACGGCGGCTCGAGTTGGACTCCCCTCGGCGGCAATGGATTGCCGCCAATTGGCAAAGGCCGAATCGGCGTCGCGGTAGCGCCCGGAAATCACGGCAAGCGAATCTACGAAATTATGACGCAAGGGCTTTTTCGCACGGATGATGGCGGCCAGAGTTGGCGGCAAATCACGCACGATTCGCGCGTCGTCGGCAATTTTTATTTCAGCCGGGTGTTTGTGGACCCGAAGAATGCGGACATCGTTTGGGTGATGCAGACTGCCGTGTATCGCTCGACGGACGGCGGCCAGACTTTTTCTGCCTTCAAAGGCGCGCCGGGCGGCGACGATTATCACATTTTGTGGATTGATCCGGAAAATTCGCAGCGAATGATTCTCGGCGTGGATCAGGGCGCAACGATTAGCGTGGATGGCGGTCAGACGTGGAGCCTTTGGTACAACCAGCCGACAGGCCAGTTCTATCACGTTTCGGTGGACAATTATTTTCCGTACCGAGTGTATGGCGACCAGCAGGATAGCGGGACGGCCGTCGTATTGAGCCGGAGCAACAATGGAGAAATCACGGCGAGCGATTGGTTTTCGATTGGGGGATTTGAGATCGGGCATATCGCGCCCGATCCGCTGGACGCAAATCTCGTCTACTCCATCGGCTGGTATGGCACGGTGCTGCGATTCGATCGGGTCACGGGCCAGGTGGCGACGGTGTTCGTGCCTGACGAAAACACGCGCCTGTCGGGCGATGCGCCGCTCCAGTTCTCACCTATCGACCCGCATACTTTGTATCTCGGCGGGCAGAGATTGCTGAAAACATCCGACGCGGGAGTTACTTGGCAATTTGCCAGTCCCGATCTAACGATAAAAGCTGCCGAAAAAGACGCGGGCGCAGACAAAGATAAGAGCGAAAAGAAAGACAGCGACGCGCCAAGGCGTCCACAAGGCGCCATCACCGCCCTTGCAATTTCAACGGCTGCGCCTGGAGAGATGTGGGCGGGAACCTCTAACGACATTGTTCAAGTTTCGCGCGACGCCGGGGCCAATTGGCGCGACGTCACGCCAAAGGACCTTCCGCCGAAGACGTCGGTCTGGGACATCGACGTATCTCCCGAACAAGCGTGTGAGGCTTATCTCTCCGTGCGCGCGACCGGCGTGATTGATATGTGGATTCTAGGAACGACGCAAGCCTACCTCTATCGCACGCGTGATTGCGGCACGACCTGGGATAAAATCCTGAACGGAATTCCCCCGAACACCCTGATTCGCTCGATACGCTCTGACACGGTTCGCCACGGCTTGCTGTTTGCAGGCTCGGAGAATGGCGTGTACGTATCATTTGATGATGGGGATCACTGGCAATCGTTGAATCTGAATCTTCCGCCGGCGTCGGTGCGCGGCTTGGCCATTCACGGCGATGATCTTGTCGCGGCGACGTTTGGCCGCGGGCTTTGGATTCTGGACGATCTAACGCCGTTGCGTCAGTTGTCCGCGGACGTGACGAATGCGCCCGCGCATTTCTTCCAACCGCAAACCGCGCTCCGCATTCGCTGGGATACCAATCCTGATACTCCGCTTCCGCCGGAATATCCGGCCGGGCAGAATCCGCCTGATGGCGCGATCCTCGACTATTATCTAAAATCGGCGCCTGCAGGCGAGATTACGCTCTCGATTTTCGATCACGACCAGCATCTGGTGCGAAAATATTCGAGCGCCGCGCCCGCCGCTGACGACCGGCCTCTCAATGTGCCGGACTATTGGTTCGCGCCGCCCGCGATGCTGCCCAAAAGCGCCGGTACGAATCGTTTTGTTTGGGATTTGCGATATGCACATCCCAACGTCCTGCCGTACGGTTATTTCGGCGAAGCGCTCGAGTATGTGGAATTCACTTTGCCGAATGATGCCATTCCCGGCGATACGCCTCGGTTTGAGCCTACCGGCGCGCTCGTCGTACCGGGCGATTACGAAGCCGTGCTGAATATTGATGGGAAAGAATACCGGCAGGCGGTCAAGGTGGAACTCGATCCGCGCGTGCACGCGACGCAGGATGATCTCTCGCACCAGCTCCAATTGGCGCAGCTGATCAATTCCTGGATCGACACGACTTACAACACCCATCAAGATATTCAAACCGTTCGCACGACTCTTGACGCGCGCTCCAAGGCGCTCGAAGGCAAGCAGGCGAAGGACGCGACCGACGCCATTGCAGCGCTCGACAAAACTCTCGCAGGCCTCGAGCGCGGCGATGATTCGGTTCGCGGCTTCGGTCCTGAGAATCGCGATCTGACGCGGGTCTTCGAAATGGTGGAGAGCGGCGATGCGAACCCAACTGCTACGGCGCGAGCGGCCGCTAGTGATATTTGCGTAGCCATAAACAAGAACCTCGCTGCGTGGCGCAAGGCGGCCGGCGAAAACATTCCCCAGCTCAATACGCTGTTGCAGAAATACAGCGTTGATCCGCTGGCCGCGCCCGCCAGCGTACCAGCCGATATTTCGTGTGGTGAGTAATCTCCGGAAGATTGATGGAAATCGCGCGGAGCAAAGGCTGCCGCTCGGGCCGACATTTTTGTTACGATGTGGCACATGAAACCTAAGCGAACTTGGACCTTCGCGCTTTTTGCGTTGTTCTTACTCGCCGTTGCCTCGGCGTCGATTGTATCCGCGGCGGGCGCGCAAACGGGCTCTGTCGAATTTGTCGCGCGGGCAACACCGTCAAGCGGAGTGGCCGAGCCGATTCGTGGCCTGCCTTTTTATCTCCTGAGTAAAAGTTACGTTGATATTCGAAAGGAAGCTGAGGCAAGCCAGCCGCCGCCCGACCTCGACGCATACGTGGACAAGCTCGACGTTTCCATTCAGTTAAAAGCCTGGATGAAGAAAAACAAGACCTTGTCGATCTCGGGCGAGGACTTCATCAAGCAGCTAACGGTTTCGGACATCATGAACGTCCCGGAGTTTTTCAAGGCGTACGTCGAGCGCAACGCGGGCGATCAATCCATCAAATTTCCACAGCCGAAATACACGCCTCGCGATATGCAGAAAAATCCTGAGCGCTACGAGAAATTGCATCAGGAATATCTCGACTCGGTTCGCAAATTCTTGACGGCAAATCCCGACAGCACGTCAGGAATGGACCTCAGCCTCGACGCAATCGATCCGGGGCCCGCATGGCGTTCCCTTGTGGCCAAACGCGACCCGGCCGTGAACAGCCGCGCGCTTGAACTTGCGCAGACTCGCTATTTGGTTGCGAAGACTGAGACCGATCTCGAGGGTCGCGGGGCATTGCGCGGAGTTGCGCCGGGAAATTATTGGCTCGGTACGCTTGAGATTTACGCGACGATTGGCGACGCTCGGCTGCAATGGGATGCGCCTGTGCGCGTCAGTGCGGGGAAGACCGCGTATCTCGAGCTGACGAATTCGAACGCCGCTGAATCGCACAGCGCCTCTCACTAATACCGCTTCGATTGCGAATGCCGGACGATCCCATCATCTTTAAGCTTGCATCAGCCGATTCGAACGCTCGAGAGAGTGCCGCTGCCGAGATTTTCGCCAAGGGCCGAGCGCTTGCTGAGCCGATCCTCGCCGTTTGGCTGCAAGATCCTCCTTTACGCGCCAATTTCAACGACGGAAAGCCTCAAATGACGGTCGGCGTTGCGGTGCTGTCTGAAACTTTCGCCAGAATTCGTGCGGCAAACGGAAATCCGTCCCTCGCCGATGTCCCGCCGGATCAGGACGCGATCGAATTCGAACTTCGTTTTGCCGGTGGCATACAGCTCGACATTCTCACGACGAACACGCCCGGCGGCACGGGAGCTATAGCACGATTCCTTGACAAATTTGGCGAGGGCATTCAGCAGGTTGAACTCGACGTGAAGAGCGTGGACAAAGCAATGGAGATTCTGCGGACACATTTCAATCTTGCGCCACTTTATCCCGCAACCCGTGCCGGCGCGGATAGAACGCGTGTAAATTTTTTCCTGGCGAGCCGCCCCGACGGCCGGAAAGTCTTAATTGAGCTCGTCGAGAAGTAGCCGAGTCGCCGCTATTCCCCGCTCTGTTCCAAAAGTTTTGCCACCAGAGCGGACCAGCCCGTCTGATGATTCGCGCCGAGGCCGGCGCCGTTGTCGCCATTAAAATACTCGTGAAATAGAATTAAGTCGCGCCAGTACGGATCGTTCTGAAATTTCTCGATGTTTCCGTAGACGGCCCGCTTACCATCGCGACGCAGAAAGATGTGCGATATTCTCCTGGAAAGCTCTTGCGAGGCTTCCCACAACGTCATCAATTTGCCCGATCCTGTCGGGCACTCCACCTTTAAAGCGCTTCCATAGTAGTAGTCGTAGCGCTGCAGCGCTTCGATCACCATAAAATTCATCTGCACCCAGATGGGGCCTCGCCAATTTGAATTGCCGCCGAAGAGATTCGACGTCGACTCAGCCGGCTCGTAATCTACCATGTGCTCGGTGTCGTCCAGCTTCAGCATGTAGGGATTCTTCTCGTGCACCTTGGAGAGGGAGCGGATGCCGTAGGGCGAGAGAAACTCATTTTCATCGAGCATGTAGCGGAGAATTCGGACGAGCCTTTCCCGATTTACGAGTGCCATGAGCCGGCGAACGCCGCCGCTTTTTGAGCGCTGGCTCATGTCCATGTGCTTCGCCGTATCCGCATGATGATCGAGATACCACTGCGCGCGCTTCAGGAAACCTTTGCGCGACTCCACGTCTTCGGGTTCGATCGTATGAACGGCGAAAATCGGGATCAGACCGACCATCGAGCGAACTTTCATCGTGAGATGCTCGCCACCCGGCGCGCGAAGGACGTCATAATAGAAACCATCCCCCTCATCCCACAGGCCATTCTGCTGCCCGCCAATGTTGTTCATCGCGTCCGCGATATGAACGCAATGCTCGAAGAATTTACTCGCCAGGTCCTCATACGCGGGATTTTCTTTCGCTAGCTCGAGTGCGATCCCCATCATGGTAAGCGAGTAACTCATCATCCAGCTGGTGCTGTCGGATTGTTCGATGTGAATCCCGCCGGGGAGCGGACGAGAGCGATCGAATACGCCGATGTTGTCAAGTCCGAGAAAACCGCCTTCAAAAATATTCAGTCCGTCGGGATCCTGGCGGTTCACCCACCAAGTGAAATTCAATAGAAGTTTCTGAAAGACGCGCTCGAGGAAGTTGCGATCCGACCGGCCCCGTAGGCGCCGGTCGATCTGATAGACACGCATCGCCGCACTGGCGAAAACCGGCGGATTTTCATCATCGAACGACCACTCGTAAGCAGGCAGCTTGCCGTTAGGGTGCATGTACCATTCGCGAACAAATAAAAGCAGCTGGCTCTTGGCGTACTCAGGATCGATGAGCGCCATTGCAATACAATGGAATGCGAGGTCCCACCCCGCGTACCACGGATACTCCCATTTGTCCGGCATCGAAATTACGTCGGAGTTGTAGAGATGCTTCCAGTTGTGGTTGCGGCCAGTCAGCCGCTGGGGTGGCGGCACGGGCTGGGTGGGGTCGCCATCGAGCCAGCGAGCAACCTCGTAGTGATAGCACTCCTTGTTCCAAAGGAGTCCCGCGAGCGCCTGACGCGAGACTTGCTTCGCGTCATCGGACATCGGATGGCGGCTGATGTGCGCGTAGAAATCATCCGCTTCGTTCTGTCGCAGCTCAAAGAGATCGTCGAAACTTTTGCCAAATGCCGCATCCGAAGTGAGGCCATTCGCGAGCGCCTGATCTGTGAGTCGAAGGCGCATTTCACACTTTCCGCCGGGCGGAATTTCGAGCCGGAAATGCGCGGCGGCCTTTGTGCCGGTTTGCGCGGGATTTATCGCGGCCTTGTCACCATGCACGATGTATTCGTGAAATGCGTCCTTCACAAAAGGAGTTCGATTCTGCGCGCCGTAGAGGCGTTTCGCATTCGTCTCGTTCTCCGTGAAAAGCAATTCTGGCGCGCCTTGTATCAGCAGCCATCGCTTGCCGTAATCAGGTTGCTCGAGTTCGATCACTTCTATGCCGGCGGGTCCGGACAATTTACGCAATCCGGGCCGGGCGTCACTCGGCATCGTATTTCCCCAGTCCCATTTATTTCGGAACCATAGCGTCGGCAGGAGATGCAGCTTTGCGGCGTCGGGCCCGCGATTCCATGCCGTAACGCGGACCAATATGTCCTCGACCGAAACTTTGGCGTACTCGATGAAAATATCGAAGTAGCGGTTCTCGTTGAATATTCCCGTATCCATCAACTCGAATTCGGGGTCGTTGCGCGAACGGTGCGCATTCTCTTCGACCAACTGTTCATACGGAAATTGCGATTGAGGATATTTGTAGAGGTATTTCAGATACGCGCTCGTCGGCGTCGCATCGAGGTAAAAATAATACTCCTTCACGTCCTCGCCATGATTGCCCTCCAGGTTGGTGAGCCCGAAGAGACGTTCCTTCAGAATTGGATCGCGCTCATTCCAGAATGCCATGGCGAAGCAGATGCGCTGGTGCCGGTCGCAAAGACCCGCGATGCCATCTTCACCCCAGCGGTAGGCGCGCGAACGGGCGTGATCATGCGGAAAATAATTCCAGGCATCGCCGTCCGCGCTGTAATCCTCGCGGACAGTTCCCCACTGGCGCTCGGAGAGATACGGTCCCCAGCGCTTCCAATGGGTCTTTCGCTCGTGCGATTCCTGTAGCCGTTGTTCTTCTGCCGTCATCTGTGTCCTGAATTATCCTTTTGCGATGCCCGAACGCTCGAGTGGCTGCGCGAGCGCGCGTTCTGCGGCGTTTCACTTTACCGATATGCGAGCACACAATTCAAGCCGCGCTATCCTGCGGATCAATTTTAAGATTTGCGACCCCCTGGACTGACTAATGGGACGGTGCCCGGAGTATCGTGCTGGCGAACCGCACTGGCGAACGGGGCGCTGATTCTGTATCCTCTGCGCCTCAGACATGAGCGACGCGATTTGGTCCAATAGCTCCAGCCGCCTGCGCGATATCTTCAACCACGAGGTGCACCACCACAATCGCTCGTCGTTCGCGTTCATCTGGGTCGCAGCGGCTGCGACGATTGTCGTCTCCCCGCAATTTTTTCTCGGCAACGCATCTGGCCACGACATTCAATTCCATCTGGCATCCTGGATGGAAGTTGTCCAACAGTGGCGCCAGGGAATTCTGTATCCGCGTTGGGCTGAGTGGGCAAATTTCGGATATGGCGAGCCGCGATTCATTTTCTATCCGCCGGTATCATGGCTGCTCGGCGCTGCCTTGGGCCTGATTTTGCCTTGGAGAATGGTGCCGGGTGCGTTCATCTGGGTTGCGCTGGTACTTGCAGGTACGTGCATGCATCGTCTCGCGCGCGCGTGGCTGCGACCGCAGGATGCGATTGCCGCCGCCGTGCTATACACCGTCAATCCTTACCATCTCGTGATCGTTTATTACCGCAGCGATTTTGCGGAGCTGCTCGCGAGCGCCTTCTTCCCTCTGCTGATTCTCCAGATGCTTCTGCTGGCGCGCGAGGGTTCGCGCCGCATTCCTCGTTTTGCAATCGTGTTCGCGTTGATTTGGCTGGCGAACGCGCCAGCCGCCGTGATTGCAACGTACTCGGTAGCCGTGATCGTCGTTTCGGAGATTGTGTTGAGCCGGTCGCTGAAGCCCGTTTTGCAGGCCGCGGTTGCAGGAGCGTCGGGCTTTGCGCTTGCGGCCTTTTACATTGTGCCCGCCGTTGTTGAGCAGCGATGGGTGGAAATCTCGCAGGCGCTCGCACCCGAGTTGCAGCCATGGCGCAATTTCCTGTTCATACATGCCGACGACCCCGAGTTTGTTCTGTTCAATTTAAAAGTGTCTGGGGTCGCGCTGCTTGTCATAGCCGTCTTCGCAATTGCGGCGGTGTTGGCAGCGCGGCACCGCGGAAGCGCACCCGGAGTGTTCTGTTCGCTAGTTGCACTCGGATTCGTTTCTGTGATCTTGATGTTTCCGTGGACTGCGTGGCTCTGGCGGCATGTCCCCGAACTTGCGTTCGTTCAATTTCCATGGCGATGGTTGGCACCGCTCGATGTGGTCGCGGTATTTTTCTTTTGTGCAGCGATTGCGGCGTTGAAACGCCGCTGGATTGCCTGGAGCCTTGCGGCGATCGTTCTCGCGGCCCTCGGCGCGTGGATGACCACGAACAACTGGTGGGACGATCAGGATGCGCCATTTGTGGCGGACTCCATCGCATCAGGCGCGGGTTATCAGGGAACCGACGAATACCAGCCGCTCGGTTGCGACCGCACTGACCTCCCTGACAATCCGCAGCGCGCGACGCTCATTGATCCGCAGACCAAAGCTGTTCTGCCGGCCGCTGGCGTTCAGTTGAACATCGACGCGTGGACAGGGGAACATAAAATCGTGGCCCTATATACGACTCGCCCTGCGACGCTTGTGCTCGAGCTCATTGCCTATCCTGCATGGCGCGCCACCGTAAACGGCACGCCTGCCGCAATTCAACCGCTGCCCGATACGGCTATCGTATCGCTGGCTCTGCCCGCGGGATCAAGCCGCGTTGATTTGAAATTCATGCGAACTCGAGATCGAGCTCTGGGCGCATTGATTTCGATTGCGGCAGGAATTTGCTTCCTGCTATTTGAGTGCTCGCGCGGAAGGCGAATGTGATGCCTTGCGGAATTCTCGCTACGAAGTCTGATGTTCGCCAGTGCCCGTCTTTCGAAGCACGATGCGATCGCCCTTGAGTTCGTAACGGCTATCGCGCCAGACGGCCTTCGCGGCCGAGTAGCTTGCGCACCAAACGACGAATCCAAGCAGATCGCGCACCGGATAGAGCCAAAACGCCCTCCGCGCGGCCGGATCGCGCACTACCGTCCAGCCAACAATCCACGCTTCCAGCATTCGATTCAGCAACGCAAGGCCGAGAAACGCCACTCCGATCCCAACATGGCCAAGAAACGCAGCCGCAACGAAGCCGAGAATGCCATACGGCATCGCGAAAATCAGGCCTTCGCCAAAATGTCCCTTCGGCCGCGAATAGCGCGTGGATTTCGCCCATCGCAGTTGGTTGTCCCACATTCGGCGAAATGTGGGCTGGCTCACGATGTGATTGATTACGTGACTGGAGAGCACCACGCGATACCCAGACTTTTCAATTAGATTGCCGATCATGAAATCGTTCGCGAAATAATCACCCAACACTGAGTAGCCCCCAATCTTTTCGAGCGCGTCCTTGCGGACAGCGATCGTCGGCCCCAGCCCAAATTTCATGCCTTCGAGAAGATTGGCGACGAGCACACCTGCCGTCATTTCCACCGACATTCCGATCGCCGTCTCGCCGGACCAAAATCCGCTTAGATTCTTGCCGCGATACACACACGTAACCATGCCAACTCTGGGATCGAGCAGCGGAGCGACTACTTCGCGCAAATAATTCGGCGAAACTTCGACGTCACTGTCGCTGGTTACCAGAATTTCATACGCGGCGACCTGCGACATTCGATAGAAGCAATAAGCCGGCGGATTTGGCCACGGCGGCTTGCCTGTGACGAGAATTTGGCAGCGAATGCGCGGATATCGCGCTGCAATCTCTCGGATCACGCCGATGGCTGCGTCATCGGCTTCGTCGGCGGCAAATAGAATTTCGTATGACGGATAGTCCTGGCGAAAGAAGCTTTCGATATTTTCCTTCAAATTTGTTTCGAGGCCGTGGACGGGCTTTAGCACCGAGACAGCAGGCAGCCGATCATTCCCCGGGATCGAATTCTTCGCTTCGCGCGCGTCGGCGCGAAACCGAAGAGTTCCGATAAGCACGAGAATAAGAAAAATACCGGATGAAAGCGTGCCGATCGTGGCTACGGCAATCGCGAAATAGAGAATCAGATGAATGGAAAGTACTCCTTCAGCTCAAAGCCGACGGCGCCGCACGACGAACAATCACACAATCACTCGCAGCGGGCCTAGAGCAGCCCATTCGGCAAATCACTTTATCGCACTTTGGAGCGTGCGGCGGCGGCAGTCCGGCGTTTTGCGGAGGTAGCTTTTGAAATTTCGAGGCGAATCTCGCGTTCGCCAGCAGCGGGTGCAGGCTCGAGCGTATAGCCCGACTTCACGGCGTCGTCGTAGAACATCTTCACGGTCTCGAGCGAATAATCGCGCAAGTCTTTGCCAATGAGCGAGAGCTTTTTCAAAATGTCGTTTGTAACGGTGATGATGTGGCACCCGATCTCGTCAGCTTGATAAATATTCAGCAGCTCGCGCGGGCTCGCCCAAATCAGCTCCGCTTTCGGATTTGAGCGCATGATTTCAAGCGCGGCCGTCATCACGGGCACAGGATCGCGTCCCGTATCCGCTACGCGCCCGGCAAAGACAGAAATGCAGGAAGCGGCGCCGCCTTCGAGAGCGCCCGCAACTTCGCGTACCTGCTCGAGCGCCAAAACCGCCGTGACATTTATCTGAATCCCATCCGCGCTCAAGCGCTTGATCAGTGCATACATGGGCTCGCGCTTCGTGTTTGTCACCGGAATTTTCACGTATACATTTTCGCCCCAACTGGCGATTTCGCGCGCCTGCGATTCCATCGTGGCTTCGTCATCCGCAAGCACTTCAAACGAAATCGGCCGATCCGCGATCCGCTCAAGAATGTCGGACGCAAACGCGCGGTAATCCGTGATGCCCGCCTTTCGCATCAACGTCGGATTGGTCGTGAAGCCCTTGATGTACGGCTGGCGATATAGATCGAGAATGCCGTCAACGTCCGCGCCATCCCCAAATATCTTCACCGTCAATTCGGAAATCGGCTTCAACGCGCAGCTCCTCTGGACGCGGACTGAATGATCCACGAAGCGGCTTCCCGCAATGAGCCAGCGCGCGCGTCAGGAGCCTGCGAAGATTGTTTCTCGCTGTAGCCGCCATTTATCAGAATCGTTTTGCAACCCGCACTTTTGCCGGCTTCGATGTCGCGCCACCGATCGCCAACTAGAAAACTCACCGACAAATCGATTCCGTGCTTGCGCGCCGCGTCGAGCAGCATCCCCGGCTTCGGCTTGCGGCAGGAGCAATTATCCTTGTCGGTGTGATAACAAACGATGATGTCGTCGAGCGGCAAAGTGGACGCAAGCTTTCGATTGATGCCTTCGACGGCGCCGCGCGTCTGCGTCCCGCGAGCGACATCCGGTTGATTTGTAATCACAAACAATTCAAATCCCTGCCCCTTCAAATCGCGCAATGCCTCCGGAACGCCCGGAAGTATTTCGAGCTCCTCGAGCGTGGCGGGCGGATGCGGCGTGCCATCGCGCACAATCGCGCGATTAATCACTCCATCGCGATCAAGAAATACTGCGCGGCGCTGCTTTTCTGTCGCAGCAGTAGATTCCCATTTCGTCTGCTCGAGTTTGACCGCCGGATGCGTCACCAAAAGGTGCCAGACGACAGCCTGAAACGCTTCGACGTGCGGCGTGATGTGTTCCGCATTCACGGTAGGAATTAAGATGCACGCGTCAGCCACTTGCGCTGTATATCCGCCATCGCGGCCAACGATACCGATGATTTTCGCTCCGACAGACTTGACGAATTTCAACGCGGCGACCAAATTCGGGCTCACATTGAGCTCAAGATTGCCGCCGCCGACGGAAAACACGAGAACGAGATCGTTCGCGCACAAACGGCTCGTGCGCAACCACGCGTCGAACACAGTCGCCCAACCTTCGTCGTTCGTGCGCGCTGTCAGCTCTGCGACATTATCCGTGGGCGCATACGCCTCGATGCCGGCGATCTTGCGGAAGTCGTTTACGGCGTGCGAAGCATTGGCTGCGCTTCCGCCCACACCGAGGATAAAAAGCCGCCCTCCGGCGGCGCGCGTTTCCGCCAGCATCGTCGCCGCTTTTTCGATGACGTCGATATCCAAACGCGAGATAACTTCGGTGGCTTCCGCGAGGAATTGCTGCGCGAATGTTTTGTCTGCGTTCATCAGCGAGCGGCACTCCGCGCCGCGATAAATTGCGCCGTCTCTTCGAGCCCTGCCGGTGAGCCGATTTCGTAGAATCGCTGAGTCACTTCGAATCCTGCAAGCTGCCGCCCTCGCAATAAATCACCATACAAACTGGCGAGATCATAGGGCTGTCCGCCCGGAACATTGTCGAATGCCGCTGCCCGAAACGCGCCAAGCCCGTAGTCAATGTAGTGCATTCGAGAATTTTTCTCTATCTTGCTGTAGGCAAGGATTTGCCCGTCTTCGAATTCAACGTTGCTGCTATCCCACATGCCGTTATTGCGAAACACCGTCATCAAGGCCAGTTTGTCAGACGAAGAAAAGCTTCGGGCGACAGCCGCGTAATCACAGTCGAGATACGAATCGCCATAAAGAACGAAGAATGCATCACCCAGTTTCGGCAGCGCGTTCTTCACCGCGCCCGCAGTACCTAATAGTGAAGCACCATCAAACGAGTAGTCAACTTCGACGCCATACCCGCCGCCATCCTTGATCATCTCGCGAATCTGTTCGCCCAGATGCCCAACGCAAAGCACAACGCGCTCTATGCCGTTCGCGCGAAGCAGCCGCAACTGATGCGCGATAAAAGGCTCGCCGTTCACTTCCAGCAGCGATTTCGGGATTTTCTCGGTCAGCGGCCGGAGGCGCGTTGAAAGACCGCCGGCGAGAATAGCGACAGGCAGCAAAAAAGCTCCTAAGAATGCGCCACTACTGTCGTTCCAGCAAGATCGAACTGGACACGAACTTCGCGCAAGCCGGCTTGCCTCATGACCCGGCGCACGCGTGTTTTGTCTTCGGTATAAAGCATAAGGAATCCGCCGCCGCCCGCGCCCACCAGCTTGCCCCCGAGCGCGCCATTCGCGCGCGCGAGTTCGTAAAGTTCGTCCACGCGGCCGTTGCTCATTCCCGGCGAACGCTTTTTCTTGTGCTCCCAATGCGTATGCATCAGCTCCGCAAATTTCCGAAGATCGCCCGCCACAAGGGCATCGCGGCTCTCGTGGCCCAGTTGTTTCGTGAAATGGAGATTCTCGATCATTTCTTTGCCGCTTTCTTTGGTGCGATTGTCCTGATCGCGCAGGATTTCCGATGCTTCGCGCGCAGAACCTGTAAAAAAAAGCAGCAAATTGTCTTCGAGATTGGCTATCGCGTCGGCAGGCATCTTGAGCGGCTCGGCGATGACGCGATCGTCAGGCAAAAATTGAAAGCAAGTTATGCCGCCAAATGCCGCGATGTATTGATCCTGCTTGCCGATCGGCTCGTGAAGCAGATCAATCTCGATGCGGCAGGCCTGCTCGGCGAGTTCCTGCGGCGGGACGAAGTTTCTCTTCAGAGTATGCAGCGCGCGTAGCAGCGCAGTGGTGAAACTGCCCGACGAGCCAAGTCCCGTGCCGGCCGGAATGTCTGAGAGGCTAACGATATCGAGGTACGGGCCAGTAACGCCGGTCATACGCATCGCTTCGCGAATGATCGGATGCTGAATCTGGTCAACCGTCTCCACCTCTTCGAGCTTCGAATACTTCAAGCGAATCTGCGGCCAAAACGCCTCATTGATCGTGATGTAGACGTATCGCGTGATAGCTGCGGCGACGACGAAACCGGTGAATTTCCGGTAGTACGACGGCAAATCAGTGCCCCCGCCGCCGAGGGAAATCCGCATCGGGCTTCGGGTAATGATCATGGCATGACCACTTTACCGCGAATTGGCCGAACTCAAAAATGTAGTGGAAACAAGGAGTTGCCGGCTGGAAATCGCGCGCACCAACAAACGTGCAGGCTGGAAGATTTGCCAACTCAGCTGAGAATCTATAACCGCGTCAATCCGCTAGAGTGGCGATGCCCGCGCCGCAAACGACGCTTACGATGATCGTGAAAGGGTTGCCGATAAGTAGACCTGCGACCGCCACACAACCGAGGAACAGGCTGGCCTTGCGAGTTGGCGATTTGGAATCAAACATTGGTCACCGTCCGCTCATAGATTCGTAGACGCACCGCTCACGGTCAATGGTACCCACGGACAGAACGCGCGGACAGGTGCGGAAAGAAGAGTACAGGTGGCGGGCGAAATCGCTACCCGAACGGTGCCGCTCAAACCCTACGCGCGAGCAGTGCGAGCTTGCTCGCGGCGAGTGGCATTTGAATCGAGATACGTGAGGACCAGCGGCCAAGCCTGTGCTGCCGAAAGCGCATGATAGCTAGGCCGCGCATCGCAAAAAAATCCGTGGTCAGCGTCGCCAAATTCCACGCTAACGTAGCTTTTCCCCGCCTCTCGCAACGCATCGGTAACAGCGCGCGACTGCTCGGGACCGACGTGCTTATCCTTGCCGCCCCAAATCAGAAGCACCGGCGCGTGAACGTCTTTCACGCGAGCGAGCAAACCATTGCTGCGTTCGTTCGGCGCGATGCCGCCGCCATAAAACGAGACGGCGGAATCAACGGGCAATGCCAACGCCGCAAGAAAGGCAACGCGGCCGCCCAAGCAAAATCCAACCACCGATACCGAGAAATTCGGGCCGGTGCCATTCGCCATCAGGAAAGCGTGCGACGCGCGCAGATCGGCCTCGAGACCTCCGTCCGTGAGCGCGCGCATGTGTGGCATCGCACTCTGAAAATCGTCGTACTTGCCGTCAAAGTTCTGCACCGTCCGGTGATAGAACTCGGGACCGACCGCGAGATAGCCCTGGCGGGCAAATCGCTCGGTGACGTCGCGAATGTGCGCGTTCACGCCGAAGGCTTCCTGACACACGATGAGGCCACGCGACGGCACTTCCCCAAACGGCCGCGCCACATACGCCCGCATCGGCGTGCCGTCGCTCACTTCCAGCGTGACGAATTCCGTTTTGACGTCCATTCCACACTCCTCAGCAGCACGGGAAATTAACCGGGACCGTACGCACATAAAGACGTCGCACGAACCATTTCCGGGTACGACGATATTCAATTCTGCTACTTAGCATTACGAGCGCAGCTCGCGCAAAACCGTTTGCGCTCGATTGTTGGCAAATCCCCGGTAATCAATAACATGAAAGGCGATAACAATCCACATTTGTGCTGTTTTGGTTCCAGATTTGAACGAGTTAACTTCGCAAGCCCGTCGCGTCATTCGCAAGGTTCAGTCGCGGCGTATTGGCGGGCGGATTATAGCGAGATGAAACCAATGTGAATGAAATAGAGCGACGTGAGCGCCACCGCCATCCACAGCAAAACTCCCTGCGCAAGCGGACGCCATCCCACTTCTTTCAGTGCTTCTCGCGAAATGCTCGTACCGATTAGAAACAGCACAGCCGTCAAGCTAAACCGGCCCAGCGTAAAAAGTGACGTGCTGAGCCGCGAAATGCCCGGAACGTATGTGTTGATCACAGCCGCCAAACAAAAGAAGAGAATGAACCAAGGAAGCTTGACGCGAGTTTTACTGTGCTTCACTGCTGCCGTAACGAGCGCCAGCGGAACGATCCACAAAGCGCGCGCCAGCTTGACCGTGGTGCCGACGACGAGCGCGGCAGCTCCATACTTCGAAGCTGCTCCCACCACAGAACTCGTGTCATGAATTGCGAGCGCGGCCCAAAGGCCGAACTGCGACTGCGTCAGATGCAACGCCGCACCAATCAAAGGAAAAATCAACAGGGCAACCGCGTTGAGAATAAATATCGTGCCGAGGGACACAGCCATCTCGTCTTCATCGGCGTGAATGATCGGACCCACCGCAGCGATGGCGCTGCCGCCGCAGATGGCGGTACCCGCGCTAATAAGAAACGAGGAATTGCCGCGAACTTGCAGCACCCTGCCCAGTGCCAGCCCGACAATCAACGCAAATGAAATTCCCAAGGCGGTGTAAATAAATCCGCTTCGGCCCGCCTTCAGCACTTCGTGAAGATTCATGCCGAAGCCCAGAGCAACCACGGAAGCCTGCAGCAAAAACCTCGACATATCTTTGCTATCGGCAGGCAGAGGATGCGCGACGCTGAGTCCAAAAATAATCCCAGCCGTCAGCGCCACAGGAGGAGAAATAAACCCACTAGCGGAGATAATAAGTCCGCCGAAAAAAAGCGTCTTGATAAGTATGGCTTTGAGATTTTCGCCCGCCTGCGTCTGCACACGCCGATTATGAACCAATCCGCAGCTCGATTTTATTGGGAAGTTAGCGTGATGTCCCACACACGAAGCGCGGCTTTAACCGCTAAGGAAAGAGCCGAAATCGCTGTCATTCCGAGAAGCGCAGCGACGAGGAATCCCTCTTATTTTGGAAGCATTCAAATCAAGAGGGATTCCTCGCTTCGCTCGGGTTGACGTTCGTCGAATTAGTCTGTGTGATGAATTGGCTGGGATGTCTGAGCTCGAACCAGCATCCGCAGTAAGCGAAAACAAACAACGACCAGATCCAAAATTTGTTAAGTCCCGTTAGGTTTGTCTCCGCAACGAAATGGCTGGGAGGCCTGGACTCGAACCAGGATAATCAGATCCAGAATCTGATGTACTGCCAATTGTACGACCTCCCAACCGCCGCGACATAACAACGAGGGACGACAAAAAAAGGATCGCTCACGCGACCCTCAAAGAATTTTAGCTGTCGCGCTAGGGTTCGTCAACCGCGCCCGTCCCGCGTTCGGAACTCATAGCTGCGCACTCCAGCAGAACGAGCGCGTGGCGTAGTGCGTGGTAGACTCCGGCCGTGAAATTCGCACCGTCGCCGTGCGGCCGTTCAAGCTTTTAGCGCGGAATGGCGCCACTCATTCAGAAGACAATTAGATGAGATACGTTCCGTCCCGGATCGACCTCGCGCTGCTCCTGGTCATGATCGTTCTCATGGCCATCGAGGTGGTTGTCTTCGGAGACTTGTTCCGGGCCACAGCGCGAGGGACGCCACGCGGTTCGCGCTAGCCGTCCTACATCTATCTCATCGTTTATCAATGGGCCATGGCTGCCTCGATCGCAGCGCTGTGGATCGTAACCAGCCGGCCGTGGAGCGCGCTGCTGCTGGGAGTCCCGAAGCGATGGGGATTCGGAGCCAGCTTGGCACTCAGCGTGGCGTTCCTGGTTCTTGTGGCGTTGCAGCGCCGGGCGCTCTTCAAGCGTCCGGAGATCCCCGAGGTCGCTCGTCGCCAGATCTTGGATATCGAACCGATGGCGCCACACACGCGGCAGGAGCGCCGCGTTTGGACGTTCGTGGCCATTACCGCCGGCTGTTGTGAGGAAGTGATGTTCCGCGGATTTCTGCTCGCCCTCTTCGCGAGTTGGATCGGCCTCATAGCGGTCGTGGCCATTAATGTCGGCGGGTTCGGGATTTTCCACGCGTATTACGGCTGGAAAGGAATTCTCAAGACGGGCGCGTTCGGATTGGTTATGGCGCTGCTCGCGCTATGGTCAGCGTCGCTCATTCC
>Ga0209624_10000174_pt1 | contig 60136 bp, 48 predicted proteins | sample JacPinW_OM2H0_O1_FD_188565 | JGI IMG/M metagenome (GOLD analysis project Ga0209624, IMG submission 188565) | Forest soil microbial communities from Algoma, Ontario, Canada - Jack Pine, Ontario site 1_JW_OM2H0_O1 (SPAdes) (version 2) | ecosystem: Environmental > Terrestrial > Soil > Boreal... | reverse complement strand
CCTCCAGCCACACTCGCTGCGCGCGACGATAGTGACCCGGCGCGATGCGCGCCTGCTCGAGCAGCTCGCGCACGATCTTGTGCGCCTCGGCACGCTGACCCTGCTTGTGCAACAGCTGCGCGTAGCGCACCGAGGCTTCGGCGCCCGGGTAGGATGGCGCCAGCACCCGGTACTCCTCGAGCGCCTTGTGCACGTCGCCCTCTGATTCCAGGGCGCGCGCATACAGCAGATGCCCGGCCGGTGAGCGGAATTCGGGGTTGAGCCGGATCAGCTCATCGAGCGTTGTGCGCGCAGCGCCCGCGTCCCCCTTGCCAAACTGCGCCTGTGCCAGGCCCAACATCAGGTTGGGATCATGCTCATACAGGCCACTCAGCGCATCGCGATACTGGGCGATCGCATCATCGTAGCGCTCGTGCCGCAACAGTTCCTCGGCGTAGCGCTGGCGGCTGGCGACGTTGCTACCGACGCGCACCTCGCTCTCGAGGCGGCGCAGCTGCGCGCCCGGATCGATGGCCTTCTTCAAGCCGCGCGCGGTGCGCTGCGCAGCGCGGCTGCGGAACAGCTCGGGAAGAATCTCCACTACGACGTATGCGATGGCGCCCGCCACCGGCACGAATGCCAGCACCCAGATCCACAGCTGGTTGCGGCCGGTCTTGACGGCGTGAACGATCAGCAGCACCTGGATGATGATCGGGATAATCAGCAGAGGCATTGCGCTTCTCTCCGCAGTCTATGGGCGCGCGGCGCCGCTCGCCGGCGGCAGCGCGAACGCAATCAGGTAATCGCCGCGCGGCGTGCCGAGTCCGCCATGGCCGCCGGCGCTGATCACGAGGTACTGGCGCTGCTCGCGTCCGGCACGGTAAGTCATGGGCGTCGCCTGACCGCCCGCCGGCAGATGGTACTTCCACAGCTCGCGGCCGGTTTCGATGTCGAAGGCACGCAGGTAGCTGTCCATGGCCGCGCCGACGAACACCAGATCGCCGGCGGTGGCAATCGGTCCGCCCATATTGGGCATCCCGAACTCGCGCGCGGGCACGAACCATGGAGTGAGTCCTTCGCTGGAGCCCAGCGGCACCTGCCAGGCAATGCGATTGCGCCTGAGGTCGACACTCACCAGCGTGCCCCAGGGCGGCGCGGTACACGGCAGGCCCCACGGCGAGAGCAGCGGCTCGCGGCGCATCGCATAGGGCGCCCCCGCCTGCCGGCCAAACTCCGAGTGCGGATACTCCCCTGAGCGCGCCTCGCGCTCGAACTGCGCGGGACTGAGCAGCGTGACGACCATGGGCAAAAGATTCACCGCGGCGATGACGCGCTGACGGTCCTCATCGAATGCCACGCCACCCCAGTTCACGCCCCCGATGTAACCGGGCGAGAGCAGCGTGCCGCGCGGGTCGGGAGGTGTGAAGATGCCCTCATTGCGCAGTGAGGCGATCAGATGACGGCACTTGCCGCGGTCCCAGAACGTGACGCCCCAGGCGTCCTGCGGACGCACCGGACCCTGCGGTGTCAGCGCCGGCAGGGCGGAGAAGGGCTGCGTCGGCCACGACTGTTCGCCGGCGACGTGACTCACCGGCACGCGCCGCTCGCTGATCGGCATGAGTGGTGCGCCGCGGGTGCGCTCGAAGACGTACAGCATGCCGCTCTTGGTCGCCTGGATGACCGCCGGCACCGGCACGCCGTGCACCTCGACGTCGCCCAGCACCGGTTGCGCGGCGAGGTCGTAGTCCCACAGGTCGTGATGCACCAGCTGCTGGTGCCACACCAGTTGGCCGCTTCGGGCATCGAGCGCGAGCAGCGAATCGGCGAAGCGATCGGAGCCCAGGCGCAGACCGCCGTAGAAATCCGGGCTCGCAGAGCCGGTCGGGACCAGCACCAGGCCATGCTCCTCGTCGACCGACATAACACCCCAGGCATTGCCGGCGCCGGTACCCGCGGCTTGCGTGAGATTCCATTCGGCGGCGGCCGGGTGTGAGGCAGAGTCCGGCAGTGGATCGAAGGACCACAGCTGCGCGCCGCTTTGCGCATCGTAGCCGCGGATCACTCCGCGCTCGACATCGGTGGCGCGGTTGTCGCCGATCGCAGAGCCCACCACCACGACATTGCCGTAGATCGCAGGCGGCGAAGTGACCAGATAGGCACCGATGTCGCGAATGCGCAGTCCGCGCGTCAGGTCGACCTGGCCGCCCTCGCCGAAGCCCGCGCACGGCCGGCCACTGTCCGCATCGAGCGCCAGCAGGCGCGCGTCGAGCGTGCCGGTGAATACCCGCCGACGGCAGGCCCCGCTGTAATGCGTGTCGGTGTTTTCCCAGACGCTCACCCCGCGCGAACTCGCTTCAGAGTAGTGGCGCGTGCGGTCGATGTGCGGGTCAAAGCGCCAGCGCGCCCGCCCGGACGCAGGGTCGAGGGCACTCACCACGTTGGTCGCCGTCTCGAGGTACAGAAGGCCAAACGCCAGCACCGGCGTCGCCTCGAAAGTAAGCTTGCCGGCGCGGGCAAATCCCGCGCCGAGCTCGCCGGTGCGGTAGGTCCAGGCGACCTGAAGTCGTGCGACGTTGCTACGGTTGATCTGATCAAGGCTCGAGAAGTGCTGACCCAACGCGTCCCCGCCGTAGTAGCCCCAGTCGCTCGCCGCCGGCGCCTGCGCCCGCACGCCGGCAGCGGCAAGGCAGCCGGCTGACAGCACGCCGAGGATGCGCAAGGTACGCACTGATGCGGCGCGGATCGCAATGGCGCGGGCGCTGCAGATGGCGGAACAATGCTCCATGGGCGGCATTATCCGCGATGCCGCCTGCATGCTGGTATTCTTCGCTGTGTGCGTTCAACAGCGGCGATCACGCTCGGTCTCGGCGCGCTGAGTCTGCTGCTCGCAGCCCAGTGGTTCGCGGCCCCCGCCCTCGCCGACGCACCGGCGCCGTCCGATCCCGCGGCGGCTGCCACGCCGCCGCATCGCCCGCGGATCGGCCTCGTGCTGTCCGGGGGTGGTGCACGCGGGGCGGCCCACATCGGCGTCCTCAAGGTGCTCGATGAGATGCGCGTGCCGGTCGATGCCATCGCCGGCACCAGCATGGGAGCTGTGGTGGGCGGCCTGTACGCCAGCGGCCTGTCCGCGCGCGACATCGAGAAGATCATGACCTCTCTCAACTGGCAGGATGCGTTCCGCGACCGGCCACCGCGCGAGGATCTGACGCTGCGCCGCAAGGAGGAAGAGGAGAGCTTCCTGGTGAATTTTCCACTCGCCGTGCGCAGTGGACACATCGTGCTGCCCAGGGGGCTCATCCAGGGGCAACGACTCACGCAGACGCTGCGGCGGTTGACGCTGCCGGTCGCGCGGATCAACAACTTCGATGAGCTGCCGGTACCCTTTCGCGCGGTGGCGACCGATCTTGAGACCGGCGACAGCGTCGTCATGGGTGCGGGCGATCTGACCACCGCGATGCGCGCGAGCCTCTCGGCGCCGGGCGTGTTTGCGCCGGTCGAACGCGAGGGGCGCCTGCTCGTCGACGGCGGCATCGCCGACAACATTCCGGTGGACATCGCGCGCGCCATGGGCGTGGATATCGTCATCGTGGTGGATGTCGGCTTTCCGCTGCAGACGCGCAAGCAGATGACGAGTGTGCCGGCGATCTCAAACCAGATGCTGGCGATTCTGATCCATCGCAATGCCGAGGCGCAGCTCGCCACCCTGACGCCCAACGACATCCTGATCCGCCCGGCGCTCGGTGAGGCGTCCTCGTTCGATTTCGGCATCGTCGCGCGGGTGATCGGGATCGGTGAGGCCGCCGCTCGCGGCATGAGCTCCCAGCTGGCCTCCCTCAGCGTGAGCGAGCAGGCGATGCAGGGCTACGTCGCGCGGCGCGAGTCATACCGCAATCCGCCGCCGCGGATTGACTTCGTACAGGTCGATCCCGGCTCGGAGCGTTACGGTCCTGCGGCCGACCGGCTGTTCAATGACCTGGTCGGCAAGCCGCTGGATCCTGACGCGGTGGCGCAGCGCGTGACGGCCCTGTACGGCCGCGGCGGTCTGGACACCCTCGACTACCAGGTGGTGGGCGATCCGGGCCGCTACGGGCTTTCTTTGAATGCGCGCCCGAACTCGCAGGGCCCGAACTACCTGAGCTTCGGCTTGAGCCTGCAGGATGACTTCGAAGGTAATGCCACCTATGACGCGGCCATGCGCTTTGTGATGGCCGACATCACCAAGAATGCCGGCGAGTGGGTCACGGACCTGCAGGCCGGCACCACCTCGCTCGTGGCCACCGAGTTTTTCATGCCCCTGGCACCGTTCTCCGGCTGGTTCCTCATGCCGCATGTGTCGGAGGAGGCCCGCGACCTGTACCTGGTGCAGGGGCAGAGCCTCGAGGCGGAGTACCGTGTCCATACCTTCGACTACGGCATCGACTTCGGTCGTCAGTTCGGCAACTGGGGAGAGATCCGTACCGGAGTGCTGCGCAACCAGGGGCACTACGTGCTCGAGATCGGCCAGCCAGACGGCACTGATCAGCCGCAGCAGAGCTTTACGCCCTTCAACATGCGCGATTACTTCGTGCGCTTTACCTACGACCGGCTGGATGATGTGAATTTTCCGCACAGCGGCCAGCAGGCGACCCTGCAGTGGAGCGGCGATCACGCGACCAGTGCGGGACAGAATGCGGACCAGGCGACGGTGAGCTATCTGGGCGCCTATTCGTTCGGGCGCGACACGGTGTCGTTCTCCGCTTCCGGCGGCATCACCCTGCAGTCGCACGTCACGGATCTGAACCTGCTGTTCCCGCTCGGCGGCTTCCTTAATCTGTCGGGGCTGCGCGCCTATTCGCTGCTGGGGCCGGACTACGGGATTGCGCGCGCGCTTTACTACCGGCAGATCGGTCGCGGCGGCCCCGGCTACTTCGACGTGCCGACCTATCTGGGCCTGTCACTCGAGATCGGGAATGTCTGGCAGAGCCGCAGCGAGGTGAGCTTCACCAACACGCAGAAGGACGCCAGCCTGTTTCTGGGTATGGACACCTTCCTCGGCCCGCTGTACATCGCCAGTGGCTTCGATGATCACGGCCACCAGGCGTTCTATCTGTTCCTCGGACGAACCTTCTAGCGCGCTCGCTCACGAGTCGCCGGTCGGCACGATCGCGGAGGTTTCCGCCATCAGGATGACCGCACGCTGCGGCGCGCGGGTACGGTGCACCACGCCCTTCGGCACCACGAATCCCTCGAGCGGCTGCAGATCGACGGTACGGTCCTCGAAATCGATGATGAAGTGTCCTTCCAGGACGAAGAAAAACTCATCGTCATGGTCGTGCTTGTGCCAGTGATATTCGCCCTGCATGACCCCGAGGCGGATGACCGAGTCATTCACCTTGCACAAGGTCTGGTTGTACCAGCGGTCTTTGACTGCGGCCACCAGCGCCGGCACGTCCACCACGCTCATGGGTGCGAACTTCACGTCGAGGAAGGTGGCGTAGGGGTAGTCGCTGTGTTCGCTCATGCGCCGGCTCCCTATAGCCCGCGGCTCTCGGCGAGCTTTTCGATCTTCTGGAAAACGAGCGCAGGTTTGTCTCCGGCCCTCGAGTACTCATGGCGCCGGCTCATGTCGCAGAGCGCCGCATCACGCTCGGCCGGGGTGGAATACCAGTGCAGGCGCTGCCACTCAGGTCCCAGGAGCTTGCGAAACGGATCCCCGCCCGGCAGGCTGACGCGGATGCCGTAGGGGCGCAGCTTCTCGATGGGTGGCGTGCGCAGGTTCTGTGGCTGACTGATGCCCATGCGCGGGGAGCTTACGGTGCAGTGCGACGGGCCTGCAAGGCCGCCGCCCCCGCTCGATTGAGGGGCCTGTGACCCAGGGCCTTGAGTCATCCGGCGGCTGTCCCCACACTCTGCAGCTCACGAGCCAGGAGGTTCAGGCATGGCGCTGTTCCGCAAGAAGTCAACGATGCCGACCCAGGGCACCGCGCTGCCCGGGCGCAGCACGCCGCTGGTGGTGCCCGAGACTCACTTTGTTAACGGCCAGCGCATCGTGCCGCCGTTCCCGGCCGGCCTGCGCGAGGCGGTTTTCGGCCTCGGCTGTTTCTGGGGCGCCGAGCAACTGTTCTGGCTGATCCCGGGGGTGTACTCAAGCGCCGTTGGATACTCGGGAGGCTTTACCCCCAACCCGACCTACGAGGAGGTCTGCACCGGTGAGACCGGCCACACCGAGGTGGTGCGTGTGATCTACGACCCGGCGAAAGTCAATTACGAGGAATTGCTGAAGAGTTTCTGGGAGTCACACGACCCCACCCAGGGCATGCGGCAGGGAAACGATGTCGGCACGCAGTACCGCTCGGCCATCTATACCCTGGACAAGGAGCAGCGCGACATCGCCGAGAGATCCAAGCGTGCCTATCAGGCGCGCCTCACGGCGGCAGGACGCGGCACGATCACCACGGAAATCCGCGACGCACCAAAATTCTTCTACGCCGAGGATTACCACCAGCAGTATCTGGCGAAGAATCCGGACGGGTACTGCGGGCTGGGTGGCTGCGGGGTGCCCTACAAATCCGCGGAGTTACAGCTGGGGGAGAAGGCGTGATCACGCTTAGCCGAGGGTTCTTGCGTGGAACCAGAGGGTTACCAGCTGTCCACATTCAATATTTACGTTTTCTGCCGGGGAAACGCCAGCTGAATTCGGCGTCAACGTCTACCGGAATTCTACCGGTGATCTGGTCTTAGAAAAGTCCGCGGGCTAAGGACTCTCGAGCCTTTCATCCGTCTCGCGTCGAAAGGTTCATCTTTCGAAGCAGCGCCTCGTAGCGCGGATCGTTACGCAGCCCGGAGAGCTCGATATCACCTCGAACAAAGAAGCAGAGTCCCACGTCTCGGGATCTGTAGGCCCGCTCTAGCCATTCAAAGGCGGAATCCAATTCGCCGCGCCAGGCGTGGGCCTTCGCGACCAGGTAGGGCATGACCGCGCCATACCTAGCAATTAGCTCATTTAGTGCGCTCTGTGACTCTTCGGCACGCCCTAATACGTGGCCTGCCATCGCCAGTACGGCGCATCGTCGCGGCTCGTGTTGCTGCCCTTTGTTGGTGTCCAGTGCCTGCGCCGCGTGACCTGCGGCCAGCTCGCTCGTCGCGAGGTAGAAGGTAGCGAAGGTCGACTGCGGGCTCAATTGAAGCGATTGGCGCAAAGCTTGGTGTGCCGCATTGAATTGACCCATCATGGCGCGATACGCGCCGAGAAAGCTCCACGCGTTGGCGTCAAGTGGGTCGATCTCGATCGCTGCTTGCGCAGCGACAATAGCTTCGTGGAAACGCCCGACGACGGCCAGGTGCTGACTGTATCTACGCTGAACTCCATCGGAGCGGGGATCGAGCTGCAAGGCTTTTTCGACGTCCGCCTGCGCTTGGCTCCAATCCCATTGCATCGTCAAGCGAACGAAGGCCCGCGCCGAATAAGCCTCAGCCAGCCCCGGTGCCAGCGCGACGGCCCGCTCTGCTGCCGAAATGGCTAGCTCAGCGTTTGCCTGGCCCGCGTTTAGTCCTTCGAGCATTGATGCGAAACTAATCATCGCGAACAATGCGTGAGCCGACGCGTAATTCGGATCGAGTTCGATTGCCCGACGAAGCGCAATGAGCGCTTGCTCGATGCTATCGAGCGTGCGGCGATTAAACAACTGCCTCGCCAGCAAGCCTCGGCCTCGGCGGGCCACGCGGGACGGTCCGCAAACGGGAAGACGCCGCTCGTCGCTGGTCTGACTGCCACCGATCGACTGGCCTCGTCGGCTATCAGCAAGCGTGATATTCGCTCGACGAAGACGTGCGGCAGTTCCCCACGTATTAGGCGCGTCCACTGAACGGCGGCAAAAGAGTCCGGAGTGTCGGCATCCGCATCGCGCGTGTCATCAATGCAGACCGGCACGAGGAATGCGCGGCTCTTTCCCATTAGGTGTGTGCGATGGTCGGCTAGGCGCCACTCGAGTCGGAAGTAGCCTTCGGTACGCGCCTGCGTGTTCGCCGATATGATTGGAATGAAAAGTGCGCAGTCGCGGATCTCGCGGCGGATCTTCTGGTCCCAGGCGTCGCCGCCCCGAAGTTCGCTCTGGTCGAACCAGACTCGATGCCGGCGGCTCTCAGCGCTGTGCAAATCTTAAGCGCCGCCACGGCGTCCTCGGATGCATAGCTCAGAAAGACCGCTTTCTTCGACTCCGTCACGGGCCGGTCCGCATGCCAATTACGGCGACTGTGTCGCCCAATCCAATCGTCACTGAGATTCCTCGGATTTTGCTTATCTTTCCGGAAATCAGGATGCGAGAGAAGAGGCGCCCGCGCAATCTATGCCAGGCCCCTTTGGGTGCAACTTCCAGAATACCGATGCCGTGAACGCGAACGACAGCGGACTAAAGGCTCTGCAGGCCTAGCTGGGCTGTGGGCACTAGGCCGCCTCGGGTGCAGCGGCCGCGCCTGAGTGAACCCGCAGCTCCGCCGCGCGCGCTTCCGGGCCGATCAGGGTGACGAGTATCACCGCGACCGCGACCACCGCCAGCGTGCAGGCGAGGATCCACGAATAGTTATTGCCGTGCGACTCGGCGATACCGGCCTGGAAGGGCGCCATCTTGGCCACCGCGAGGTTGCCGAGCTGATAGGCGAAGCCGGGCAGTATGGCGCGCACCGACGCGGGTGAGAGCTCGTTGAGGTGGGCGGGCACGATTCCCCACGCGCCCTGCACCATGAACTGCATAAGAAAGGCGCCGATCGCCAGCATGACCGCGGTTTGCGAATAGGCCCACAGCGGGATCATGGGCAGGCTAAGCGCTGCAGCCAGCGCAATCGCGCGTCTCCTGCCGAGGCGCTCGGACAGGGTGCCGAAACAGATTCCGCCCGCCAATGCGCCCAGGTTCATGATGATCGCGATATGGCCGGTGGTCGCAGCCGAGTAGCCGTGCTGCTTCTGCAGGAAGGTCGGGTACAGGTCCTGCGAGCCGTGCGAGAAGGCGTTGAAGCAGGCCATCAGCAGCACAAGATAGGCGAGCGTCGGGAAGTAGTCCTTCACCGCCGTCACGGTGGCCGCGAGCGAGGGACGTTTCTGCGCGGCGCCGGCCAGCCAAGCCGGCGACTCCTCGACGCCGAAGCGGATGTACAAGACCAGCACGGCCGATGCGGCGCTGATCATGAACATTCCGCGCCAGCCGACGTACACGAACACGGTCGCGAACAGCACCGACGCCAGCAGGTAGCCGAGCACGTAGCCTTCCTGCAGCAATCCTGAGAAAAACCCGCGACCCTTTGCCGGCAGTGTTTCCAAAGCCAGCGCGGCGCCGACCCCCCACTCACCGCCCATGGCGAGGCCGAACACGGCGCGCAGCAGCAGAAGTGTCGCAAGGTTCGGCGCGAAGGCGCTGGCCAGCTGCACCGCTGAGTAGCTGACGACGTTCAGCATCAGGATCGGCCGGCGGCCGTACTTCTCCGCCAGCCAGCCGAACAGCAGTGCGCCGACCGGACGGAATGCGAGGGTGAGAAAGATTCCCTCGGCCACCGCCTTCACGTCGGTGTGGAACTCGGCGCTGATCGAATTCACGCAGAAGACGAAGATGAAGAAATCGAAGGCGTCCAGCGCCCAGCCGCCGAGCGCGGCGAAGTAGGCGGTGCGCTGCGGGCGCGTCAGCGTCGCAAATGGGTTAACCACGGTCACTCCACCTGTGAACGACTCGCCAAGAGCGTATCACGGCGCAGTTTCCGATCGGCATTACAGCTGGCGGTGGACCTGCTGAAAGACTGCCGCGGAGGAGATCTGCGCAACGCCGCCTGGCGTGCGCTCAAGGAGCGTACACCAGGCATCGAACACCGTCTGAACGTCAATCTGATCGACCCGCGTGGACACGGGCGGTCCGCCCAAGGCGAGGACCGGCGAGGTGGATGAGCTGCGCGGCGACCAGTAATTGGTCAGGTGCGCCCCGAACAGGACGACCAGCGGAACCCCGAGGGCTGCGGCCGCGTGCGCCGGGCCGGTATCGACCGAGACCATGCTGTGCGCCGACTCGCACAGGGCGAAGGACCGACGCAGGTCGAGCCCGGCCACCTCAACGCCCTCGCTTCCGACGGCGGCCTGGATCTGCCGCAGCATGGGAACCTCCAGCTGCGCTCCGCGCAGCACGATCAGCGCCTGCGGCATGCGCGCATGCATCAGCTTCAGCAGCGCCACCCAGCGCTCCATGGGCCACGCCTTGTCATCCGCATTGAGGCGGCGCCAGCGTGCGCGGCGCCGGCTCATGCTGCGGTGATTGCCGGGTTGCACCAGGATGATCTGCCGGCCGGACCAGCCGCGCTGCGCAAGCCACGCATCCCGCTCGGCGCGCTCGAAGTCGCTAACCTGCAGCTGTGGTGTCCACACCGGGTGCGCCGGCGGCAGGGGATAGTCGGTTGCCTGCAACGCCGGCGGCGTGCGCTCGCCCAAGCTCAGCAACTGGTCGATGAAGTGCCTGTCGAGCCGCTCGGGGTCATCGCTGATGAAGACGCAGCGCGCCGCATTGACCCCGCTCAGGGCGAGCATGCGCCGGATGCGGGGCAATTGACGGTAGTGGCGCTCGCACACGTATATCGGGCCGGGGTCAGTTGCGCGCAGCGCGCGGGCGAGACCGGGCCACGCCGGGCTCAGCGGGAAGGGAATGTGGCGGCCAAAGGACCAGACCCGCGAGACATCCGCACTGCCCTGATAGACGGAGGCAGTCCAGGAGCCGGTGCCGATGACCTGACACGGCCTGCGGTAGCGCCGATGCAGCATCTTCAGCAGCGCGGTCAGCATCACCATGTCGCCCAGGCGGCAGAAGAAGAATACCGTCGGCTCAAGCGCCGGCGCCGGCGCCGACGGCAGCGGGACAGCGTCTTCGCGTTTCTCGGGCCCCGTCGGTCCTGCGGGCAGCGCTGCCCGGGCGGCGCGGGGCGTTGAGGCCGCCGCAGATAGGGTTCTTTCATCCATTGTGCAAAGGCGATCTTACGCAATTCCGATTTGACAATCGAAGGCGTACGCAGCCTTCGGTCAATGCGAAGAACTGCGTGTGCCCGGGCACGGTCGGTAACAATTCTTCACCCCGCCGGGATGCCGGGGGCTGCCCGCCGCACGTATAGTGGCTTGCAGGAAAAGAACTATAAGGGGATTCATGCGCGCCGCAGATTGCAGCGCTCCGGTGGCTGAGGGGGCCTTGCGCTGAGCTGCGCAGACGCTGCGGGGTTATCTTGCGCAAAGACCTGCGGCCGGCCGCGGTATGCAGGGGCGGCGGCGCTCGTCCTTGTGCTTGGCTGGGGGCTGCCCGCTGCTGCCGGGGCCGAGGAGATCACGCTGCTCGGCGGATGGGTCGGTATGGACGACCAGAGCTCCGGATCCTATGCCTGGGGTTTGGAGTATCGGGAGCGCCTGCTGTCTCACCTGGATGCAACCTTCGGCTACCTGAACGAGGGCCACTTTCCGGATCACCACCGGGATGGGGCGATGCTGCAACTGTGGGCCAATACCGGGCCCTGGATCGATCACACGACGTTCGCGCTCGGCGCCGGGCCTTATGTTTACTTCGACACGCAGAGCGACCCCAACGCCGAGGGCTATCGCGACGCGCACGGCGTCGGCGTGATCCTCACCGCCCGGATCAGCTACTCGCTGAGCGAGCAGTGGTTTGCCTCCCTCGAGCTCAACCAGATCCTGGCCGCCAACGTCACCACCCGAACCGTGATGCTGGGTGCCGGATACCGTCTGCAAAGCTTCATCGAGTCGCTGCAGAACTCGCAACCCGATGCGGTCGCCGATGTGCCGAACGAGGTGGGCGTCTTTGGCGGTCAGACTGTCATCAACGATCTGACCTCGGAGAAGTCGACGAACTTCGGGGTTGAGTATCGGCGCCGCCTCACCCGACACGTCGAGTTCTCGAGCAGCCTGCTCAACGAGGGCACCGGGCCCGACGGGCGCCATCTCGGCGTCACCGGCGAGGGCTGGATCGTCCAGGATTTCCTGGACCGACGCCTGGTCGCCGCCCTGGGGCTCGGGCCCTATGTCGCGCTGAGCACTTATCACATCAGCGACGGCCGCACCGCGGCGAGTGTGGTGGGTCTTGCCTCCATGTCACTCAGCTGGCGCCTCACCCGCTTTCTCGCACTGCGGGCCAACTGGCACCGCGGATTCACCGGCGATGACCAGGACCGCGACATCGTGACACTCGGACTCGCCTGGCGATTCTAAGGCTCACCAGGTCATGCGATACATGATGAATCCGGTCTGCTCCGCGAGCTGATCGTACAGCCTTCTGGCGGTCGCATTCGTCTCGTGAGTGTGCCAGTAAACGCGGCTCGCTCCAGCGGCCTTTGCCTGATCGCACACCGCCCGGATCAGCGACCCCCCGACGCCCCGGCCACGCAAGTCCACAGCGGTGAACAGGTCCTGCAGATAACACACCGGACCTATGGATATCGAGCTGCGGTGGAAGATGTAGTGCACCAGGCCGACGAGGCGCGCCCCGTCCTGTGCGACCAGGGCGTGGACGGGTTCGTCGGGGTCGAAGAAGCGCTGCCAAGTCGTGTCGGTGAGGGGGCGGGCGAGGGCGGTCTGACCACTGCGTCCGTAGAATGCGTTATATCCGTCCCACAGGGGCAGCCACTGCGCGAAGTCCTCGCGCGTCACGCTGCGTATGGTGAATGCGCTGGCCGCAACCATGAGCGCCCCCTCAGCCGCGCGCGGCCGCAGGTGACTCGATCCCGGCAAGCAGCCATTGCAGGCCGGCCAGATGCTGCTGATCATGGCTGCACAGGTAGTGGACCAGGCTGCGCAGGGTGACCAGGCCGTGTTCGGCGAACACAGCGGTGCGCGTGAGCTGTTGCGGCGCGAGGCCTGCGATCAACTCAACCGTCTGCAGGCGCGCGGCGCGGAAGGCAATGAGCGCGTGGGCCGCGTTGGCAGACGCGTAGCCGCGCGCCCTTGCCAGCGCCTCGCCGTCGATCGAGGGCAGCTGCGGCTGGTTCTCGTTGAGCGTGCGCCGCAGGCGCACGTGATACCCGTCGATCTCGATGTCACGCAGGTGGCAGATCTGTTCGATCGGCGTGAACGGCTCGCTCGGGACGCCGTGCCAGGACGGCGGCGCCCAGTTCAGGTAGGCGGCAGGGATCTGCGCGTAATGGGCCTCGAGGAGGTCGGGAAATGTCGCAAGAGCGCTTAAGGTCGCCTGATGCATGCGCCCATGGTAGCGCGCGCGGGCGCGGGATTTCAGGGTTGCTGGGCGCGCCGCGCGGCGAACAGTGCAGGTGCGCGCCCGGTACGGCAGAAGATCGAAGAGGGTGGGTGCCGGGCACAGCCGGCACCCACCGCCCGTCAGCCTCGGCTACTTGGCGTCCTTGAGGGCGCGCTCGGTGGCGTGAATCGCCTCGTCAATGTGATGCACTGCACGATCCTTCAGTCCCTTGGTCATCGGATCGTCTTCCTCGCGGGAGACATCAGAGTGCACTTTCTTCAGCAGTTCCAGCGCCTTGTGGAGGCGCCCCGGATGATCGGCGGGCACATCGACGGCCGGATGGTCGTGGAGGTCCTTGCCGTCATCGATCGCGGCGTGCTTGATCTCGCCGATCGCCTTGTCGATTTCCGTGATGCCGACATCCTCCTGTGCGCTTACCGCCGCATCGCCCGGCCGGTGCTCGAGCATCCAGCGCGCGGTGCGCAGATCGGTCAGGGCGTGCAGGTAGTACGGGTGCTTGCCCGGAAGATCGGCGTTGGCTGCGAACGGCAGCGCGAGCAGCAGCAACAGCGCCGACAACATCGATGTGGTTTTGAGTCGCAACTTTGTCTCCTCACTGAAGGGTGGCTGAGGGAATCCAGCGGCCGGCAGTATGCCGCTCGCAAACTGACTGGCACGTGAACAAGGACTCAGCGCAAAACGACCGCGGGGCATGATAGCGCCCCGCGCATCCAGGGGGCCGCGGGCGCTCGGCGGACCGCCTGCGCCGCCATGCTCTGGTGCACCGTGCGCCCCACCGCGCCCTCGCAGCGGCCGGCATGCCGCCCCCGTCGGGGCGGCGTCGCTACTTCACCTGCAGGTGCGAGAATGCCGCAATGAGTGATCCGGCTACAACGCGCCGAACACCTTCTTGATCAGCGAGCTTGCCTGCTCCATGGGATGCGCGCGAATCTGGTGTTCTTCATCCGCGATGCGGCTGAACAGGCCATCGAGCGCCTTCGCCGTCACGTAGTCATTGAGATTCGCATCCTGGGAGGACAGCAGGCCGAGTTGGGCGGCCTTGCCGGCATACTCGTTGTACTTGTTGGCCAACCCGAGCTTTTCGGTCTCAGCAGCTACCACCGGCTTGAACTTCGTGGTCAAAGCGGCGCTGGTTGTCTGCCTGAAGTAGGCCGTGGCGGAGCCATCTGCGCCGCTGAGAATCCTCTTGGCATCAGAAACGCTCATGTGGTGCAGCGCCTGCTCGAAGATCGGTTTGGCCTGGGCGACCGCCTGTTCCGCGGCGTGATTCATGGTGACCTTGAGTTCATCGGCATCCTTGCCCATCCCAACCCTGCGCAGCGCGCGATCGGCCTTCTCCAGCGCCGGGGGCAGCGGGATGGCAAGCTTGGGGTCATTGAGAAAGCCGCCCGGCGCCCCGAGCTGTGTAACGGCCACACCGATTCCCTTGGACAGCGCGGCGCGCAGGCCGCCGGAGGCGTCGGTCGAGCTCAACGCATCGAACGCAGCGGAGGCTGCCGGTACGCTGGCGGTCGGCAGTGAACTCAACACTACGCACGCCGCCAGGGAACAACGCAGAGGTACTCGGATCACGGCATGCCTCCATGGCATCTGCGGGTTGTCAGGCAGGCGTGGAGTGTAGACTTTCCGGACTTACAAAGCCCACACGCGCGGGGCAGCAGCGCGCGCAAGGACGGCCGGTGAGCGAGTACAGCGGCAGCTTCGATCGCATCGTCGAGCGCGAGCGTGGATTGCGCCGCACCTTGAGCGCACGCCGCATGACCATGATCGCCATCGGTGGTGCGATCGGCACTGGTCTGTTCCTCGGCAGCGGCTTTGCGATCAGCCTCGCTGGTCCGGCGGTGCTGCTGAGCTACGCTATCGGGGCACTGGTTGCTCTGCTGCTCATGGGCTGCCTCGCGGAGATGACGGTGGCGCACCCGACCACCGGCTCCTTCGGTGCCTACGCTGAGTTCTACCTCGGCCCGCTGGCGGGCTTTCTGGTGCGCTATTGCTACTGGACCTGCATCGTGATGGCCGTGGGCACCGAGGTCACCGCGGTGGCGCTCTACATGCAGTTCTGGTTCCCGCAAACCGCCGGCTGGGTGTGGATCGTGGCATTCTCCGCGGTGCTGATCGCGGTGAACGCACGCAGTGTGAATGTATTCGGAGCCATCGAGTATTGGTTCTCGTTCATCAAGGTCACCGCCATCGTGATTTTCATCCTGCTGGCGGCCTACATTCTCTGCAGGCCCTCCGCGGCGGCTGCGGGCGAGGGGTTTCGCAACTACACCGCCTACGGCGGGTTTCTGCCGAAGGGCCTGTGGGGCGCTTGGGTCGCGGTCGGCATGGCGATCTTCAGCTACTTCAGCATCGAGATGATCGCGGTGGCGGCCGGCGAGGCCGAGCAGCCGCAGAGCGCCGTGGTGCGGGCATTTCGCGCCACGGTGGTGCGACTGATCCTTTTCTATTTGCTGACACTCGCGCTGGTGCTGGCGATCGTGCCCTGGACGGCGGCCGGGGTGGATGAGAGCCCGTTCGTGAAGGTCATGCGTTCACTGCATGTGCCGGGTGCCGCGGGCATCTTCAATGTTGTCATCCTGATCGCTGCGCTCTCGGCGATGAACAGTCAGCTTTACATCACCACCCGCATGATGTTCAGCCTGTCGCGCGCCGGCTACGCGCCGCGCCGCTTCGGCGTGCTCAGCCGACGCGGCGTTCCGCTGCAGGGGTTGCTGCTATCGAGCATCGGTATCGCGCTCGCGACGGCCGTGAACATCGCGGCGCCGAGGTCCGCGTTCATCGTGATGGTGTCGATTTCAGCCTTCGGGGCCATGTTCACCTGGATGATGATCTTCGTGACTCACTATGTCTTTCGTCGCGCGCGCAGCCGCAGCAACGCGGCAGCGCTGCGCTTCAGGATGCCCGGTTTCCCCGCCACCACGCTGCTCGGGGCCGCGCTCATGGCTGCGCTGCTCGTCACGACCGCATTCGTGCATGAGTTTGTGCTGACGCTCGTCCTCGGACTGCCGTTTCTCGGGATACTTGCCGCGCTCTGGTGGGTCTGGTACCGCCGCGCGGGGCGGGAGTAAGCTCGTTCTGAAAGAGGACTCAAGGAGCTTGAATCATGGCCGTCCAGCCCATTCCAGAAGGGTACCGCGCGATAACGCCGTATCTGATCGTCCAGGGTGCCGCGCAGGCAATCGATTTCTACAGGCATTGTTTCGGCGCGATCGAGACGGTGCGCATGCCCGATCCAAAGGGCAAAATCGGTCACGCCGAGATCAAGATCGGCGATTCGATGGTCATGCTCGCGGATGAGCACCCGGAGATGGGTTATCGCAGCCCGCCCTCGCTCGGCGGGTCGAGCGTCAGCATTCTCTTGTACATCGATAACGTCGATGCCGTATTTGAGCGTGCCGTCAAGGCGGGCGCCAAGGTGCTGCGACCGCTGGCGGATCAGTTCTATGGTGATCGCAGCGGCACGCTGCAGGATCCGTTCGGGCACCTGTGGACCATCGCGACGCACATCGAAGACGTTGCGCCCGAGGAAATGAAACGCCGCATGCAGAGCTGGACGAAGTCGGCTCCCGCGTCGTAGGTTTCTTTTGACCGGGAGCGCGTCGGCGCGCCGCAACGCGGCGCCGCGGCATTGCGTGCGCTCTACATTCAATCCAGAATGCCGCGAAGCGCCTGAGTGCTGAAGGGGGGAGACCGCCGAATCCGATGTAAAAGCGGAACGGCGGACCGCATGGTTTTCAACTCGCTCACGTTCATCGTGTTCTTTGCGTGCGTCCTCGGGTTGCACTCGCTGCCGCTGCCGTGGACCACCAAGAAGATCAACCTGCTGATCGCAAGCTATCTCTTCTACTGCGCGTGGAATCCTCCTTTCGTCATCCTGCTGTGGGTGTCGACGGTCGTCGACTGGTACGCCGCGCAGGGCATGGTGAAGGCGCGGCGTGCGGGCGCCCGACACGCCTGGATGGTGCTGTCGGTCGTCGCCAATCTCGGCATGCTCGGCTACTTCAAGTACGGGCAGTTCCTGCTGGATAACTTCAGCGCCGCCGTGGCGGCGCTCGGCATCGTCTACCACCCTGCCCACTACGACATCGTGCTGCCGGTCGGCATCTCCTTCTATACCTTCGCCACCATGTCGTACACGCTCGATGTGTACCTGCGCCGCGCGGCGCCGGCGCAGAACCTGTTGGATTACGCGCTGTTCGTGACGTTCTTCCCGCACTTGGTGGCTGGACCGATCATGCGGCCGACCGAGCTCGTTCCGCAGTTCGCGCAGCCGCGGCGGGCGAGTGCGCAGCAGCTGCGCTTCGGCCTTGCGCTGATGACGCTCGGACTGTTCAACAAGGTAGTGCTCGCGGACAGCTTCCTGTCGCGCGTCGCCGAGCGGGTCTACGACAGCGACAAGATTCCGGGCACGCTGGATGCGTGGGCGGCGACCTTCGCCTTCAGCGGGCAGATCTTCTGTGACTTCGCCGGCTATTCGACCACGGCGATCGGGGCGGCGCTGTGTCTGGGCTTTGCCATGCCGGACAACTTCCGTTTCCCCTATGCGGCGGTGGGGTTTTCCGATTTCTGGCGGCGCTGGCACATCACCCTGTCCTCGTGGCTGCGCGACTACCTCTACATTCCGCTCGGTGGCAATCGTCACGGCGCGCGTCGCACCTATGCTGCGCTCATGGCGACCATGCTGCTGGGTGGACTGTGGCACGGCGCCAACTGGACCTTCGTTGCGTGGGGCGGCCTGCACGGGCTGTACCTGGCGGTCGAGCGGGCATTGCGCGCGCGTTTCTCCAACTACCGGCCGAGCCCGCTCGTCTTCGTGCTGCTGGGGCTTCTCACCTACACGCTCGTGAACGTGACCTGGGTGTTCTTCCGCGCCAAGACCTTCGGCAAGGCCTGGCAGGTGCTGCGCGGCATGGCCGGGCAAAACGCAGCGGCCGCACCGATCCTGGCGACCTTCAGTCTGATCACGGTGGCGGGGATCGTGGGCGCCCTGGTGCTGACGCACTGGCTGATGCGCTCGCGAACGCTCGAATCGGTCGTCGCGCGCGCGCCGGCGGCGCTGGTGTGTGCGGTGTGGGCGCTGATGGCTTTCGCGATAATCATCGCCCAGGGGACTGGCAATGCCTTCATCTATTTCCAGTTCTGATGCTGCGGTGATCGTGCCGGCCGCCCTGCCGCCGGTGAGCGCAGAACGGGCTGCTGCTGCTGACCTCTACGCACGCCAGACCGCCGCCGACCGTCCCGGTGTCGCGCAGCCGGTCCCGCGTCGCCCGGTACCCGAGCAGCCGTGGGGAAGAATTCTGGTTGGCGCGGTGGTGATTCTCGCGCTGCTGGTCGGCGGATGGGAAGCGTACTGGCGCGCATACGGGGTGAGACCGAGCCTCGCCAACAGCTACGGACTTTGGGCGATCGAACGGCGGCGCATTGATGCGGGCGAGGGCGATGCGACGGTGCTGCTGGGCGCATCGCGCGTGTATTTCGATATCCAGCTGAAGGTGTGGGAGCGCCTGTCCGGCCGCAGCCCGATCCAGCTGTCCTTCGAGGGCACCTCCCCGCTTGCCGCACTCGAGGATCTTGCCGCCGACCCGAACTTCACCGGTCGCGTGCTGGTGGGCGTGGCGCCCGATGTGTTCTTCTCCGGCTTCGAGTTTCGCGGCGGGGCGATCCGCTACACGCGCAAGGAATCGCCCTCGCAGCGCATCGGTCAGTGGCTGTCCATGACCTTCATAGAGCCGTTTTTTGCGTTCGATGACCCCGACTTTGCGCTGCAGACTGTACTTAAGCGCCAGCCATGGCCCAAACGTCCGGGCAAACAGTGGTTCCTGGACGTGCGCAAGCTCTCCGAGACCGGCCTGCACCGTGACACCCATATGTGGAGCAAGGTCTGGACCGATCCTGAGTATCGGGCGCTGGCACGCAGCATCTGGCATCAGGATTTTCAGCCCTCGCCCGATGATCCGACGCCCGAGGAGGCCCGCAAGACCGAGCGCGAGCAGATCGCGCGCGCCGCCGCAGTGGTCGCGAAGCTGCGCGCGCACGGCGTCAAGGTGCTGTTCGCGCGGCTGCCGAGCAGCGGGGAGTACCTCGCCTACGAGAATCGGGAATTCCCGCGTGGGCGGACCTGGGACGCGCTGCTGGCCGCCACCGCTGCCCCGGGCATTCATTTCCAGGACTACCAGGAGCTGCAGGGTTACTACCTGCCCGAGTGGTCGCACATGACACGCGCCGAGGCCGAGCGCTTCACTGAAGCCCTCTACGGCATCATCGTGCGCGACTTCTGGAAGCCTGATGGGGCCGCTGCGCCGCCCGCCGCCGCACAACGCTAACGATCCCGATCGCTTCGAAAATTCTCACGAGGGGTTCTTGACCCAACCGCGCGGCTTTTTATTGAAGCCGATCTGCACATCGACCCGCCGGCTGCCGCAGCGGCAGCGAAATCTTGCCACGATATTGGTGATGGGCTCATCCCACCCGCCGCGGCAGTGACGCGCCAGGAATGCCGGTGTCAGCTCACGCGAGTGCCGGCAGCCGCGGCAGGTCACGACGATGATGTAGTCACCGAAATGATCGCGCAGTCTTTGGATCGAGTTCCACGGCAGCACCGCACAAGTGTGTCCAGCGCCCGCGGTGGCCGTCCACACAGTGCTAAAGTGCGCCCCATACTGTTCGGAAGGTCTTTCCCATGTGCGGCAAGTACATACTGGCGCAGGCCGCCAAGGCCGAGCGGGCCATGGGCATCCGGCGCGGCCGCTGGGAATACCCCCCGAGTTATCGGGTGCTGCCCACCGAGCAGGTCCCGGTCGTCATTTACGACGCAGCTGAGCGAGAGGCCGCGGAAATGCGCTGGGGTCTCATACCCTATTGGGCGCACGGGGTTGCGCTGAAAGCCTCCACCATCAACGCCACCGTCGAGCGCATCGACAGCGCCCCGAGCTATAGGGATCCGTGGGCCCGCGGCCAGCGCTGCATCTTCGTGATGGGCGGCTTCTATGAGCCGCACCTCAACGCGGATGGCTCGCGCGATCCGTTCTTCGTGCGCCTGGCGGAGCGCGAAGTCTTTGGCGTTGCGGGCCTGTGGGATCGATCTCGCCGCGAGGACGGCTCGCACGTGTTCTCGTGCACGCTCATCACGGTGCCGGCGAATCGCCTGCTCGCCGAGGTTCACAATGGCAAGCTGCGCATGCCCGCAGTTCTTGCCGAGGCCGATCACGACGCCTGGCTCGGCGGCACGCCTGAGCAGGCGCGCGCGGCACTCAGGCCCTATCCGGATGAGCTGATGCTGGCGTGGAAGGTTGGCCGGCGCGTCAACAACCCGAAATTTCCGAACGATGCCAGCCTGATCGAGCCGGTTTAGTTGCCATCCTTTGCGCGGCACGTGCAGGATAGCCGCATAAGAAAACGGAGCGCGGTTCGTGGGCCGGTATCGACGCTACATTATCGGGCTCGCCATCTTCGCCGTCATGGTCGGCGCGTATGCGGCCGCCGGCTTTCTCGCCGTGCCGTACTTCGCCCGCAAGGGTGCGACGGAGTTCGTACGTACCCACTACGCTCGCACCCTCACAATCGGGGATATTCACTTCAATCCCTTCACTCTCAGCCTCGATGTGAGCCATCTCGCGCTGCCGGATGCCGACGGGCAGACCATGCTCTCGTTCGAACGGCTGCACGTGGCCCTGCAGCTGGCGAGCCTGTGGCGCCTGGGTCCGAGCTTCAGCGAGATTCTCCTCGAGCAGCCCTATGTGCGCACGGTGCTGCGGCCAGGGGGCGCGCTGAATCTGGCCGATCTTGGCAAGGGGTTCCCGGCCGCACCCGCCCAGGCGCCGCCGCAGAAGTCCGCTCCGATGCGCCTGTTCATCGGGCGCTTCGCGGTGCTGTCAGGCACCGCGACTTTCGAGGACCGCACGCGCGTCACGCCGTTTCGCGCCGAGTTCAAGCCCATCGCCTTCGAGCTGCGCGACTTCAGCACCCGCGCGAACACCGGCAATGACTATGCACTGAACGCGGCTTCCCCTGAGGGAGAGCGGCTCATCTGGAGCGGCACCCTGCGGCTCGACCCGCTCTCCTCGCACGGGGTGTTCGAGATCGCCGATCTCAAGGCGCGCACCGTGTGGAGTTACCTGCGCGACAGCGTGCCGTTCGAGCTCGGCTCGGGCGTCATCAACATCAAGGGCGACTACGATCTTGCCAGCGGCGGCGGCCCGCTGGGACTGAACCTCACCGTGCATAACCTCGCCGGGTCGGATCTTGGTATCAAACCCAGGGGTGGCGCGCAGGATTACCTCGAGGTGGCGCGCATTGAGGTCGATGAAACGCGGGTCGACCTGAACAAGCACTCGGTGAATGTTGCGAAAGTGCAGCTGTCCGGCGGCGACATCAAGGCATGGATGGGCGAGGAGGGCAGGGCGAATCTCCTCGAGCTGATTTCCCCGCCGGGCGCGCCCGCCGCGGCGGGTGTGGCAACGGCCCCCGCGCCGGCGCCTGCGGCGGCAGGCGCGGAGGCGGGGGCGTCCGCCTGGCTGGTGTCGGCACCGGATATCGCGCTCACCGGCTTCAAGGTGTCGGCGGAGGATCGCCGGGTGAAGCCTGCCGTGGCGCTGCTGCTGAGTCCGCTCAACATCCATGTCGGCGGATTCAACACCTCGCCCGACGATACGCTCGACATCACGCTCGACTCGACGGTCAATGCCTCCGGCAAGATCGCCGCACGCGCGAAGCTCACGGCGCGCTCCGGCGCTGCGAGTGCGCACCTGGAGTGCTCGAACCTCGGACTTACGATGCTGCAGCCGTATATCGGGCAGTACACCTCCATGACGCTGTTGAAGGGTGCGTTCGGCGCCAAGCTCGACATCGAGCGTGGCGCGGACGGTGCGCTCACCGTCAAGGGCGACACGCAGGTTGCGGACCTGCGCACGGTCGACAATGCGCTCAAGCAAGATTTCATCAGGTGGCGGGACCTCAAGGTTGCGGATATCCGCTACCAGTCCCAGCCGGCGAACCTTCGCATCGGCAGCATCACGGCGCTCGAGCCGTACGTGCGCGCCATCATTGCGCCGGATCGGACCGTGAACGTCACCGCCATTCTCACCGCTCCCGGGGCCACCCCGAAGGCTGCGACAGCGCAGCCGGACGCGACTAGCCGCAAGGCCGATGGGGCCAGGACGGGCGCGACGCCTGCCGGCAAGAAGCCCGGCGGCGCAGCCCAGGGCGCACCGCCGCCGGCGGCTCCTGCCACACCGTTCCCGATGTCGATCGGCACGGTGAAGGTAGTGAATGCTTCCGCCAACTACACCGACCTTTGGATCAAGCCGAGCTTCTCGGTAGGCATGCAGTCGCTCAGTGGCACGGTGACCGGGCTGTCATCCGATCCGCGTTCGCGTGCCAAGGTCGAGCTCAACGGCCAGGTGGAGCGCTACTCGCCGGTGCATATCGGCGGGAGCATCAATGTGCTCTCGGCGGCGCTGTACACGGACGTGACCATGAGCTTCAAGGATCTCGATCTGACGATCGTGAATCCTTATTCCGATCACTTCACGGGTTACCCGATCGAAAAGGGCAAGCTGTCGGTGGATGTCTCCTACAAGATCGATCAGCGCAAGCTCGAGGCCAAGCAGCACTTCGTGGTCGACCAGCTCGAACTGGGTGATGAGGTGAAAAGCCCCGACGCGACGCATCTGCCGCTGAGACTCGCGGTGGCGCTGCTGCGGGACCGTAACGGCGTCATCGATCTTGACCTGCCGATGGGCGGATCGCTCGATGACCCGACCTTTCGCATCGGGCCGATCATCTGGAAGATCTTCGTCAACCTGATCGTCAAGGCCGCCACCGCACCCTTTGCGCTGCTCGGGCACCTGTTCGGCGGCGCAGAGAACATGAACATCGTCCAGTTCAGCGCCGGCAGCGCCGAACTCGACAAAGCGGCGACGGATCAGCTCAGCTCCATTGCCAAAGCTCTCAAGGAGAGGCCGCAGCTCAAACTGGACGTGCCGATGGCGTACTCCGCCAGCATTGACCGGCCGCAGCTGGCGGCCACGCGGCTGCGCGAGCAGCTGCTGGCGCGCGAGAATGAGAGCCGCGAGGGGAAGAAGCATCCCGACAGCGCCGGGGAGACGGCGCTCGCCGACCCGCAGAAGCACTTCAGACTCCTCCTCGATCAGTACCAGCAGGATCTGGGCAAGAACACGCCGCTTCCGCCGACGGTGGTCGCCGTGCAGCAGGCCAAGGGCAAGGAGGCGCCCTATGAGCCGGCGATTGCGGACCTCAACGCCGCGCTCATCGATCACATCCAGGTGACGGATGCGGATCTTCAGGCCCTGGGCAAGGCGCGTGCGCAGGCGATCCAGGATGCGCTCCTGTCCGGGAGCCAGATCGACGCTGCGCGCGTCTTCATCGCCAATGCGGCGCCGAAGCCCGAATCAGGCGACAAGGTGAAAGTCGAAATGGCGGTGAAGTGAGCGCGTAATGGCCTGGAATTCCCCACAACGGCGAGCCCAGGCGGCGTTCCCTAGTGGCTGCCTGCCAACGCTGGCAGCACGCGAGCGGCGGCCTTCGGCCGTCGCTGTGCATCGTAGAGGCCCCAGTGCGCTTCCTCCGGATGCGAGCCCGGTACCGGCCCGCCATCGTAGGCACGCCAGGGCAGATCGAACGCCGCGAAATAGGCGAAAGCGCGTCCCGGCGCTGGCGGAAGCTGCCGGCGCAGCTCCCGGTAGAAGGACGCCTGGCGCGCCTCGCTGAATCCCGCCTCCGCCGGGGCGGTCGGTTCGCCGGTCTCCTTCACCAGCAGCGGGCCGCAGGCGAGGGGTGCGAGTCTTGCGAGCACGTTGACGACGAACTGCGCAGCGTTGCGGTCCGGGGCATCCTTGAACCAGGGCTGGAAGATCGGGTGCACGTTGACCAGCAGGAAGTCGAGCTGTGCGAGCAGGGGCGCGGCGGCCGGGTCGTAGTAGATGTGGAAGGGCTCGGTCGTGGTGAAGGCGGTGCCGGGTGCGCGAGCGCGCGCCCGCGCGATGAGGGCGGTGAGTCCTGCGACATCGGTCCGATGGGCGAACAGCGTTTCGTTGCCGAGCGATATTCCGACCACCAGATCGGGAAAGCGCCGCGCGGCCGCAAGGGCTGCCTCGAGCTGCGCGTCATCGGCCGGATTCCATACCCCGATGATGAGCGCGCGGAATTTCAATGCCGCCGCGATCGGCGCGATCTGCTCGGCGCCGTGCACGGCATCGTAGGTGATGAGCCCATCGAAGCGCTCGCGCAGCACGGTCAGATCGGCACGGATGCCGGCCGGATCGGCCGGGGTCACCTGAGCGTTCACCACCTTCAGAGAGGTCGGCGGGTAGGCGATGAAGCGTCCCTGCGCCATCGCCGCGCGCAGGCGGGTCATGGCCGCCGGCGCGGCCGGGCTCTTCGGGCAATTGAGCGGCGCCGCCGCGGCCGTTGCGGTGAAGAGGATTGCGGCGAGCAGGGCGCCGCCAAGCGCTGTGCGCAGATGGATCATGGATGGGTCCGCAAGCCCGCGACCCGCGAATTGTGCCACACTGAAATTCCCGGGCAGCGAGGATGAACCATGCAGAACCAACATGATCTGGCGGTGCGCTTCCGCGCGCTCCACGAGGCCGCCGGCGCCTTCGTCATTGCCAACGTCTGGGACGGGGGATCCGCCGCCGTCATGGTGGGACTGGGCTTCAAGGCGCTCGCGACCTCGAGCGCCGCGTGCGCGGCGACGCTGGGTGGGCTCGATGGCGGGATTACGCGCGCGCAGGCGCTCGAGCACGGCGGCTTGATCGCCAGGCTCAGCCCGGTGCCGGTGTCGGCCGATCTGGAGAACGGATTCGGGGATTCCCCGGAGAGCGTGGCGGAGACGATACGGCTGGCCGGTGCCGCCGGCCTGGTGGGAGGATCGATCGAGGACTCGCGCGCGGATGAGCGCACGCCCATCTACTCCCTGGAACATGCGGTCGAGCGCGTCGCGGCTGGCGTCGCCGCGGCGCGGCGCCTGTCATTTCCCTTCACGCTGACCGCGCGCGCCGAGAATTTTGTCAACGGGCGAGCGGACCTCGACGACACCGTGCGCCGCCTGCAGGCGTTCGAGCGCGCCGGCGCGGATGTGCTGTTTGCGCCGGGTCTGCCCGATCTTGCGGCCGTGCGCACGGTGTGCGCCGCCCTCACCAAGCCGTTCAACTTCATGGTCGGGATCCCTGGCAAGTCCTTCTCGGTCGCTGAACTGAGCGCCGCCGGGGTCAAGCGCATCAGCCTGTCGACGACGCTCTACCGTGCCGCGATCACAGGACTGCTCGCTGCGGCTCGCGAGGTGAAGGAGTCAGGCACGTTCAGCTACCTCGACACCCTGGTCAGCGGCGAGCAGCTGGGCAAGGATCTGCGCCGCCTCACGCAGCCTTAAGTCGGTCGCTGCACGTGCGGGGCCCGCTCGCCCGGCCGGGCCCCGCGCAGCCACTCCAGGAACGCAGGCACCGCAGCAGCAGTTTCACGGTTGCTTCTCATTAGGCCGCGCGCGGGAGGCGATTCTTGTGAAGGTCGGGGAGAAATCCTGCCAGCAGGCCGATCAGTGGCAGGAAAGCACAGATCTGGTAGACGGCGCTGAGGCCGATGTGATCGGCGAGCTTGCCCAGCACCGCGGCGCCGACGCTGCCCATGCCAAAAGCCAGGCCGAAGAACAGTCCCGCCACCATGCCGGTGCGTCCGGGCAGCAGATCCTGCGCGTACACCACGATTGCCGGGAAGGCCGAAGCGAGTATCAGGCCGATCGGCACGGTGAGCAGGGTGGTCCAGAAGAGATTGGCGTGCGGCAACAGCAAAGTGAAGGGCAACACGCCCAGGATCGAGACCCAGATGATGTACTTGCTGCCCAGGCGATCGCCCAGCGGGCCACCGGCCATGCCGCCGACCGCGGCTGAGGCGAGGAACAGAAACAGGTGCAGCTGCGAGCTGCGCACCGAGACGTGGAAGTGCTCGATGAGATAGAACGTGTAGTAGCTCGTGATGCTCGCAAGATAGAAGTACTTTGAGAAGATGAGGGCGAGGAGCACGCTGATCCCGAGCTTCACGTGGCGAGGCGGCGCGTCAAGGTGCGTGCCGGAAGCGCGCGCCAGGCGTGAAATCCCATGCGCCTTGTACCAGTGCCCGACGTTGAAGAGGACGAACATTCCCAACAGCGCCACGGCTGAAAACCAGGCGACGCTCGACTGGCCGCGGGGCAGCACGATGAACGCGGCCAGCAGCGGGCCGGTCGCGGAGCCAAAGTTTCCGCCGACCTGGAAGACCGACTGGGCCAGACCGTGCCGGCCTCCCGAGGCCATGCGCGCGACACGTGAGGACTCCGGATGGAACACCGAGGAGCCGGTGCCGATGAGCGCCGCCGCCACCAAGAGCAGCGCGTAACTGCCGGCATAGGCGAGCAGCACCAGTCCCACCAGCGTGAAGCCCATGCCGGCGGCCAGCGAATAGGGCCGCGGGCTCTTGTCCGCCATCGCCCCGATCAGGGGCTGCAGCAACGAGGCGGTGAACTGGAAGGTGAACGTCAGCAGACCAATCTGCCCGAAGCTCAGCCGGTAGGAGCTCTTCAGCATCGGATACAGCGCCGGCAGCAGCGACTGCATCATGTCGTTGAGCATGTGGCAGAAACTGATGGCGGCGAGGATGCCGATGGCCGTGCCGCCGGCGGCAGCGGCGCTGCGCGGTAGAGTGGCGGTTTCGCTCAACGAATGGCTCCTGTCGGCACGCGCCCAACCCCTTCGGGCGCGCTTGCAATCTGCCGCATCGGCGCTTCAAAGCCCATCTCTCTAACTGGCGAGGCCTCTCGCCCCGTGCGCCCACTTTGAGAATCGATTCCCTTCGCGTAGGCTTGTGCGCGGGGGAGAGCTGCGGGATTACCACAACCATTTCCAAGAACAGGGGCAGCGATGACACGTAGCCGACGACGTAAATTAGCGCGCGAACAGGGTCTCAGCGATCAGACGGTTTTGCGCAGGAGCGTGCCTGTTGCGGCCACGCTACTGGCGGCAATGCCCGGGGCGTATGCGGCGGACCAGGCCGACACCGGGGAAGCCGGTGGGCTGCAGGAGGTCGTCGTCACGGCGCAGAAGCGGGTCGAGAACCTGCAGGACGTGCCGATCAGCGTACAGGTGTTCGACAGCCAGAAGCTCGACCAGCTCGGCATCGTCAATCTAGATGACTACGTGAAGTTCTCCCCGAGCATTTCCTACGTGCGCGGCCAGGGCGAGGGCGGCAACGGTGAGCCGGGCAGCTCACACATCTATATCCGCGGTGTCGTCAGCGGCGGAGACGGCAACCACTCAGGCTCGCAGCCGAGCGTTGGCGTTTATCTCGATGAGCAGCCGGTCACCACCATCGACGGCACGGTCGACGTTCACATCTACGACATCCAGCGCATCGAAGTGCTGGAGGGACCCCAGGGCACTCTGTTCGGCGCGAGTTCCGAGTCCGGGACGGTGCGCATCATCAGCAACAAGCCCGACCCGACCAAGTTCTCCGCCGGCTACGATGTGCAGGGCAACCGGGTGGACCACGGCGGCACCGGCTGGGAAGCCGAAGGCTTCGTCAATATCCCGCTGTCCTCATTCGCTGCCGTCCGCCTCGTCGGCTGGGACGAACACGACGCCGGATACATCAGCAATGTGGCCGGGACGAACACCAGCGCGTGCATCGTCAACGGCGTGCGCACCTTCCCCACCTGGGCCGGTCAGACCCCCCAGCCGCTCTCCTGCCCGACGGTGGGGGTGATCGGGGCCGGTGCCATCACCAATGCTCCCTGGGTGAGGAGCGATTACAACACGGTCGACACCAAGGGAGGCCGCGGGGCGCTGAAGGTTGATCTGGGCGAGAACTGGACCGTGACGCCGTCCATCATGGCGCAGGATCTTTCGACCGAAGGCTTCTTCGGTTACGACCCCGGCGTCGGCGACCTGCAGCTGGCGCACTTTGGACCTGAGAACTCGGACGATTCCTGGTACCAGGCCGCGCTGACCGTCGAAGGCAAGGTCAACAACTTCGACATCGTGTACGCGGATGGCTACATGAAGCGTACCTCGCACACGGTCGCCGATTACAGTGACTACTCGGAATTCTACGACCGGGTCAACGGCTCGGGGGCCAACTGGGTCGGCAACAACGGCCTGCCGATCATGCCGCAGGAGTTCGTCATCGGAGCGGGCTACTTCGAGAAGTGGAGCCACGAGCTGCGCGTGAGCACGCCCGCAGACGAGCCGGTCAAGGCGACCGTCGGCCTCTTCATCCAGCGCCAGCTGCACAACATCTGGCAGCTGTACACGATGCCCGGCTACGGCTACACCAGCGTCTACAGCCCACCCGGCAATCCCAACGGTTTTGCGACCGACCTGTCGATCCCCGGTTTCCCCAACGCGATCTGGCTGACCGACGAACAGCGGGTCGACCGCGATCAGGCGGCATTCGCGCAGGTGAGCTGGGACATCACCTCGCAGCTGCAGCTGACCGGGGGTCTGCGCCACTACAAGTACGACAATTCGCTGCAGGGCTTCTTCGGATACTCCACCAACTACGGGGGTACCGTCTGTACCGGTCCGGCGACGACTAAGTTCGCCCCCTGTTCCGACCTCAACACCGACGTGAGCGACTCGGGAAACGTTCCGAGGGTCAACCTGACCTACAAGATCGCGCCTGACAAGTTGGTATATGCCACGTATTCAAAGGGCTTTCGGCCCGGTGGCGTGAACCGGGTCAGCGGCGCGCCGCCGTACACGGCAGATTATCTGACCAACTACGAAGTGGGCTGGAAGACGCAGTGGATGAACCATCGCCTGCGCTGGAATGTCGCGCTGTTCTGGGAAGACTGGAAGAACTTCCAGTTCTCCTTCCTGGTGCCTCCCAGCATCACGGCCATTGCGAACGGCGGTGATGCGCGCATCAAGGGACTGGAGAACGAGCTCGAATGGGCGGCGACCGATCACCTTCTGCTCAGCAGCAACCTGACCCTCCTCGATCCCGTACTCACCCAGAATTACTGCGGGGTCTCGGGCGTGACCAACTGTCCGAACCTGGTCACGGCCAATTCGCCGTTCCTGCCGGGCGGCCAGTGGGTCGGGCCGCTCGCGCCGGCCGGGACCAATCTGCCCGTGGTGCCCAAGTTTAAAGGCTCGCTGATCGCGCGCTACACCTGGGGCGCTATCAGCGAGTGGTCACCCTTTGCCCAGGCGGCATTCGTCTACCAGACCCAGACCGCACCAGTCCTGACCGTGCCGATCGTGCAGATCGTGGGCATGCAGCCGGCCTACGGACTGCTCGACCTGGCGGGCGGCTTCGACCGCAATGGCACGAGCATTCAGCTGTTCGTGAGCAACGCGACCGACAAGCGTGCCCAGCTGTCACGCTTCACGCAAACCAACCCGCTAAACGACAATCAGGTGTACATCCTGCCCGCGCAACCGCGAACCATCGGTATCAAGTTCGCGCAGCGCTTCTGAGCCATAGGGCCCGCGTGCCGGTTAGCGCCTGTGCGCGCGCCGGCACGCCGACGGCCCGCTGTCGGGATCCATGGACATCCTCGAGGCTACCCGAAGGTACGAACGCTGGCTGGCACGCTGCGTGCCTTTGCTGCGCGCGGATCTTGATCTGAAGCATCGGCTGATGGCCGCCGATGTGTTCTCTTTTATGCGCGCGACGTTCTACCGCTGGGCGCAGCAATGGCCGGAGGTTTGCCCGGAGCTGGCCGGGGCGCCTGCGGTGCTGGCGGTAGGCGACCTGCACGTCGAGAATTTCGGCACCTGGCGCGACGCGGAAGGACGGCTGATCTGGGGCGTCAACGATTTCGATGAGGTCGTAACGCTGCCCTACGCGCAGGACTTGGTGCGCCTGGCCACCAGCGCGCTGCTCGCAAGCTTGGAGTCGCGCCTGACGCTCTCCTCGCGCGGCGCCTGCGAGTCGATTGTCGAAGGCTATACGCAGGGTCTGCGCGATGGAGGAGGGGCGGCGGTGCTCGCCGAACGCTACCGCTGGCTGCGCGATCTGGCGATCGTGCGCCTGAAGGATCAGCGCCCCTTCTGGGACCGCATGCGCGCGCTGCGCACCGTTTCTGCGCGCGCCGCGCCGCGCGCGCGTCGCCTGCTGCAGGCGGCCATGCCCTCGCGCGGGCTCGACGTGCGCATCGTGCACCGCGTGGCCGGTGCCGGCAGCCTCGGCAGACAGCGCCTGGTGGCGCTGGCCAACTGGCACGGCGGCATGATCGCGCGCGAAGCCAAGCCGCTGGCTCCCTCGGCGTGGCTGTGGGCGCGCAACGAGCGCCTGTTGCCGACGCGCTACGCCGAACTCATCGACTGCGCGGTGCGCGTGCCGGATCCCTTCCTGCACGTGCATGGCGAGTGGCTGGTGCGGCGGCTCGCTCCCGACTGCAGCCGCATCGAGCTGGCCAGCCTGCCGCGCGGCCACGATGAGAACCGCCTGCTGTGGATGATGGGGTGGGATACCGCCAACATGCACCTCGGCACGCCCAAGCAGCGCAAGCGCATCCTGGCCGATCTGGCGAAGAGAAAGGGCCCCTGGCTTGCCAAGGCGGCACGTAAAATGGCGCAGGCACTCGAGCGCGACTGGCGCGTGTGGGGCAAAGCCCAAGGCTGATCGACTCATGAAAGACCTGACACAGGGTCCAATCCCGCGGTTGCTGGTGGCGATGGCGGTGCCGATCTTCATCGGCATGCTGTTCCAGGTGCTCTATCTGCTGGTGGATCTTTACTTCGTGTCCCGTCTGGGGGATGCCGCGATCGCCGGCGTCTCGAGCGCCGGTACCGCAGGCTTCGTGATCCTGGCGCTGACGCAGATGCTCGGTGTCGGCACCGTGGCGCTGGTCTCGCACGCCGCCGGCCGCAAGGACCAGCCGGCCGCGAATCTGATTTTCAACCAGTCGGTGTTGCTGTCCGCCGTGTGTGGCGTGCTGACCCTGCTGGCCGGCTTCGCCCTGAGCGGCACCTACGTGCGCTCGATTGCGGCCGACCCGTCCGCGGCGGCGGCCGGCATCGCCTACCTCTACTGGTATACCCCAGGTCTGGCCCTGCAGTTCGCACTGGTGGCGATGAGTTCGGCCTTGCGCGGCACCGGGATCGTGAAACCGACCATGCTGGTGCAGATGCTGACGGTGATCCTGAATACCATCCTCGCGCCGGTTCTGATCAGCGGCTGGGGCACGCACCACGCCATGGGCACGGCGGGCGCGGGGCTGGCGAGCAGCATCTCGGTCGCCTTCGGCGTCGTGCTGCTGTGGATCTACTTCGTGCGCCTGGAGCACTACGTGGGGCTGCAGCCTGCGCTGTGGGCGCCGCGCTGGGGCCTCATCGGGCGCATCCTCAACGTCGGGCTGCCGGCCGGCGGGGAATTCTTCATGATGTTCCTGATCCTGGGCGTCGTTTATTGGGCGATCCGGGGTTTCGGCCCGTCGGCCCAGGCCGGATTTGGGATCGGCGGCCGGGTCATGCAGGCCTTGTTCCTGCCGGTCATGGCGGTGGCGTTCGCGGTCGCGCCGGTGGCCGGGCAGAACTTCGGTGCCGGTCAGCATGCACGCGTGCGCGAGACCTTCCGCGCGGCGGCGATCGTCAGCTCCGTGCTGATGCTCGTGCTGACCCTCGCGTGCCAGTGGCGCCCGCAGTGGTTCATCGACGGGTTCACCCGCGAGCCCGAGGTGGTCCGCGTCGGGGCGACCTACCTGCGCATCATTTCCTGGAACTTCGTGGCCACCGGGCTCATCTTCACCTGCTCGGGCGCCTTCCAGGCGCTCGGCAATACCTGGCCGTCGCTGCTGAGCTCGGCCTCCCGGCTCATCACCTTCGTCGTTCCGGCGGTGCTGTTGTCCCGCCAGCCGGATTTCGCGCTCACGCAGCTGTGGTACGTGTCGGTGGCGACGGTGGCGCTGCAGTGCCTCACGAGCCTGGCTCTGCTGATGCGGGAATTCAGGCGCAAGCTTGCGGGGCCGCCGGAGGGCGCGCGCGCCGCGGTGCCGGCCGGGCCGGCATCCGAGGGCCGCTAGAGGCGAGAGGCTGCTACTTGGGTTCCTGCCCGGGCTGCTGATCGGACAGCGGGAAGGTCTGCGCCGGGGCTGCCGGTGGTGCTGCCGGTGCAGGCGTCGTCGCCGCGGCGGCACCGGCGGCGGGCGGGGCGCTGCCCGCGGCGGATGCGGAGCGCTGCGTGCCCGTGCTGGTGGCGACCGCCCCCATGAAACGCCGCAGCGCATCATCGTCGCTCGTCACGCTGCCAGCCAGGATGTCCGCGGAGGCGACACCGGGCTTTTTGTAGAAGGCCGCGTTCGCCTCATCGTCGATGGTGATGGCCGTGCCATCGAGCGCAAGACCGGCGAACACGCCGCGGCTGCGCGAATAGGAGTAGACCTCGGCCTTGAAGCTGGTGTCCGTGGCGGCCGAGGCCTGACGGCCGACCGGGCCCGCGGCGACCGAGGCGTCCGCCCCGAGGGTCACCTTGCCGCCGTTGATGCCCTCGACCCCCTTGGGGGTGGTGAACACCAGCACGATGTCTGCCGATTGCACACCCCATTGCCAGCCGAAGCTGCCGCCGGTCATGGTGACGAATATCGGGTCGCTGAAGCGGCCCTGCTTGTCACGCACCACCAGCACGCCGTGGCCGCGGCGACCACCGAGGAAGAAGGCCGCCTTGGTGAGATCGGGGATGACCGCGATGCCGTAGGCACGCTCGAGCAGCCGCTCCGGGATCGCCTGGTCGCGCGCGTCGCGCAGCTCCGTGAGCACCTCGCTCGCGGTGAGCAGGCGTCCTTCCTCACGGGCCTGGGCGTGGGCGCCCGCGGCGCCGCCAGCCAGGGCAATGCCAGCCAGCAATGTGTAGACGGAAGTGCGGATACGCATGAGAACATCCCCTTCATTGGAAAACTGTCGCCGCCTACCGACAGCTTGGCGGCAAACGAGCCTTGCGACTGGACGGGAAGCTTAACTCACTCGCGCGCGAGAAGCAGGTAGACACGCGCTCGCGCGCACTTTGGGCAATTCAGCGCAGGTTCAGTACCAGATCGAGAAGAATACCTGGAAGATGTTCGCGTTCAGCTTGTAGAGCGGCTCGTTGCCCGCGCCGTACTGCCCGGCCAGCAATGCGTCGCGGAAGTCGCTGTAGTCGATCAGCAGGTGATCGACCCTAACGCTCGCCTGGCTGCGGCTGATGAACCCCACTTTCGGGAACTCGTACGAGGCGCCGGCGCCGACGGTGTAGCTGTGGAAGGCGGCGAGCTCGCGATCGCGGGCCATGAAGTTCTGGTAGTCGGCACGCGGGAACAGGTCGCTGTAGAAGTCGGCGTGGCTCTGCTCGTAGTAGCGCAGGCTGCCCTCGAAGATCCAGTGCTTCCACGCCGGTAGCGTGTAGTCGAGCTCTTCGGTGTTGGCGACGATGCCCCAGGTGTCGCGGAAGAAGCGGTAACTGGCGCTGAGCGCTGCACGCCACGGCAGGTAGTATTTCAGCTGCAGCGAGGCTGCGTTGCTAGTACGCGTGTTGGGGTACACCTGATCGGCGAGCGTGAATCCTTCGCCGACCCCTGGCGACAGGTAACGGATCTTGCGGTAGGGATTGGCGAGATAGCCCTGGTCGGTGAGCAGCTCGTAGTTGAAGTTCGCGATGAGGTTGCGGGTGAGGATCTGGCTCAGCGACAGCGAGTAGCCCCAATGATCGGCGCGCTGATGGAAGGTCGGATCGTTCTCGATGGTGCCGTCGGGTGTCTTGATATCGCGGAATATCTGGTCCCAGCCGCGCCGATAGCCCATCGTCACCGTCGTCAGATCGCCGAACATGTCCTGGCTGACCGAGTAGTAGGTCGTGTCGGCAATGTAGTCCGGCTCGCGGCTGTGGATGTAGCCGGCGCTGTAGGTGGTCTTGCCGTTCAGGTAGTCCACCCCGTAGTTTTCCTGCTTGCGCACTTCGTGGTACGGGCTCGCCGACAGCTTTACATCGATCGAGGCGCTCGAGATCATGTCCTCGTAGTAGCCGGCCGACAGGGACAGGTTGTCGCCGACCTTCTTGCGCACCAGCACCTCGGGCCCGGACACGGTGATGTCGCCGCCGTCGTAGTCGTGCCACATGACATCGGCGCGGTCGTCGGGCAGCACCCCGCCGAGCGCCGGCGCGGTGATCACCGCCAGCGCCAGCAGCGTGCGCGTAAAGGGACTCAAGACCGGCCCCGAGTGCGTGCGCGCCTTGCGCGCCCCGCCGCTCAGTTGCATCCGCAGCCGCCGCCGACGGCGCCGGTGGCGCCGTGAGCACCCTCGCGCGTTTCGAGCACGTGCTGAAGGTAGATGCTCGAGACCGGATCGCGATTGAAGGACATGATCGGATCGGCCAGATGCTCGCGCTCGTACGGCTTGACCCACGGGGTCGGGGCCGCGCAGCCCACCAGCGCTACGAGTGTCAGCGCCACCGCAACAGCGCGCGTCAGCTTCCTCGCAATGCTCATGCTCTGCTCCCCAAAGACGGCCTACTCGCGGATCAGGGCGCGGATGCTGTCGAGATATTCATTCTCGTCACCAGGCTTGTAGCCCCGGTGCAGCACACGCAGTTTCCCGCTGCGGTCGATGATGACGGTACTCGGCATCCCGGCGACCTCGTATAGCTTACTCACTTTGCTGTCTTTGTCGTAGAGGATCGGGAAGCTCACCGGCGTCGCCTTCAGCCAATCGTCGGCCGCCTGGGAGTCCGGCTCCACGTTCACGCCGAGCAGCGTAAAGCCGAGCTTGTTGTACTTTTTGTAAATGCTTTCCAGCAACGGCATTTCCTGGCGGCACGGTCCGCACCAGCTCGCCCAGAAATTGATCATGACCACCTGGCCCTGGTACTGCGCGAGGCTCACGTCCTTGCCGCCGCGGGCGGAGAGGGTGAACGGCGGTGCCGGTGCGGCGTTGGGGCCAGCCATCACCGGCAGGGCGATAGCAAGGGCTGCAGCAAAGGCTGCGATAGGATTCCTCATGGCGCGTCCCTCTAGAAGTAGACGGTCGTACCAATGAGCGCCTCGAGGTTGTTGGTGAGCTTGGTGGTACCCAGCAGGCTCGACTGGAATACGTGGTCCTGCACGGTCACGTGCACCGCCAGCCAGTCCACCGGCACCACACGGTAGCCGGCGCCAAAGTTCACCGTGAACTTCGTATCCCCGCCGAAATCGGTGCCTCCGAAGCCGCCGAGGAGATAAAACGCGCTCGTCATGGCGAAGCCGCGACCGATAAAGGCCTCGCCAGCGAGGAAGTTGTAGCCCAGAGAGAGGTCGTAATACGTGAAGCGCCTCTCAGAAGACGTAAGCAGGTTGATGTTGCTCAGGGTTTCGAAGCTGGTCAGTCCGCCGGTGGAGCGGCCGACGTCGGCCTGGAAGAAGAAATCCTCGGTAATGTGGTAGGCGGCGGTGACTCCGTAGGAGGGGTGGGCGCCGAAATCCTCGATCGAAAGCACTCCGTAGTTCGCGCCGAGCTCGAAATTGGAGCTGCGGATCTTGGCCACCTTGATCTTGCGGCGTTCCACCTCCGGCTCGACCACCCGCGGCGGCGCCTCATCCTGCGAGGTGTCGCCGGCAGCAGACGCGTTGCTCGAACCGTGATGAAACCAGTTGCGCACCGTGGCGCAGCCGCACAGCGCGAGCAGGGCCGCCGTCAGAAGAAGAATGCGAATCCGGCTTTCCATTCGTCAGCTTCCTCGTTCTGGTTGCGCTTGGTGAAGACGTAGTGGGCCTTGTACTCGGCGCGCAGGAAAAAGCGCCGCGTCAGGTAGTAGCGTACACCGCCCCCGACATAGGCCGTCGGCTCGGTGCGGTCGGCCGGCTGCACCAGGGTCGCCTTGGGCTCGGTGTGCACCTCCCCGAGTCCCAGGGTGAGAAAAGGCGACCAACGCCATTCGGGGGCGATCACGTGCGCGAGCCCGATGTCGCCGGTGATACCGTTGGAGAAACGACCGAGGAACTGCCCGGCCGCCACCTCAAGCGCGAGCTGCGAATTGAACGACAGCGACCCGTAGGCGGACACGTAATTTGCGCCGCCGTACGCGCCGGCGAAGATACCCATCTCGAAGCGGTGCGAGGTGAAGCCGGCGCGATCGCCGAGATCGAACTTGAAGGGCGTGCCGTCGGCCAGCATGGTTTTCTGCATGTCGGCCAGCGTGGCCCAGCCCTCCACGCCGTGCTCGGTGCGCACCTTGAACCAGTCGGTGCGGCGGAACAGCACATCCACGCTCTCATCGCGCGGCACCACGTGAAACACCGGGTAGCCGCGCCCGGGACCGGTGTGCAGTTCCAGGTACGGCTGCGTCACGAACAGTTGCAGGTATTCGCGCGCGCTGCCCACCACAGGCGTCAGCAGTGCTGCCAGCAACAGGAGGCTTGCGAGCGCACACGGGCGCGCACGGCGCGTCAAGTCCGTCCTTTGCTCAATTGACCGGTACCGCCGGATCCCATGGGTTGTTGAAGTACTGCGCGCCAATATCCAGCCACTCGGACACCAAGCGAAGCTCTGCCGGGGTCATGAAACCCGCGTGCGTGCTTGTGGAACCCGTCGCGAAGCGGTTCAGGAAGGCTGCCGACAGGCTGGCATTCGCGCTCCCCGCATTCATGAACGGACCCACTGACGGTCCGGGCTCCGGTCCCGTCGGACCCATGATAACTGTGTTGTGGGGGAACAGCAGCTGCTGATACGAGGTGAACTGGGCCTGGTCGTTGACGGAGGCCGAATTGGTCAGGTCGAGATTTCCCGCCGGCGTCTGTGCAGTACCCGCCGCGTTGAGCGGATTGTGGCAGCCGGCCTGCGTACAGGTGTTATTGGTCGTCACGCCGCCGACCGTGCTGGTGCGCGCCAGATCCCACAAGGGCTGGATGACTTCCGGGTAATTGATCTCGATGCGGCAGTTGGACGCCCAGGAGGTGATGCACAGGGCGCTGGTCGGAAAGGGCGTGTGGAACTGCGTCGCGTCATCGTAGCGATAGAAGATCGAGGGGTTCGGTGTCGCCACGGCCGGATTGGTCCACACGTCGGTGTAGATCACATTGACGCTCGGCACCATCTGCGCGCAGGGCGGCGTATCGTTGGCACAGCTCCAGGCCGCGCGTGCCTCGGCCATGGTCTGGCCGACGGCGCCGGGGATGAAGGCTCCGGCGCCTGAAGGAATTGTATTCGGGAAGGGCGTGCCCGCGGCCGTGGCTCCCGTCCAGGCCGACGCGAACAGGCCCTGGCGGCCGTGCGAGACGGGGTGCTGCGCGCCGGCCTGCGGCAGGTGGCAGCCGTTGCACGACACCACCTCGCCCGGCTGCACCTGCAGCCACACACCCTGCACCGGCGTGATGCGCCGCGCATTGACGTCGAGCACGCTCATGCGGAAGGCGACCTGCGCGGGTACCTGGATGTTCACCGAGCCGTCCGGCTCGATGGGCGCGTAGCCGAGGATCTCGATCATGTAATTGCTGGCGCCGAAAGCGGAAGCGGAAAGATTCAGCAGCTTCTGCGAGGGAATGGCGACCGCTTTCTCCAGGCGGATGAAGCGCGCCGGCCGGGCGCTGGCCGGGGTGAGCGCGGGATTCGCGAGGGTGGCGATGTTGGGATTGGCGGTGTCGACGCCGTCAAAGTCGTAGACACTCCTTATATCTATCACCCCGACCCCGGCATTCACCCAGTTCTGATTGAGGTTGGGTCCCTGGTCCGGAATGATGTTCGGCAGCGGCCGCGGCTGTGCCACGGCGACATCCGTCACCATCACGCCCTCGACCGGCTGCATGATCGGGATCATGGTGTTCGCACTCGGATCGAACATCCATACGCTGTAGAGCGGAGGGGCGACCTGCGGGTTGGGCGCGGCGAGCGCCGTCGCGGTGCACGGCACGATGGTGGGCGGAGTCAGCGCCGTGTTCAGCAGTCGGCACTGACCCCAGCTCACCAGGATGCGGTTGGTGCCGTCCAGCAGCGGCACGGCTGACGAGAAGCGCCCGCCCGGCGAAGGCCCGGGCAGCGTCACCACGTTGTTGGGAGTAGCGGGAGTCTGCGCAGGACCGGTGAGCGTCGCGTTGGCGAGCAAGGGCTGCGTGTTCTCGACGTAGTCAGCGCCGTTGATGATGACCAGGTTGCCACCGAAGTCGACATCGGTGTACTGGCGCACGACGGCGAGGATGCTGCCATTTTGCATCTGATGCGGCTGCACGAACTCGATCACGCTGTTGTTGGTGCCGGTGTTGTGGCTGTTGGCGCCGTAGTAGAGCTCAAGATCGGTGCCATCGGGATTGGAGGAGTACAGGGACATCTGATCGCGGCCGGCGGCCGGCATATTGTCCCAGCGGCTCCACAGTACCCGGCCGTTCGCCAGCACGGTGGAGTCGCGGTCGTGGCTCTGGTTGAAGGAGATCTGATGGATCGCGGTGCCGTCCGGATTCATCACCTCCAGCACGAACGCGGGTTCCTGGCGATCCTCGTCCTGCGCCGAGAACTGCGGGTCACCCTGATCGAGCAGCACGCCCTGCGACTGATCCTGACGCGTGGTCGAGAATACGATGCGCCCGTCGGGCAGGTAGTGCGGCGAGACATCGGCGACCGTGGGCGGATCCGGGTCAACGGCCGGATTGATGACCGCGGCCAGCGTGCCGGTCGCGATCGTGTACTGGTAGATGCGCCACTGCGGCTGATTCGTCAGGTCCATGTTCGGGTTGAGCGGGCCGCGCATGGTGAATATCACCATGGTGCCGTCGGCGGAGGTGTCGACGTCCTTCACGTCCCAGTACATGCCGTTGGCGGCAGCCCCTGCGGTGATGGGCGCGGTGATGTTGGTTTCTAGCGCGCTGGAGGAGGCGCTCTGGCGCATGTACAGATCCGCGGAAGGGTTCGCGCCGCTCATGAGGCGCAGATCGTCCTGAATCACGACGCCTGCCTTGTTGGTCGGCACCGTGCGCTTCACGTAGAAGATCGGGTAGTCGACGGTGGCGGGATCGCCGAGCTGACCGTTGGCGATGTTGACGCTGCCGCCGCCATTGCAGGCGGCGAGGGCTGCCAGCGCCAAGGGCCACATCGCGGTGCGCCACGGCACTGACCGGGCACGACGCGCCCAAACCGTCAGGTTATGCCAGCCGCGCTGCACGCTCATGAGCGCCTCCCAAAGGGCCATGCGGAACCCCCGCGGCCGTGAATGTAACGTAATTCAATGTCATGTTTGCGACTAATGGCCATACCGACGATTCCATCACGGCGCTGCGCCCCGGCGCGCAGGCTTCATAGCGCCCAGCACGGAAGGCGACCGGTCGCGCTACTAGGTAGTCGTTCGATCGGGGGTACGCTGTGACCAGGATCGCAGTTTGCCGCGCATCGAGGCGCGCGGCACGACAACCACTAAAACTGTCTGCGGCCGGCGACGTTACCTGATTGAGACATTCGGGGCGGGGTTTACGAACCGTATAGTCCGGTGCACGCATCGGGCGTTTTGGGAGTCAACGAGCGCCATGAATGTTAGAACCAACAAGGCACAGGTCTACGCGGGCCGTGCGCGACGAGTCGCGCTGGCGGGCTCCGCGCTGTTGCTGCTGGCGTTGCCCGCGCATGCTGGCCCGAACGAGCAGGCCAAGCGCATCTACGAGCGCATCGCCGGCGTGCCGCCCTCACCGTCGGTGCTCACGCAGATGGCAGCCGCCATCACCGGCAGTCCCGGACAGGCCGGCCTGTTGGCCGCTGCCGCCATCGCCACCCAGGCGCCGACCTTCTACAACGTGACGGTCAAGAACCTGGTGGTACCGTGGACCAACCGCAACCAGACAGTTTTCGCGCCGCTTAACGACTACGCCGCGACGGTGATCGGCATGGTGCGCGACGACGTGCCGTTCAACACCGCGCTCTCCGCCGACCTTCTCTATACGGTGAACGCACCGGGACTGCCGGCACCCTCGAACGCGAGCAACGCCCACTACGCAACCGCCGAGGCCAATGGCGTCGATCTGAGCACCGCGCTCAAGGCGACCACGCAGTCGGCGACCTATGGAACCCCGACGGCGGCGACCGCCGGCCTGCTGACCACCTATGCGGCCGAGGCGGCGTTCTTCATCAACGGCACCAACCGCGCGATGTTCCGCTTCACGATGATCAACCACTTCTGTAACGACATGCCGACGCTCGAGGACACGACCCGTCCCACCGATCGTATTCGCCAGGACGTCGCACGCTCGCCGGGCGGCGACAGCCGCGTGTACCTGAACACCTGCGTCGGCTGCCACAGCGGCATGGATCCGATGGCGCAGGCGTTCGCCTACTACAACTTCAGCGGCACCCTCGGCGCCGTCATGAACACCGGGACGATGCAGTACACCGCCGGCCAGGTGCAGCCGAAGTACCTGATCAACTCGACCAACTTCTCGTATGGTTACGTGACTCCTAGCGACAGCTGGTCCAACCGCTGGCGTGGCGGCATCAATGCCTCGCTCGGCTGGAGTCCGTCACTGCCCGGCAGCGGCAGCGGCGCCAAGTCCCTCGGCATGGAGCTCGAGTCGGCCAGCGCCTTCGCCCAGTGCCAGGTCACCAAGGTGTTCCAGGCCGTGTGCTTCCGTGCGCCGACCAGCGCTGCCGACGTGGCGACGGTTGCCACCATCACGAGCGCCTTCCAGTCCGGTGGTTACAAACTCAAGCAGGTGTTCCAGCAGTCCGCTGCCGCCTGCCCGGGCAGTTAGGGAGCACCGCCATGAACCTCAACCGCCCTGTCACACTCAATGGGTCTGAAGCGCTGCTCGGGCGCCTCGTGCGCGCGCTCAAGCACGGCGCAGCGCTCGCGCTGCTCGCCACGCTCACCGCTTGCAGCGGCGGCGGCGGACCCGGGGTCACGGTAAACCAGCCCACCGGTCTTGCGAGCGTAGCCTCCTACACCGGTCCTGCCCCCCAGGACGCCGACGTGCTGGCGTTCCAGATCAGCCTTTGGCAGAACATCACGCCCTCGGATCGTTGCGGCGGCTGTCACCACGCCGGCGGCCAGTCCCCGCAGTTCGCGCGTTCGGACAACGTGAACCTGGCTTACCAGGCCGCACTGCCGCTCGTGAACCTCGTCAATCCGTCGCAGTCGCTGCTGGTGCAGAAGGTGGGCGGCGGTCACAACTGCTGGGTCGCCGACCCGTCCGCGTGCGCTGCGACCATGCTGGTGTGGATCCAGAACTGGATTGGTTCCGGCTCCTCTTCCACCAGCAAGATCCAGCTGGTCGCCCCGCCGGTACAGGCGGCCGGCGGCGGCAAGCAGTTCCCGGCCACCGCTACCTCCGGCAATCCGAGCTTCGCCAACACGATCTACCCGATCGTGACGCAGTTCTGCTCGGGCTGTCACAGCGAGAGCTCGCTCACCCCGCAGCAGCCGTATTTCGCCAGCTCCAATCTCGCCGAGGCCTACGTGGCGGCGCAGCCCAAGATCGATCTGGCCACGCCCAACCAGTCGCGCTTCTACGAGCGTCTGGCCGATGACCTGCATCACTGCTGGCCGACGCCGAGTTCCGGCGGCGCTCCCGATTGCCCGGGCAGCGCTGCGCAGATGCTCGCGCAGCTGAACGCGTTTGCCAACGGCATCCCGGTGACCCCCATCGATCCGACCCTGGTGGTCTCGAATGCGCTGACGCTCACGCAGGGCACCATCGCCGCCGGCGGCAGCCGCTATGATGCCAACGCCATCGCCATCTACATGTTCGAGACCGGCCAGGGCAGCACCGCCTACGACACCAGTGGCGTCACCCCGGAGGCCGATCTGGAATTGTCCGGCAACGTCACCTGGGTGGGCGGCTGGGGCATCAGCCTCGGTGCGGGTGGCAAGGCGCAGGCTTCCACCAGTGCCAGCGCCAAGTTCGCCTCGATGATCCAGGGAACGGGCGAATACACCTTTGAGGCGTGGGTGGCCCCCGCCAATGTCACGCAGACCGGCGCCTACGTCGTCAGCTACTCCGGCAGCAACACCACGCGTAACGCGACCCTCGCCCAGGCTGCCATGCAGTACCAGGGCATGACGCGCAGCAGCGTGACCGACACCAACGGGCAGCCGCCACTCACCACCACCACCGCGAACGGGGCGGCGCAGGCGGCCCTGCAACACGTGGTGCTGACCTACGATCCGGTCAACGGTCAGAAGCTCTACGTCAACGGCGTCTACACCGGCGACGTCGATCCGTCCAAGGGCGGCTCGCTGGCCAACTGGGACAGCACCTTCGCACTGGTGCTCGGCAACGAGGTCACCGGGCAGCGCCAGTGGCAGGGCGTCATCAAGTTCGTCGCCATCCACAACCGTGCGCTCACCCCGGCACAGGTCCAGCAGAACTTCGCCGCCGGCGTCGGCCAGCAGTACTACCTGCTGTTCGGCGTCAGCAGCCTGACCGGAGTGTCGCAGTCGTACGTCATGTTCACGGCAAGTCAGTACGACAACTACAGCTACCTGTTCTACCAGCCGAAGTTCATCAGCCTCGATCCCACGGCGAGCATTCCTTCGGGCTTGCAGCTGAGCGGCATCCGCATCGGCCTCAATGGCGCGCTGGCGCCGGCCGGCCAGTCCTTCACCACCACCAGCGCCACGCTCGGCGGCTCGACCTACAGCGCCGCGAACGGGCAGCTGCTGTCGACCCTCGGCACGGTGGTGCCGGTGGATCTTGGCGCGGGCCAGGACCTGTTCTTCCTGTCCTTCGATCAGCTCGGCTCGCACGTGCACGCCTACGTCGATCCGCCGGTCACGGTGTCGCCGCCCGCACCCACCACGACGCCGCAGCCGGACTTCGGTATTGCCACCTTCGAGCGCGTCAACAACTCGCTCTCGCGCATCACCGGTGTACCGATCACCAACAGCGCGGTCTGGAGCCTGTACCAGAGCGAGCAGCAGTCGATGGCATCATCGCCGCTGATCGCCGCCTTCGTGGCGCCGAACCAGACCGCCATGTCGCAGCTGGCGAACGGGTACTGCGCTCAGCTCTTGGCGAACGCCGCCTGGCGCGATGCCTTCTTCGGCACCGGACTGGATGCGAACCTCAACACGCTGGCCAGCTCCTTCTTCGCCTCCAGCAGCAATCGCGCCATCGTCGAGACCGCGCTGGTCAACAACGCGGTGGGCAGCAACGTGACGCCGCAGTCGGCCACCGCCCTGACCAACGAGGTTGACTCGCTGCTGCAGCTGATTCCGACTCTGCCCACGTATAGCAGCGCCACCGTGTCTACGGCGACCCAGGCCGCCTGCAACGCCGCGCTCGGCAGCGCGGCGGTGATGCTGCAGTAACGCTTAGGACTTCGGAGATTCGCACATGTTCATCTACAAGAAGCCCCCCCGAGCGCACAAGCGTGGCGAGCCGTTGCTGTACAACAATCACAAGCGTCCGGTGACACGCCGCGACTTCATCGCCGCCGGCATGCTGTCAGGCCCCGCGATGGTCATCGGCCCGGCCTGGCTCGGCGCTCTGTTGAAGGCAAGTCGCGCCGGCGCGGCTCTCGCCCCGGATATCCAGGCGATGCTCGGGCCGGGCCAGTGCAACGTGCCGACCACCGCCTCCGGCATCCCCTTCATCTGCTTCGATCTGGCCGGGGGTGCGAATCTGGTCGGCTCCGAGGTGCTGGTCGGCCAAGCCGGCGGCCAGAGCAATTTTCTGTCCACCGCCGGGTACGAACTGCTCGGCGTGCCGGGCAACATGGTGCCCAGCTCGAGTGCCAACATCGACTCCTCGCTGGGCCTGCTGTTCCAGGCCGACAGCGCCATCAAGCGCGGCATCCTCAGCGTCGCGACGACCGCGGCGACCGCGGCCGGCACAAGCGGCGCGGTGCTGTGTGCCGAGTCGCAGAACGACACCCAGGCCAATCCGCACAATCCCATGTACGGCATCGCCATGGCCGGGGCCAATGGCCTGCTGCTGGACCTCATCGGCACCCAGTCGACCGTGTCGGGCGGCAACTCCGAGGCGCCGATGGCGCTCATCAATCCGGCGCTGCAGCCGACCACCATCAGCCAGCCCTCCGATGCCACCGGGCTGGTCAGCACCGGCGGCGCCAGCGCCGATCCGTTGTCGATCGCGGTGCTCGAGTCGCAGACCCGCATCAGCGGCGGCGCCAGCCCGTTTGTCTCGGGCACTGAGACCAGCATCGGCGGTGCAATGAGTGCGCCCGCCGGCAGCACGCCCGGGGTGCAGCTCTACACCGATCCGACCCAAGACACCATCCTCAAGAACCAGGTGCGCTGCAACTACGCGAAGTCCGCCTACACCGCCGACGCCTACGGCAACCCGGCAGCGCTTGATCCCACCCAGGATCCTCTGATCATCGGCGGCGCCTCGCCCATTTTCACCGCCGCCCAGATGAGCAGCGACTCGGACGCCGCCGCCACGGCGACGGTCATGAAACTGGTGATCGACGGCTACGCCGGCGCCGGCACGATCACGCTCGGCGGCTACGACTACCACGATGGCACCCGCGCCACCGGCGAGACGAAGAACTTCCAGGCCGGCCAGATGATTGGCGCGGTGCTCGAGTATGCTCAGCGCAAGGGCAAGCCGGTCATGATCTACGTGATCAGCGACGGTTCGCTCAGCTCCAACATGATGCCCGACAACAGCGTCGCGGGGCGCGGCAAGCTCGGCTGGCAGGGTGACAACTCCTCAGTCGCGTCGACCTTCTTCCTGGTCTACAGCCCCACGGGGCGGCCGCAGCTGTTGAACGGCACCGCCGGCCAGCAGATCGGCTACTTCAGCGCCGCGGGCAACGTCGTGACCAGCTCCAGCCCGGTCGGCAACGCGGTGAGCACTCTGGTGCAGGTGGTGATCCTCAACTACATGGGCCTCATGGGCACCACCGCGCAGTACTCGACGCTGTTCCCCACGCTCGGGCTGGGCTCGGCCAGCCAGCTGGATGCCCTGACGGCGTTCGCACCCATCGTCTAATGCCGCCCCTGCGCTGCCGCCATGCCGCGGCACGCGCGGGTGGGCGTTGTCGCGTGATGACGACGCCGCTGCCGGCTCGGTTCGGGCGCAGGCCGCAGGCCTCATTTCCCCGGTCACTTCGTTGACAGTGTTAAGTGCGCTGTGCAATTTTGCGTGCTTGGCGCGGTCGTCGGACCGCACGCCGTCGCGAAGGATCATTATTGAGCTGGCAACGGCCCAAGGGCCCCGCATCGCCTAAGATGTGCCCGCGCGCAGTTGGGTTGCTGCGGCTCACGCTGCTGGTGCTGGCGCTTGCTGCGGGTCGGCCCGCGCAGGCGCAGCAGGCCTACCCCCTGGTCGGGCAGGCCGCGCCGGACTTCGCGCTGCACGCGGTGGTGGGCAGCACCGTGAGGCTGTCCGAGCATCGCGGCGAGGTCGTGGTCCTGAGCTTCTGGGGCAGCCGCTGCTACCCGTGCCACGCGCAGCTTGCCGCGCTGAACGGAAGTTTCTCGACCTATCGATCCGCGGGTCTGGCGATCTACGGCATCGGCGTCGACGATGATGAGGCGAAGGCACTGGATTTCGCGCACTCGACCCCGGTCGGGTTCCCGCTGCTGCTGGATCCGGCCAAGCTCGTGAGCCGCAGCTACCAGGTGGACAACCTGCCGATGACCGTGCTGATCGACCGCAACGGAACGGTGCGCCACGTGGTGCGTGACTACAACGCTGCCAGCGCTGCGCTGTACCTGCAACAACTGCGGACTCTGCTGAACGAATGATCGGAAACACCATGCGCCAACAGATGGCTTTTTCTCTTGCGGCCCTGGCCGCCGGGGTGCTGCTGCTCGCGGCGGCCCGGCCCGTGCCGGCGGCGCAAAGCGCAGCGCCGCCACCCGGCAGTGCGCCGGCGAGCGCGCCAGCTCCCGCCGGCGCTGCGGCAGCTGCCGCGCCCGCCGCCCCGGGCGCCGCTCCCGCAGCGCCGGCACCGGCTGCGGAAGCGCCCGCCGCGGAGGCGTCCGCCGACACGCGCGGCCTTGACCAGGACATCCAGGGCCTGAAGAAGGACGTTGTCGATCTGAACAAGGAGCTGTTCTTGCTGGAGGAGGAGCTGCTGTTCCCGGCCAACACCCAGGTGGCGGTATTCCTGTCGGTGGACGTGGGTGACTTCTTTGCGCTCGATTCCGTGCAGCTGAAGATCGATCAGAGGGAAGTGATCAATTACCTGTATACCCCGCGTGAGGTTGAAGCGCTGCTCAAGGGCGGCGTGCAGCGGCTGTACATCGGCAACCTCAAGGTCGGCTCGCACGAGCTGGTCGCCTTCTTCAACGGCAAGGGCCCGAATGAGCGCGCCTACAAACGCGGCGCCTCGATCCACTTCGAGAAAGGCGTCGGCGCGAAGTACCTCGAACTCAAGATCGACGACCGGCAGAAGAAACTGCAGCCGGAGTTCGAGATCAAGGACTGGGAATAGCCTTTGACGCGTAGGCCTTCCATGCGCGCGCTGCTGACTGCCGCCCTTTGCGCTCTGCTCGCCACGGCGGCGGTGGATGCACGTCGTCACGATCCGGAGAAGCTGCCCGAGATACGCGTTCGCGATCTGCACTACGGGGATGTGCTGTTTCTGTACTTTCAGAACGACGATGCGCACGATTTCGAGGCCCTCACACGCTTGCTCGCCTATGAGCACTGGGGGCGCCTGCCGCACCATGAGGACGACGCGCAGCTGTTGGCCGCCGGCCTCTACCTGCAGCTCGGGATGCACAACGAGGCCGGCGAGCGCTTCGCGAAACTTCTGAACAACGATGTGCCGACGGGCGTGCGCAACCGCGCCTGGTTCTACCTCGCCCAGATCTGGTACGTGCGCGGCTACCTGGACAGGGCGGAAAGCGCGCTGCGCAAGGTCAACGGCCGCATGTCTCCCGACCTCGAGGCACAGAAGGAGCTGCTGCTCGCCAACGTGCTGATGCACGAGGGAAATTACGACGAGGCCATCCGGCTGCTGTCGGGCTGGCGCGGCGGCCCGGTGTGGTCGGCCTATGCGCGCTTCAACCTCGGCGTGGCGCTGGTGCGCAACAACCGCCTGTCCGACGCCGCGCCATTCCTCGCCGCCGTCGGCGGCATCCTCCCCGATACCCCCGAACTCGCAGCACTCAGAGATCGCGCCAACCTTGCGCTCGGCTTCGCCTACCTGCAGGCGAACCAGCCGGATCGGGCCCGCCCGGCGCTCGCCCGCGTGCGCCTGACGGGCCCGTACTCGAACAAGGCGCTGCTGGGCATCGGCTGGGCGGACGCGGCGCTCGGGGACTATCGGGCAGCCCTCACCCCGTGGATGGAGCTGCGCAGCCGCGACGTGCTCGACGCTGCCGTGCAGGAGTCCTACCTCGCGGTGCCCTACGCCTTCAGCAAGCTCAACGCCAACGCGCAGTCGGCGGAGTACTACGAGAGCGCGGTCAGCTCCTTCGAGGCTGAGAACGGGCGGCTGGACCAGGCGATCGGGCGCATCGAGAACGGCGAGCTGCTCAGGCAGGTGCTGGAACAGGACCAGAACGGGGAGAGCGGCCCGCTCGCACCGCACGGCTGGTTCCGGGATGTGAAGAAGCTGCCGGATTCGGCCGAGGCACCTTATCTCTACGCCGTGCTGGCGGGGCACGACTTCCAGGAGGGGGTCAAGAACTACCGCGACCTCGTGTACATGAATTCCACGCTCGAGCGCTGGGGCGACAGCATGGCCGCCTTCCAGGACATGATCGACACGCGCGAGCGCGCCTACGCCGAGCGGCTGCCGCGCACGGACGCGCTGCTCGCCTCCGGCGCGGTCGCGAAGCTGCAGCAGCGCGACGCGGCGCTCGAGGACGAGCTGCGTGCCATCGAGGCGCGCCACGATGTGGCAGCCCTCGGCAGCGACACCGAGCGCGAGCAGTGGGCGCGAGTGCAACGCGTCGAGGCCGCACTGGTCGGCCTGCCCGACACACCCGAGACCGCGGAACTGCGTGCCCGGCTCGCGCTGGTCAAGGGAGTGCTGTATTTCCGCCTGAACGATGCCTACGGGGCGCGGCTGTGGCAGCAGCACCGCGGCTTGCGCGACCTGACGCTGACACTGCAGGAAGCACAGAGCCGCTGGATCCGCGTCGAGCGCGCCCGCAAGAACATGCCACAGAACACCGGTGAATTCGCCGCCCGCGTGGCGGCGCTGCATGAGCGCATCGTGGGCCTGCAGGGGCGGCTTGCCGACACGGAGCAGAAGCAGAACGCCTACCTCGCGCAGGTCGCGGTTCAGGAGCTCGAGCAGCAGAAGGAGCGGCTGGCCACCTACCAGATACAGGCGCGCTTTGCGCTCGCCACCATGTACGACCGCGCGGCGAACGCGGACGCCGCACATCCCAAGCCCGCCGCGGGCGCCCCCGCTGACTCACCGCCGCCAGCGCCGGTCCCGGCGCCGGCCACACCGGAGCCGCCGCGATGAGCGCGCGCCGCCTCGGGGCGGCGCTGCTGGCGCCGGCCGCCTGCTTGGTGCTGTGCGCCGCACCGGCGCAGCAGGCGGCCGCGCAGAACGCGCCGACCATCGGGGACTTGAACGCCAAGAAGGTCGAGGTGCACCCGGACACCCCGGCCAGTGCCAACAGCACGCGCGCGATGGACAACTACCGCCGCTTCCTCGAGCTGCAGAATACCGACCCGAAGCTGCGCGCCGAGGCGATGCGCCGGCTTGGAGATCTCAATCTCGACGCCGGCGAGATGCAGCGCCTGGAGCAGGAAGTCACCGTCACTGATCTGCAGGGCGCGGAGGCCATCAAGCTCTACACGACGCTGCTGAAGGCCTACCCGGACTATGCGCGCAACGATCAGGTGCTCTACCAGCTCGCGCGCGCCTACGAGACGACCGGCCAGCCGGAGCCGGCCCTCGCCACTCTCGATCGCATCGTGCAGCGCTACCCGCAAAGCCCGCAGCTCGATGAGGTGCAGTTCCGGCGCGGAGAGATCTTGTTTTCCGCCAAGCGCTACCCGGAGGCCGAGCACGCCTACGCAGCCGTGACCGCCCATGGCGCGAGTTCGGCGTTCTACCAGCAAAGTCTCTACAAGCACGGCTGGTCGTTGTTCAAGCAGTCCCAGACGCTCGAGAGTCTGCCGTCCTTTGGCGGCGTGCTGGATCGGGAGCTCGGCACCACGCCCGCCAAGTCAGTGAAGCTCGAGAGCCTCAAGCGCGCCGATCGCGAGCTGGTCGAGGACACGCTGCGCGTCATGAGCATCGCGTTTTCCTACAACGACGGCGCCGCCTCGCTGGAGCAGTACATGCATGAGCACGGCGAGCGCCCGTACGCGTGGCTGCTGTATGCCAGGCTCGGCCAGCTGTACGTCGACAAGCAGCGCTACCAGGACGCCGCGACCGTCGATCGCGCCTACGTGGCCCGTGACCCCTACAGCGACCAGGCGCCGGATCTGGACATGGCGGCGATCGAGGCCTACGGCAAGGGCGGCTTCAGCCAGCTGGTGCTCGATGGCAAACACGACTTCGTCGAGCGTTACAACTTCGATTCCCCGTATTGGAAGACGCGCAGCCGGGCCGACAACCCGCGCGTGGTGCAGGAGCTGAAAACCAATCTCAAGGACGTCGCCACCTACTTCCATGCGAGCGCGCAGAAGTCCAAGAGCCTCGCCGACTACCAGGAGGCGGCGCGCTGGTACCGCGACTACCTGAAGTCCTTCCCGGACGATGCGGACTCCGCGCAGACCAACTACCTGCTGGCCGAAGCGCTGTTCGAAAGCCACAGCTATGGCGAGGCCGCCGCCGAGTACGAGCGCACCGCCTACGGCTACCCGAAGAACGACAAGTCGGCGACCGCCGCTTATGCCGGCCTGGTCGCCTATCAGAAAGGAGAGGAAGGCCTCAGCGGGGCGGACAAGGACGCCTGGCACAAGCGCGCCACGGATGCGGGGGTGAAGTTCGCCCAGACCTTCCCCGAACACCCGGACAGCGCCGGGGTGCTCACGCGCGCCGCGGAGGATATCTTCGCCGCCGGCGACCGCCCGCGCGCGATCAGCGTGTCCGAGTCGATTCTCGCGCGCCAGCCGCCGGTGGATCCCGCCAAGCAGCGCATTGCCTGGACGATCATCGCGCAGGCGCACTTCGATCAGGGCGAGTTCGACAAGGCGGAGCCCGCCTTCGTGCAGGCGCGCGCGCTCGCCGGCGGCGATGAAAAGATGCACGCCGATCTGACCGAGCGTCTCGCCGCCAGCGTCTACAAGCAGGGCGAGGCCAAGCAGAAGGCCGGCGATGCCAGCGGTGCGGTGGAGGACTATCTGCGCGTTGCGCGGGTCGCCCCCGATGCGAAGATCCGCGCCAATGCCCAGTACGATGCCGCCGCCCAGCTCATCGGACTGAAGCAATGGGACCGCGCCATCGGTGTGCTGGAGGATTTCCGCCGCAGCTTCCCGCAAAGCCCGCTGCAGCCGGACGTCACGCGCAAACTCGCCGTCGCGTACGCCGCGGCCAATCGTCCGGGCGAGGCGGCTGCCGAGTTCGAACACGTCGCCGCCAACCCGGCCGAGGACCACGCCGTGCAGCGCGAAGCGCTGATGCAGTCGGCGGACCTGTACGCCAAGGCGGGCAATCCTGCCAAGTCCACCGGCATGCTCGAGAAATTCGTCGCCGCAAATCCTGAGCCGCTCGCTGATGCGGAGGAGGCGCGCCAGCGCCTGGCGGACTACGCGCAGCAAAGCGGCGATGTCGTGCGGCGCGATCACTGGTACCAGGAGATCATTCGCGCCGATGCGCAGGCCGGCGCGCAGCGCAGCGAGCGCACGCACTACCTGGCCGCCAAGGCGCAGCTGGCACTCGCGCAGCCGGCGCGTGACGCCTTCCGCGCCGTACGGCTCACCGCGCCGCTGAAGAAGAGTCTGATCGTCAAGCGCAACGCGCTCGAGACGGCGATGGACGGCTACAAGCGCGCCGCCGAATACCAGGTGGCGGAAGTGACCACCGCCGCGACTTACGAGATGGCCGACCTGTATCGCACGCTCGCCAAGGACGTGATGGCGTCCGAGCGGCCGAAAAACCTGAAAGGCGAGGAACTCGAGGAGTACAACTCGCTGCTGGAGGAGCAGGTGTTCCCGTTCGAGGAGCAGGCGATCAAGGCGCACGAGTTGAATACCGCACGCGCCAAGGACGGTGTGTATGACGAGTGGGTACGCAAGAGCTTCCAGGCGCTCGCGGAGCTGAAGCCCGCGCGCTATGGCAAGACGGAGCAGACACGCGATGTCGTTGCCACACTTGAATAAGCCGCGCCGGGCCGGCCGGCCGTGCGCTGCCGTGGCGCTCGCCTCGCTGGCACTGATCGGCATGGGCATGGCCGGCTGCCGCTCGGCGCCCCCGCTCGGCGGAGCGGCGGCGCAACCGCTCGGGCCCGCGGCGCACCCGGCGCCGGCGGCTGCCGCGGCGACACCCGTGAACGGTGCGCCGGCTGGCGCCTCGGCGACCAGCGCGACGAACGCCAGCCCGGCTGCGGGCGCCGCCGCAGGCGGCGCCTCCGCAGCGCCGCTGCACCCGGACATACCGCCGGCCGCCCGCGCCGACTTTGATCGGGCGGTGAACTTCATGCGCGCGGGCAACGCCAGCGAGGCGGAGCTCGGCTTCAAGCAGGTGGCGCTGCAGTATCCGCAGTTCGCCGCCCCGCTGGTCAATCTTGCGATCCTGCAGCGCAAGCAGGGCCACCTCGACCAGGCGGAACTTAGTCTCAAGAGTGCCGTGGAGCACGAGAGCGGCAGTGCGGTAGCATGGACCGAACTTGGCGTCACGCAGAGGATGCGCGGGGAGTTCAAGGAGGCCGCGTCCTCGTACGAGCAGGCGATCACGGCCGACCCCCACTACGCGCCCGCCTGGCGGAACCTTGGAGTGGTGTCGGACCTCTATCTTGGGGATCCGCAGCGCGCCCTGAAGGCGTTCGAGCAGTACAAGCAGCTCACCGGCGAGGATAAGCCGGTCAGCGGCTGGATCGCCGAGCTGCGCCAGCGCCTGGGACTGCCCGGCGTGAAGCATCCGGCGGAAGATTCCGCCCCGGGGGGCTCACCGACGCCTCAGGCGACGCCGGGAGACACGACTCCGCCCGCCCCCGCACCGCAGCAGGGCCAGGGCGCTGCAAATGCCGCAGGCGCCCCCGCGGCCGCCTCAGGAGGTTGAGCATGTCGTCCGCAACTGTCAGCTGTCTTGCAGTGGTGCTGTGCGCGCTGCCGCTCAGCCTTACCGCCCAGCAGAGCGCACCGGCGGCGACGCCGTCCCCGTCCGCCGCATCCCCCATCCCGCGGCCCGATCAGCTTGAGCCAGGAGTCGACACGACCGCCGCGGCTCCCGCGCCCGCCGCGACCGCGCCGGCCGCGAGCGCCAGTTCCGCGTCGCGGCCCGCCGACAGCGCGAATCCGGCCGCAGCGCACAAGGATGCCGCCGCGCCCAGGACGGCCGCGAAGAAGGTCGGCGCAGACCGTCTGGAGCTCGACACCACCGACATCACGGGAAATCGCGAGCTGCCGAAGGTGCTGTACATCGTGCCGTGGAAGCACTCCGATCTGGGCGACCTGACCGGCAAGCCCGTGAACAGCCTGCTCGATGACGTGCTGCAGCCTATCGACCGGGACGTCTTTCAGCGGCAAAACCGCTATTACGACGCCCTGAAGCCCGAAGCAGCCCCTCCCAAGGCGGACGCGGCGCAGGGTTCCGGAAACAACCCCTGAAATATGGGGGTTGCAACATCAGGATGAGAGCCAGGTCGCAGCTTTTTGGGTATATGTCATTCAGTTTTGCTCGGCGCTTGTGATTAATTTGCGGTCTTTTTGCGTGGGAGTGTCAGATGGGCCTGTGGAATTTGATCGTGCGATTTTTTCAGGGCGGCGGGGACTTCATGTACCCCATCGCAATCGTGTTCGTGGTGGGTCTTGCGATCGCCATCGAACGTTACATCTACCTCACCGTTACGGCCGTACGTAACCGCGGGCTGTGGAACGAGATCGTGCCGCTGCTCTCGCAGGGCAACTTCCGCCAGGTCGCGCAGGCGACCTCGAAGTCGGATTCGGCCATCGGCCACATTCTCAACTACGGGCTTGCGCGCATTCAGTCGGCGCGCCGGCGCGATGACATCGAGAAGGCGATGGAGGAGAGCCTGATGGAGGTCGTGCCGCGGCTGGAGAAGCGCACGCACTATCTGGCGACCTTCGCCAACCTGGCAACCCTGCTCGGGCTGCTCGGCACCGTCATGGGTCTGATCCGCGCCTTCGCGGCGGTGGCGACCGTGAACCCGGCCGAGAAGGCGAACCTGCTGTCGGCCAGCATCTCGGTGGCGATGAACTGCACCGCGTTCGGCCTGATGACGGCGGTGCCGCTACTGTTCATCCACGCGTTTCTGCAGACCAAGACCACCGAGCTGATCGACAGCCTGGAGATGGCGTCGGTCAAGTTCCTGAACGCGATCACCGAGCGTCAGACCGCGCCCGCCGCGGCCTGATCCGCCGCTAAGCGTTCGCGCTCCCGTTGAAGGGCTGAAGGTCCCGCATGCGCCGTTCATATCAATACCGCAAGCTGGAACGCCACTCGCGCAGGCCGGCCGAGCTTTTGCTCGTGCCGATGATCGACATTTTCACCGTTCTCGTCACGTTCCTGCTCATGACCGCGGTGTTCTCCCGCACCGTGATACTGCAGCTGAACCTGCCGCCACCGAACACGCAGTTCAAGGACCCGCCGCCCGGACTGCAACTGGAGGTGATGGTGCGCAAAGACCAGCTCATGGTGGCCGACCGCAACAGCGGCCCGTTGCATGCGGTTCCCAACAACGCGCAGGGCTACGACTATGACGGACTCACCGAATACCTGAAGTTCGTCAAGTCGAAATTTCCGGACAAGACCGAAGCCAGCATCCTGCTTGAGCCGGATACCCCGTACGACACGCTGGTGCAGGTCATGGACCGTGTGCGCGTGTTCGAGACGGGCAGCGGGGCGAACACGGTGCAGGCCGAGCTGTTTCCGGATATCTCCATAGGCGATGCGCCGGCGCCCGATGCGGCCTCGGTTCCGGCCGCAGCCCCGGCTTCGGGAGCGGGCCCCCCGAGCGCTGCGCCCCCGAGCGGAGCACATTCATGAGCATGTCGAACCGTGCCCTGCGCATGGCGCAGCACCATCAGCGTAATCGCGTCGATGCGCAGCTCAATCTCATACCGCTGATCGATATTCTGTCGGTGATGGTGGCGTTCCTGCTGGTGTATTCGACCGAGGTCGAAGTCATCCAGAACGCCAAGGGCATCGAGATTCCGCAGTCGAGCGCGCAGACCGCGCCGAAGCAGTCGGTGGTGGTGATGCTCACCAAGGACGCCCTGTTCGTGCAGGGGGAATTCATCACCACGGTTAAAGAGATCCACGATTCGAATACCGCCTTGGTCGAGCCGCTGCGCGCCGCCCTCAAGCGCCCGCTGCTGGTCGGCAAGGAGATCAGCGAGCGTGATATCGCCCAGCGCGAGATCACGATCATGGCTGACAAGGCGCTGCCCTACGATGTGCTGAAACGGGTGATGGCGACCTGCACGGACGCTGACTATGGGCGCATCTCGCTTGCGGTCATCCAGAAGGAAAAGCCGGTGGCGGCCGGCTTCAAGCCGGGCTAGGTCCTGCCCATGCTGCTCGCCCCGTACTACCGTGAATTCGATCTGCCCTGGGAAGGCGACCCGGAGTCGAGCGCGCGTTTCCGCAAGATACTGCGCGTGCTGCTCATCGTGTTCGTGGCGCTGGGCATCCTGTTCCCGCTCCTGCCGACACCCAAGCGCGAGACCGCCGAGGACGTGCCCGAACGGCTGGTGCGCATCATCCAGGAGACGCCCAAGCCGCCACCACCGCCACCGCCGAAGGTCGAGGAGAAGCCGAAGATCGAGCCGAAGGTCGCGATGGTGAAGCCCCCGCCGGTCGACCTGCACGAGCGCGCGCACCAGAAGGCGCAAAAGCAGCTGAACCAGGTGAAGGACGAGCTGGCGGACCTGCGCGACGTCATGGACCTCACGCCCCTGCAGACCAAGAATCTCTCCGGCGCGGTCGGTGCCGATACACACGCCGAGCGCTCGCTGATCACTTCCAAGATCGGCGCCGGCAGCGGTGGCATCACCTCGGCCGACTCCAGCCGCGGCTTTGGTACCGGAGCGGGCTCGCTCACCGGGCACGACACCACCGCCGTCACCTCAGGGGTGGCGCGCTCAGGCCTCAACAGCCGCGGACCCGCCAGCAGTGGTGGCGGCGGCAAGGCTGCGCGCTCGCGCGAGGAGATCGAGCTGATCTTCGACCGCAACAAGGGTCGCATCTACAGTCTGTACGCGCGCGCCTTGCGCGAAAACGCGGAACTGCAGGGCAAGCTGGTACTGGAGTTCACCATCGCCCCGAGCGGGGAAGTGACCATGTGCCGCGTGGTCTCGAGCGAACTGAAGGACCCCGAACTTGAAAGCAAGATCGTGGCCCTGGTGCGCCTGTTCCGCTTCGATCCGAAGGACGTCGACGCGATTACCACCACCAAACCCATCGATTTCTTCCCGGCATAGCGCCGTGGGTGTGTCATGAACCTCAACTCGGAAATTGACTTCTTTACTGATCTGCGCCCGGTCGACAAGGCGCGCCTGCTCAACCTGTTCCTGCACGAGCTCGCCGAGGAGGCGCGCGCCACCTACGGTCCGGGCGCCGAGCAGGTGTTCGACGGCGCGCACCTGCGCTTCGTGAACGAGCTGTATCACCGCCTGACGCGTGTCATCGAGCAGATGCTGGCGGAAGAGTCGACTCGTCCGGGGGATGACGTGGTGCTGCGCATGCTGCTCTCGCCGCGCGCCGACAAGGTGGCGGAGCGGCTGGTGTTCAACGCTTACGGGCGTGCCATCCAGGGATTCGAGAGCTACGATACGACCGTGCTGATGGGGCCCTAACTGCCCGCGGGCCTTGGCGGAGCCGCCCGCGGTGGCGGGGGACAATAACAACGAGGCGAACGATGACCGCCGCATTCTGGCGCTCCCTGCTCGCAGCGCTTGCTGCCACTTTGCCGCTGCTCAGCGCCGCTGGCGCCCCTGCGGCCACGCTGTTGCGCCCGGCACGGGTGTGGAGCGCCGGTGAGCCGCTGCATGAGGGCTGGGTGGTACTCATCCGCGCCGAGCGGATCGTCTCGGTCGGACCGCCAGGCTCGATTCAGGTACCCGCGGATGCCAGCGTGATCGATCTGCCCGGGGCCACGCTGCTGCCCGGACTGATGGACGTGCACTCGCACCTGTTCCTGCATCCCTACAACGAGACTGCGTGGAACGACCAGGTGCTGAAGGAGCCGGTTGCGTACCGTACGCTGCGCGCCGCGCAGCAGGCGCGCGCGACGCTTATGGCCGGTTTCACGACGCTGCGTGACCTTGGCACCGAAGGTGCCGACTACGCCGACGTCTCGCTCAAGCGCGCCATCGAGGATGGCCTCATCGCGGGTCCGCGACTCTACGTCGCCACGCGCGCGATCGTCGCCACCGGCAGTTACGGACCGGCGCCGCGCGCTCTGCGCGCGGATGTGTGCTGCACGCCGCAGGGCGCGCAGGAGGTGAGCGGGGTGCCGGAGATCATCCGCGCGGTGCGCGAGCAGGCCGGTCGCGGGGCGGACTGGATCAAGCTCTACGCAGACTACCGCTGGGGACCGGACGGCACCCAGCAGCCGACCTTCCTGGAGGAAGAGCTCAGGTCAGCGGTCGAGACCGCGCATTCCTCGGGTCGTCCGGTGGCCGTCCACGCAACGACCGCCGAAGGCATGCGCCGCGCCGTGCTGGCAGGCGCCGACACCATCGAGCACGGCTTCAACGGCACCGCCGAGGTGTTCGGCCTGATGGCGGCGCGCGGGGTGGCCTATCTGCCGACCCTGACCGCCGAGGAAGCCTACGGCGAGTACTTCGAGCACTACGTAGCCGGCAGCACCGCAGCGACCCCCGGCATGGAGCAGGCGCAGCGGGCGTTCAGGCTCGCGATGAAGGCGGGCGTCATCATCGGTTGCGGCAGCGATGTCGGTGTTTTTGCCCACGGCACCAACTACCGCGAGGTTGAGTGGATGGTGCGCGATGGCATGACACCCGTTCAGGCCCTCACCGCGGCGACCGCCACCGACGCCAGGATCCTGCGCCGCGAGGCGGATCTTGGCCGGGTGCGCCAGGGCATGCTCGCGGATCTGGTTGCCGTGAGCGGCGATCCAACGCGCGACATCGAGGCCATCGCGCGCGTCGTATTCGTCATGAAGAACGGCGTGGTCTACAAGGCCGCAGCTGAATCAGCTGATCAGTCCGCGCCGGCGAGCCGCTCCAGCGCCGCCCCGGTGAGTCGGAACGTCGTCCACTCATCGAGTGCCACACCGCCGAGCCGGTGGTAGAAGCCGATCGAAGGCTCGTTCCAGTCGAGCACCGCCCAGTCGAGCCGCGCGCAGCCGCGCTCGAGTGCGGTGCGCGCGAGCCACACCAGCAGACGCTTGCCGATGCCGAGTCCGCGGGCAGCGGGGCGCACGAACAGGTCCTCCAGATACAGGCCCGGCTTGCCGAGGAACGTCGAGAAATTGTGGAAGAAGAGGGCGAACCCGACCGGTGTGCCATCGAGGCAGGCGAACACCACCTCAGCGTAGGGGCGCGCCCCGAACAATGCCGTCGCCAGCTGCGCCTCGCTCGCCATGCACTGCCCCTCGAGACGCTCGTACACGGCGAGCTCGCGGATGAAGCCGAGCACCACACCCATTTCGTGGCTTTGCGCGGGACGGATGGTGACGGTGGGGCTCATCCGGTGCTCTGCAGTCCCTGCGCGATGCCGCCGACGCTCGCCAGTACCGCCTCGAACAGGTCGCGATCCTCGCGGCCGCTCGAGCGCCAGCGCTGCAGCAGGTCCACCTGCATGAGGTTCATGGGATCGACGTAGGGATTGCGCAGCCGGATCGAGCGCTGCAGCGTCGGATCCGAATCGAGAAGCTCGCGGCTGTCCTTGATGGCGAGTACCTGCGTGCACGCCGCCTGGTACTCGCTGCCGATGTCGGTCGTGAAGCGCCGCAGAGGCAGCGGTACGAGCGCATCGTAGTAGCGCGCGATCTCAAGGTCGGCGCGCGCCAGCATGGTCTCGACATCGTCGATGAGGTTGCGCAGGAAGAACCAGCCGGCGCTGATCTCGCGCACCCTGGCCATTCCGAACTTTGCCACTACGGCGGCAAGTCCCGCGCCGGCGCCGTACCAGTCGGGCAGCATGTAGCGCGTCTGCGACCAGGCGAACACCCAGGGCACCGGCAGGAGCCCGGCGATCCCGGCCTGCTCGGAGTGGTGCACGGATCGTGCGCCGATCTGCATGCGCTCGATCGCATCGATCGGCGTCACCGCCTGGAAATATTCGTAGAACTGCGGCTGCTCATACACCAGGCGGCGATAGGCGCCGCTGCTCTCGCGGGCGAGCAGCGCGCTTAACTCAAGCAGTTCAGGCGCATCCGCCGGCAGCTCACCGCGCCGCAGCGCTGCGGTGGTCAGACTCAGTGCGTGGAAGGCGCGTTCGAGCGTGCGCATGGCAATCGGGCGCAGTCCGTAACCCTGCTTGACGGTCGCGCCCTGCTCGCGGATGCGCAGTACGCCATCCACGGCTCCCGCTGGCGCCGCCCTGACGATCGCCTCGATCCGGCCGCCGCCACGTGCGAGGCTGCCGCCGCGGGCGTGAAAGATCACGGTCTGCTCGCCGGCGGCGCTGAGCACGCGCGCCAGCTCACTCTGCGCCTGGTGGATCGCGACGCGCGATGCACACGGACCGCTCTCCTTGTTGCTGTCGGAGTAGCCGATCAGCACGCACTGACGGCGTCCGTGCCCCTCGAGGTGACGGCGGTACAGCGGGTCGGCGAGCAGCTCCTGCATCATGTTGCCGCAGGCAGCCAGCGCCGCGGCGCTCTCGAACTGCGGGGCGAAATCCAGGGCCACTTCCCCGGTGCGCTTGTCGTATACGGCCGCCCAGCGCGCGAGCAACAGCGCCGCCAGCATGTCATCGGCGCCGCTGGCGCCGGAGACGATGAAATAGCCTATCGCCTCGGGACCGTAGCGATGGCGCCCCTGCATGATGGCTTCGAACACCGCGAGCGTGCGCCGCCCGAGGGCATCGAGCTCCACGGCCGGCCCGCGATCCTTCTCCAGCGCCTGCGCCAGCAGATCACGCCGCTCGCGTGCACTGCGGCCGAGCCAGTCGGCATCATCCAGACCCTGCGCGATGACCTCGTGCAGCACGCTGGCGCGCTGGCGCACGTCAAGCGTGGCCAGGTGAAAGCCGAAGGTGTCAATTCGCCGCAACAGCCGCTCGACGTAGAACAACCCCGCGTTGACCCCCTTGTTGGCCTTGAGGCTCACTGCAATGAGCGCAATGTCGTCGCGAAACTGGCGCGCATTCTCGTAGCCGCTCGCGCGACCGTCGTAGACGCTGCGCAGGCGCTCGCCGATCTGCGCCAGGAACACCCGGTACGGCATGCGGTCGTGGCGCGCCGGCGTGATGGAACGCGCGCCGGGTACCAGGGTATTGTAATGATCGATGCGCTTTGACAGCGGCGCGGAGACACTGATGCGGCTGGCGCTTTGCGACAGCTCCTGGGCCAGGGTCTGACACTCCTCGAAGTACAGGTTCAGGATCACCCGGTTCTGGCGATCCAGGGTTTCGCGGATGGTCTTGCCGTTGACATCCGGATCCCCATCCATGTCGCCTCCGACCCAGGTGCCAAACGCAATGATGCGCGGCACGTCGATGGCCTCCGCATTCACGCCGTACAGTTTCTCCAGCGCCTCGGCGACTTCTTCGTAGAAATCCGGCACCACGCGGTACAGCACTTCACCCAGATAAAAGAGCACATGCTCGCGCTCATCGGCTACGGTGAGCCGTTCGCGCGGGTGATCCTCGGTCTGCCAAGCCGCCGTGATCTCAGCGCGCACACGGCTCCAGACCGCGCGGGATTCGCCCGGCGTCAACGTCGGATCGAGCCTGTCGAGCAGCAGCTGCGCTACTCGCTGCTCCTTGCGCAGCATCGTGCGGCGGGTGGACTCGGTGGGGTGCGACGTGAATACCGGTTGGATC
>Ga0209624_10000173_pt1 | contig 60222 bp, 56 predicted proteins | sample JacPinW_OM2H0_O1_FD_188565 | JGI IMG/M metagenome (GOLD analysis project Ga0209624, IMG submission 188565) | Forest soil microbial communities from Algoma, Ontario, Canada - Jack Pine, Ontario site 1_JW_OM2H0_O1 (SPAdes) (version 2) | ecosystem: Environmental > Terrestrial > Soil > Boreal... | reverse complement strand
TCCTTGAAGCAGCTCCATGGCAATGAAAGGCTGTCCCTCATGCTCTTCAATTTCGTAGATGGTGCAGATATTGGGATGGTTCAGTGCCGAGGCGGTTTGGGCTTCACGCTCAAAACGCTTGAGGGCAACCGCATCACCGGCGAACTCTTCTGGTAAAAACTTCAACGCTACCAGCCGACCCAGTTTGAGATCCTCCGCTTTGAAAACCATTCCCATGCCACCGCCCCCGATGACATCGAGTACGCGGTAATGCGAAACCTTCTTCCCAGCAAGGGAGCTTGATTGAAGGGGTGCCTCCGCGGTGACCTCTCCGAGCGCGGTGCCTAGCGCTGCCTCCAGGTGTTCAATGGTCGGCATCAATCGATAGCCACGCCGCGCCAAGGTCTCGATATACCGGGGATTGTCCGCTGAATCCCCCAGGGCACGGCGCAGGGCCTTGATCGTCGCATTGATGCTTTGGTCGAAATCCACGACCGTGTCCGCCGGCCACAGCCTTCCTTTGATTTCCTCTCGGGTGACAAGCTTGCCCTCCCGTTCAAGCAGCATCCGCAAAACCTGAAACACTTGTTCTCTGAGGAGAACCTTATTGTCAGAATCGGGCGCCTGAATTGATCGTAGTTCGCCAGTGCTAAGATCGAGCTCAAAGGCTCCGAATCGAACGCGTCCTGAAGGAAGGGTAGGCATGGGAACGGCAGACAAAATACAGAATTAAGAAACTGTCCAATGCGACCCGGAATTGTCGAAAACAAGGCACCGGGAGTGCTTCCAGGTCGCTCGGCGAATTTCCTTAAGAATCAATAACTTCCTGCTTTCACTCCCATTTCATCGCAAAGTCACCGCCGTTCCATTTACACCCATTCGCCCTTGCGGTAAACAGGAGGGCAAGGGGTGATTGATCAAACGATATTTGGGTTCGCGGCATGCCATGGGAAGAAAGGTCCAAGTTGATTGCCATCATTGATGACAATGAGTCGATGCAGGACTCACTGTGTGACCTAATCGAGTCGGGGGGGTTCGAGGCACAATGCTTCGGATCAGCCAAGGCGTTCCTCGAATCCGACTTGCATGGCAGGGCCGCGTGCTTGGTGGTTGACATCCGCATGCCGAAGATCTCGGGTCTGGAGTTGCAGGCCAGGCTGAAACAACAGGAATGCAAGGTTCCCATCATCTTTATTACGGCGTTTGACGATGCCGAGACACGGGCTCGAGCCATGAAAGAGGGTGCAGTCGAGTTCCTTGCAAAACCGTTCGATCATCAGCGGTTGCTTAAAATCCTGCGATGCACCCTCGATAGTGAGACGTATGGCCTTGGCTCACCGCGCTTTGTGATTGCGTCCAGCAGCGCTCGCGCTTCTTCATGACGTCCTCGAGATCGTTTCCCACGCTTGAATACGGCTTCCTCTGCGTGAGATGAAAACGACTTACTCAGGAGCGCTGCCCATCGCATTCAAGAGTTCGTCATGGGCCTGCAAGTAGTCCGTCTGTGACTGCAGTAGGAGCGCCTTGGCATCGTATTCCTGAGCTGTAGCGGCATCCGCCTGCGAGTTCAGCGCCGCTCCCCGTATGAGTTCCTGCTGACGTACACGGTTCGACTCAGTGCGCAGAGCCAGCACTTCTTCCGATACCTTCAGCATCTGCTGCGTCCTTTCCAGCTTATTGTACGCCGTCTCGACTGACAGCTCGACCGCGTCCGTCAGCTTCGCCAAGTTCTCCTTCGCTTGGGACAACTGCGCTTGACGTTCACGCAGTAAGGCCTTCTTGCGACCCGAGTCGAACAGATCGTAGCCGAAGTGAACACCAAAGGTTCCGAAGTTACGCGCCAGGAAGGGGACATTTTCCTGGTAGCTGTAACGGGCAAAGGCATCCACATCGGGGACCCAGATATCCGTCTTGGATAAATGGACTGCGGCCTCCGCTTCTTCCACCTGGGCTCGAGCGGCAAGGATCTCCGGGTGCGACTCAATGGCAGCAGTAACACAGTCTTTGCGCGGGCAAGTCTCCTGAAATTCGGGAACACCCGGATCGAGCTCCAGAGCTGTGGCCAGTGGAAGGCCAATCAAGTCGTTGAGTTTCAATTTCAGATCTGTCAACTGGAAGTCGGTGGTCAGCAGCTCCTGCTTGGCCTGCAACTGCTGAGCCCGGCTGTCGATCAGGTTCTCTTCCAGTGAGCTGCCGAACTTTACTTGCTCGACGCGCTCGCTTTGAAGGGCTTCGGAAGCCTTGATTCGAGCTTCGGTGGCGCCACGGTGGGCCTGAGCAATCAGGACCTGGTAGTAGACCTGATGGACTGCGAGCGCTACGTCGTTTCCAGTAAGCTGAGCCTTCTCACGCGATGCTTTCAACTCGGCCTGGGCCAGATCGTTTTCCTGTCTGATCTTGAGCAGAGTCGTCAACGGCTGGGTGAGCTGGGTTCCGCTGGTGGTAAAGTTCTTGCCGCCCTGGCTGATGATCGCGTCTACAGGTGGAATCGGCGTTCCCCCGGCGATGCCGAGACTACCGGACTTGATCTGAATCAACTCAGTGTCGGTCGCATGCATGAAGTTGCTGTCATTCCGGATCGATGGAAAATACGAGCTCTTTGCGACCTGCTTCGCGCGCTCTTTTTCCTCGACCGTGTAGCCGGCGATACGAATGTCGTGGTTATGCTTGAGAGCCAACTGAACAGCTTCCTGCAGTGTAATCTGCCGCGGCGGAGGCGCCGTATTGCTTATTTCCTGGGCCGCCGCAATGTAAACGGAAAAGGCTGTCGCCGCTAACACGAATAGTGCCGCATTTCGTTTCATTGATTCGACTCCTTCTTGGCGCCGGGAATCTGCTGCATGGCGCTGAGATCGCCGTAGTTCAAAGCTGATCTGCGCAGCAAAGCGACAAGGATCAAGGCGCATGCGCAACTCCAGGCGATCAGCAGAAATCCGTCGATAAGGCTCAAGCTATATGCCTGGAGCCGCAGCCGGGCTCCAATCAAATCAATAGCGCGCGCACTTGCGGCGGCAACACCGGAGGATTTGGCGTAGAGGCCCGCCGTCATGGCACGAAAGTTCTGATCGGTAATCCAGTTGCCCCCGCTGACGTGAAGTCCCAAGAGGTTCGAGTGCAGCTTCTCCCTCTGGGCTAGGAAGTGGCCCATGTAAATGGCACCTGCTGTACCTCCGAACAGACGAATGACGTGAAAGAAGGCCGAAAAGCTGAGGGCCCACTCTGCTTTCGCCAGGCCGCCGGTGAAGATTGCCTGGAGCACCAAACAGCCGACCAGGCCGATGAAAGCAAATGCTTGTCCGACGCCGACTAGCAATTCCGTGCGGTAAAAGTTCTCTGCCGCCCAGGCGGTGGTGTATTGCGAGCACAGCCAGGCAGCGAACGCCGTAGAAGCGAGGCCCGCGGCGAAAAGCAGGCGTGGATCGAGTTTGCGCAAGAGCAAGAGCGCGGCAATGAAGGCAATCGGAATGAGCGGAACAGCACTCCAGAGAATCGCGGGACCAATCTGGTCGGCCTCGAAACCGTGAATGGCCAGCGACTGTGGAATGAGGATGATGGTTGTACAGAGCGTGAAGCGGAACCAGAAGAGTAGGCAGCCAAGCAGAATGGTGTTCCACTTCAGCAGATACGGTAGCGCCACCAGAGGGTTGGGAGCACGAAGCCTCCGTACGAGTGCACATAGCAAGAAGAGAGACCCGGACCAAAACCAGGCATTGAACTCGCCCGAGCGCCACCAGTCGAGTCGCTGGCCTTGCTGAAGAGCAGTGAAAATCAGGGCCAGTCCGGCACTAAGGTAAAGGAACCCAACGAAGCTGGGCGCCGGGCCGCTTTTCTTGCGCGGTGGCAGCGGCGGAATTCCGAAATAAATGCATATCATCATCACCGGCGCAATCACAGCAGAATTCAAGAACATCCAATGCCAGGACAGATGGTCTCTGTACCAACCGTAGAGCGAAGGCGCGATATTTACGCCTCCGTCCACAAAGGTCGCGTAGAGGGCGATAGTGAAAGGAAGGTATCGCAACGGAATGTTGCGAAGAGCGAATGTCAGTGTGAGCGGATAGAAAGTGCCTGAGGTCAGCCCGGCAACGATAAGTGCAGCAACCAGAAGACTGTAGCTATGGATGAGCGGGAGAAACAGAGAGGTTACGGTGAAAAGCCCTGCCGCAAATAGAAGGACCCGCCGCGGGCCCAGCAGCCCTCCGAGGTAGACAGTAAACGGGCCGATAAACATGAGCGACGCATTGAAGGCACTGTCGAGCCAGGCGCCATTGTCGAAGCTTATGCCAACGTGCCCCTTCAAGTCGGCGAGGCCGAGACTGAGCATGCGGCCGGCAAGGGTGACGAGTCCGGCGCCAGTCACGACTCCCAGAATACCGAGAAGAGGACGCGTCGATACTTCAGACGGGATGGCCGCGGCGGTCGCACGCGCGATCTCTAGCGCAGACGGGCGAACTGTGATAGTGGAAGCTGCCATAGATTTCGCTTATCGTCTGGTGCGGACAGTTGCTACCACAGAAAGTCCCGGACGCAGCGTCGCCGCGAACCGCGGATCGTCCAGCGCGATCTTGACGGGAATACGCTGCACGACTTTCGTGAAATTGCCAGTGGCGTTGTCGGGCGGCAACAGAGCGAATTGCGATCCGCTGGCTGGCGCGATCTCGACCACTTTGCCGCGAATGAGTTTTCCGGGATATTCGTCAATACGTAGTTCGGCAGGGTCCCCAATTTTCACGTTGGTCAACTGTGTTTCGCGATAGTTCGCTTCGACCCACTTTGTGAGAGCAACCAAGGAGATGACCTGGGTGCCGGGAGAGACGAGTTGCCCGGGCCGCACTTGCCGTTCGCCCACCGTGCCGTCGTCGGGAGCGTAGATTTTGGTGTAGCCAAGGTTTACCTCAACTGCAGCCAGGTTGGCCTGCTTGGCCCGGAGATCAGCCTGAAGTTGCGTCTCCTGGGATTCGAGAACGACTTTGCTGCGTCGCTCGGCCTCAGCAGCGAGTTCACTGCTACGCAGCATGGTTTGCGCCTGATTGAGATCAGCGTCACGGCTGGCAAATTGTCCTGACAGGTTTCCTTCCGTCGCGACTGCGGCTTCCAGATTTTGCTCGGTTGTCGAGTGAGTCTGATACAACCCTTCCTGGCGTTTGCGTTCCGAGCGAGCACGAATCAACTCAGCCTGCACAGCCTCCTTGCCCGCCTCGGCAGATGCAATCTGGGCCTTTGCCTGATCGATGCCTGCCAGCGCTTTCGCGATGCCGGTATCCTGTAACTGGCGCTGGCGAAGATTCTCCACAATGCCGGCACGCGCCGCCTCAACTGCCGCTTTGGCCTGATCCACCTGTGCCTGATAGTCATCATCCTGCAATTCGACGAGGAGATCGCCCCTATGCACTTGCTGGTAGTCCGCCACGTCGACTGCGCGCACGATGCCCGCCACCTTCGTACTGAGCGGAGTAAGGTCGCCGCGAACGTACGCATCATCTGTGACCTGTTCGACCTTGCCGCCTTCCCACGCATTCCAGTTACGCGTAATGGCGATCAAAACGGCCAGAGCGAGAAGCACCACAAGGACGGGAGTTATATAGTTCTGCCACCTGGCACCTCGGCGAGGAAGTGGCTGATCTGTATCAATCTTGGGCGGCACCGGTTTCGCGACCGGTACGGTGGGTCCCGCGGACACTGGCGAGGTGGACATCAACTTTGCTCCTTGAGCGTTACGAGATCTCGAAGCGCTAGAGTCCTCGCGATTCGGTTGGAGCAACTGCGGTTCCAATCGCGACGACGAAGATTAACGACGCAATCGCAGGCTCGTGCTCGCAATCGGAACAAAATTCGTGTGTTTTTGAAGAGACTGACCGACCGCTAGAGTTTCACGACCGCCATGTCACATGACACGTGACACTTGACACCATTTGCCGCGCAGGACACACAGGCTCAGGAGCGCGCTCTTTTCGAAAGTGCGATCAAGAGTAGTAAATAGCCAGGGGACAATGCAGTCTTGCGTCGCTTGCGAGGTCGATGGTGCTGCTCGATTGGAACCGTGCTTGCTGAAGAGTCTTGGCGTGAAACTGCGCGCGGCATTCGCGCCCCAGTTTCGCCCTACATGAAAGGAAGCCCCATGAACCAGAAGAAACTTCTTGTAATCACTCTGACGTTAATCGTGTTCGCGGCGGCAGGTTCCGTCTTGGCCCAGAATTCGACGTCGGCCAAAAAGGAAGCGATCAAAACCCCGGCCACAATCGACGCCTCACAAGCGAGTCCTGACGACTTCGATGGCCTTTTGCGCAAAGATGTCAGATCATTGAAGAAGCAGATCATCGCTGAGAATATGGAATTGAGCGATGCTGAGGCCGAGAAGTTTTGGCCCGTCTACGATCAATACTCGGCCGAACTCTCCAAGATCTACGACGTGAAACTTGCGTTGCTGAACGACTATGCCGACAACTACGGCAGCATGACGGGTGAGCAAGCCGAAAATTACATCCGCAAACGTGCTGAGGTAGAACAGTCAATTATGCAGCTGCGGTTGAAATACATGCCTGGGTTCCGCAAAGTGCTTTCAGGCAGGGAAACCGCGTTGTTTTATCAGATCGACTGGCGGCTGGGTCTCGCGATCGACGTGCAGCTGATACAAGTGCCGCTGATTAATCCGTAATCGCCACCATTCTTGAAGGCATTTCGGGGAAATGAAGCCTCTCGCGTGGAATGGCACTCGTCGCACTGGCAGTCGTCTTGGCCCGTGAATGCTGGTGAACTCGCCGCTTGTCGTAACAGGAAGGATCTCCTCCTAGACTGAACTAACAGCCAAGACCTGTGAACTTTCTCAACCAAGCTCTTGCGGTCACCATCCTCAGCGCCCTGACGCTGGCCATGGAGAGTGCAGGAATGGCCGTCCTCATCCATTCGGTGCGAGCGTACTTTGCGCGTGGGATCAAGACACAGAGCCTCTGGCATACTGCCGTGCTCATGATTCGGTTCACGAGCATGACAATTCTCTTGCACCTCCTACAGATCCTGCTGTGGGCAGCTTTTTATCGCGTGCGATGCTTCCGATCGTGGGAATCCTGCTTCTATTTCTCGGCGACCAGCTACTCCACCGTGGGGTACGGCGATATTGTCCTTCCGCCAGTCTGGCGCCTGCTTGGCCCGGTAGAGGCAATCATGGGCGTCTTGATGTGTGGAATTTCCGTAAGTGCGCTGTTTGCCATTGCGGCGCGGCTGATCGGAAACGAGGGCCAGTTGGCGGGAAGCCCGATCTCAGCGGACACCGAAAACTCCGCAGCCTCGCGGGGTGAACGCTCGAAACCTTGCCTAACCGGATAGGGTGCTGTTTTCATCCTCCATGTATGCCCCAATATTCCTTCTCGCTCTTGTCTTGGTCGCATTTGGGTGTAAGGAGCCAGACGACAAGTTTTAATAAAGCATTGCCCGCGACTAGCGCGAGTAAAATGACCATTGCTAATGGGAGCCAGGCACCGGCGTGAAAGCCGAGACCATAGTGTCTGAACCAGTTCACTACAAACTCCTTCAATCGATAGCGACCACGAAAAACAAGCCGAGATGGGGCCTCCGGACTTTGGCGAAGTTACTTGAAGCACAGTACCTCCAAGGGTCAAATGCTCAGTTTCGTAGCTGCCGTGGGGCCAGCGCTACCACGTCCGCAGGCATTGGACTCAGCAGCTTCTCAATCGCCCGTTCCATGGTGCGGTTCATTTCAGAAACCACGGCGGGCACATCGCGCTTGTCGACCTCTCCAACCTCCGAAACAGCGTTGCTCCAAACGATCGCTCCGGTGGAGATGCTGGTCATCTCGACGGAGATAGCAACCTGGACTCTCACGCTGCCCTGGTAGTCGATTTCCTCGAGCTTCCCCAAACGTCCGCTCAGCACGTAATCGACATCACGGCTTCCATCATAGGACTGCACACGGGCAAAGACTCCGCTCGCACGCACGCGGTCGATGATCGAATTGGTCACGAAATCACGAGGGTCGATCGCCCAGCGATGGTACGCATAGAAGCCGATCTGTTCCGGAGATGTCTTGTAGACAATTGCTCCCTGACGCAGGTAGGCGGGCGCGCGGAATTCACGGATCGCGAGAGTGGCATGCGCCTTCTCCTCAGCAGGCGGATCCGGCGCCGCAGGCAGGTTGAGGGTGTAGTAGTTTGGGTGTTTCACTCGTCCCGCACAACCGGTCAGGATCAGAACCGCCAGACTGAAGACGATCGTCGTAATGGTTTTTCTCGTGATTACCATCCGTCGGTGCCCCGTGTCGGAATAGGCTCGATTCCGCTTTTTTCGTTCGATTCGCGTCATTTCGGAACTTTCCGATCCTCCGGCTGTCTGATCCGAATCAGGCTCCACGGACGCTGTTTCACCGATTCGGTCAAGTCGTCCAGGTTTTCGGTTGCTGTCCGGAGGTTTTCGATTGTGTCGTCAATCTTGTAATCATTTGCTTTCACGAGCACCTGCATGTCAGCCAGCAAACGCTTGGTTTCGAGCAAAGTGTCCTGCAGTTCAGCCAGATCTTTGCGTACGGGTTCGCGCACCTCGGTGACGGTGCCATTCACATTTTGGATAGTTTCGTCGGCGTGCTGGCTAAGCGTATTCAACTGATCGGTAAGGCGGTCAATCTTGGGCCGCTCGGTTGCAAGCATTGCGTTGACGTTGTCGAGCAGGTCTCGTATCTTCCGTCGATTGGGTGGGCCCGTCACACTATTCAGGTTTGCGAGCAGCGTGCGGGCATCTCCGCTGATTCCTTGCAGTTCGCCTCGAACCTCGGTGATCAATCCGTTGGCGTTGTCGGCAACGACCGTCAACTTGCTGCTGATCTCGTCAAGGCTCGCGGCCTCCTGCGATCGAATCGTGGAGCCTGGGAGTAGACGCTTCGCATCATTGCTGCCGGTGGTGATGGATAATGCCGCGCTACTCATCACGCTGACCAGCCCCAGCTTGGCCACGGATTTTTCGTTTAACGGAGTGTTATCCTTCACGTTTAGCAGAATCTCAATCGTGGTGGGGTCGGAGGCGGCGGGCCGCACCGCCGTCACCTTTCCCACATCGATTCCGCCGAACAACACAGACGCCCCCGCTTCCAGTCCGCCGGCGTAACGGAGATACGTGCGGTATGGAACGGTGTGGACGCCAAGCTGCGCGTTGATCAGGTAGATCAGCGTAAATGCCAGGACCGAGAAGCATCCCAGGACGAACGCTCCGACTTTCGCTTCCGTGTTCACTGGTAGACCTCCTCGGACTGCATGTATTTTTCGAAATAAGCCGTTACGCCGGGCATCTTCGCTATGTTTTCGGGTATGCGATCAAGAAACTGCCGCACCCGCGGATTCTGGCTCGCCTTGATCTCGTCCTTCGTGCCGACTGAACTGAACGAACCCTGATACAGCATGGCAATGCGGTCTGCGATGCGGAACGCGCTCGGCAGTTCGTGGGTAACGACGATGACCGTCATCTGCATTGCTTCCTTAACTAGCAAGATCAGTTCATCGAGCTCCGCGGCAACGATGGGATCAAGCCCGGCCGATGGCTCATCGAGCACAAGAATCTCGGGGCCGAGCGCAAGAGCCCGCGCCACGGCCGCACGCTTCTTCATCCCGCCCGAGAGTGCCTGAGGGAGCAACTTGCCAAAGTCGGCCAGGCCAACCGCGGCCAGCTTCATCCAGACCATAAGGTCGACGATTGAGGGTGCGAGCCGCGTATGTTCACGCAGCGGTAAGGCGATGTTTTCTTCCACCGTCAACGAATTAAATAACGCCGCACTTTGGAAAGCCACACCAATCGAGCGGAGGACTTTTTTGAGCTCGGACTTTGAGCAACGGGTAATATCCGTTCCCTTCACGTGGATGCTGCCGGATTTAGGGCGCTCCAGCCCGATGATCTGGCGCAACAACGTGCTTTTTCCCGAGCCACTGCCGCCCAACAACACCATCGTTTCTCCGTGCTCGATGTCGAGATTCAGCCCATTCAGCACACGACGGCCGTCGTACTCAACGACAAGATCGCGAACGGAGATGATGGGCATCAGCCTTTCACCGTGAAATAAAAAATCGCGGTAAAGACCGCGTCGGCAACGATGACGAGGAAAGTCGACTTCACCACCGCACTCGTAGTGGAACGACCTACAGAATCGGGGCCTCCGTGGACACGGAATCCTTCCAGGCATCCGACGTGAGCAATTATCGTTGCGAACACCACGCTCTTGATGAGTCCCGTGATTACGTCGCGCAAAGTAATGGTAGTGAACACATAATGCGTGTATAGCAGGGGCGACAGGCGAGTGCTGAAGAACATAAACAACCCACCGGCCAATATGCCGAAGAGATTCGCAATGATGCTGAGGCAAGGAACGGAGATCAAAGCTGCCAGATACTTGGGAGCGAGCACAAACTCTACTGGCTCGAGCGCCATGACGCGGAGGGAATCGAGTTCCTCGGTCACCTTCATCGTCCCGATCTCAGCCGCGAACGCCGACCCGGAGCGCCCGCTCACCGCAATCGCGGTGAGTAGCGGTCCGAGTTCGCGCGTGAAGCCAACCGCGACCAATTCAATGACATAGTGCAGAGCTCCAAATCGACGCAACTCCGAGGCCCCCTGCATGGCCAGAATGAATCCCGTGCAAATCGACATCAACGACACCATGGGCATCGCGTCCACGCCGATTTCGAGCATTTGCCTCACGGTGGCCTGCCAGCGGTAACGATTTCCTACAAAGGGCAGCGCCTGCCCCATCGCCCGCAGCGTGGCCCACCACTGAATGTTCAAACTTCCGACGTAGTCGAGATGCTCGATTGTTCTTTCGCCGACACTTTCGAGAACATTCGCCATCAAGACACCTTTGCTCCCGAACTGCTCGCCTCGAACAGGGCCAGCACTCCGGTGACCTCGAATAGCCGAAGCGCAGCACCACCAAGCCCCTGCAGGCGGAAGTTGGTCTGGTGATGGCGGGCGATTCTCAGAGCCTCAATCAGGGTGGCGACCCCGGACGTCTCAATGTAGGAAACGCCGGCTAAGTCGACGATGATGGTCTGAGGCAATGCTTCTTCCGACAAAAGTGTCCGCAGGCGGTTGCGAAGATCGGGCGAGGAGTCGACATCGACCCGGCCAGTCACCCGGACCACAGCGTCCTTTCCCTCTTGATCTACTGAGATCTCGAGGTTGCTGCTTGAAGAAATTGCAACCCGCGACATGGTTACTCCCAATCCGTTCCCTACGACTTGAAATGCGCGATCCTGATTCACGCCCTTGGCATTCACAGACAGGTGCCTGCATGCAGCCTTCCACACTCATCACCCCAATCAGGCGGCGCATTGGATCTCACTTTTTCTACCGGCATCAATTTGAGCGCGAGCGAGATCGTCCTAGCGGTTGGCAGTACAAGTGCTTTACGTAGCACGTTGACAGCGTACTTTCGTCGACCAGTATGTGTTTCAAAGCGTTAGTCGCTCTGACGTCACGAGCAATGACGCTTCTGTCAAAGTGAATGACACGTTAAATGGCGCTCAAGCCGCAACGACGGTCCTTGCACGAAAACAGGAGAAAAGAGAAAAGGAGGAATCTGGGCATGAAGCGAAGATCACTGGTTCTATTTTTTATCATTGGGGTGGGGGTACTCGGATTGGCACAAGATGTTGCCAGCGACGTTGGCAAAGGAGCGAAAGACGCGGGCAAGGCTACAGAGGCGGCCGCTAAGGACGTTGTAAAGGGCACGAAATCGGCTGCGAAGGCTGCCGCCCGCACGACCGACAAAGGAACAACGGACGTGCTTAAGGAGACCAAGAGCGCGTCAAAAAAGACGGCGGACGCAAGTGAGCGGGCTGGCAGCAGGACAGGCAAGGAGATCGGAAAGGGCACGGAAGACGCTGCTAAAGACACTAAGAAAGCGGCCACAAAAACGGCGGACGCGGTGAAGTAAAGTGCAAGTGTGGTTGCCCCAGCCGACCCCGTGCTTGAACGCACGGGATTGCAAGGCGGATGCGTTGTCAGGCGTCGTCGAGGAAGGACAAGAAAATTGAGGCAGGGTGCGCAGGTAGCCGCCTGTTGCGCGATTGTCGCAGCTGCGATGGCCGGCGGACTCTCCGCCGACACCCCGCCAAGCACATATCAGCTTCCCTCGAACTCAGAAGTCATTGGCTATCTCCTTCAATCGGTGAACTGGTATCGCCATGTCTACGCGGAACGACAGGTTGTAAACGAACCGGCCGACTTAATGTTTCTCGACGACAATCAAGCGATCGAACGACAGATTGTGAAGCTCTCGTTCGAGTTCGCCAAGGCGGAGGCGATGCTGGGAACCAGCACCGCTTCTTCGCATGGCCGACCTACCTCCTCAGATCCTCCTCCTGGTGATCTTGCGCACTTTATGGAATTAAAGAACCGAAATGATCAACTGAGCCAGCAAGCAATCGAGGAGATCAAGAACCTGGACAACACACTGAGCCGGGCCAAGGGGGCCGACCGCAGGAAATTGAAAGCGGCTGAGGAAGACGCTCAAACTCGATTGCAACTCCTGGACGCAGTCGCGCAGGGCCTCAATGATCTACTCGAGTTTGTCCAGAGTCCCGGTGAAGGAGAGGTCCACAGCGGACATTTGGATTCCACCATCGACGACCTCGCGCAATCGATACCGGAAGTGACGGGCCCGTCAGTTTCCCCGGCGACAGCACCCCTGCAGGAGGTAAATTCCAGAACGGTTGGCCGTGACGCCGGCATCCTCGGGTTGGTGTCGGATGTCTCAGCGATGAAGCATAAGCTTCACGTAGTTGACGAAAAGATACGCCTCACCGACAGCTTGACGATATCCGCGAATAATCTGCGAATCCCACTGGCCAGTTTCATCACTCACCTTATTCAGAGAGTGGCCACAAGCAATTCGCAGACCAGCGATCTTTTGTCGTTGCGCGAACAGAAGTCGCACCTCGATGCCATTACTGTCGACCTCAAGGAGTTGTCTCCGGTCATCGTAGCGCTCGACAAGCAAAAGGTCTTGCTCGCAGAGTACAAGTCACACCTTCTGCCCTGGCGAATCGCAGTAGCAGGCCAATACAGGCAGGCATGGAAAGAACTACTGATCCGCCTGGTAGTGATCTTGTTGGTCATAGGTCTGTTACTCGCAATTGGCCAGCTTTCGCGCCGGTTCACACTGCGGCATGTTCACGATCCAAATCGGCGACGGTTCATCGGTATGAGCCACCAATTTCTGACTCTGTTTGCCATTACGGCCGTTATCGTGTTCGTGCTGGCCTCTGACTTGAGGTCGGTCGCAACCTACTTTGGGCTTTTGAGTGCCGGACTTTTACTCGCGCTCGAAAACGTAATTCTTGCCACTCTCGGCTCTCTCCTTTTGGTTGGGAAGCGCGGAATCAGAATTGGCGACCGTGTGCAGGTCTCAGGGATTACCGGCGATGTCATCGATATGGGCCTGCTGCAATTCCAGTTGAGAGAAGTCGACGTAGAGAACGGGAGACACACCGGTCACGTGGCAACTTTTTCGAATTCGCTGGTTTTTGTATCTCCAGCCACGGGTCTCATGAGATTTGATTCTGCTCCGGAGAAAACCTCGCAGCCAGCAGCGAGCAAGAGCGGAACCGAGCCGCAGGCAGACGGGCGCGTTTCGGTTGCGGGTGACTAGAGTGAGAGATCTGGCTCCGGGCACAGAACATCGGGAGCGCAGTGTCATTCTGTTGACTTTGGCATTGCTGTCACGGTCATTGATACTGGCCGTTTCCCTTCCGCACCTGATTGCTCAGGTCTATCCCGAGACGATCGCCTCGCAAATCCGGCTTTCGGTCTGCACTTTCATGCCGCTCGAGGGCTTAGGCACCAGCACGCCGCGATGGCACTGAGCTTGCTCAAACAAGGGGTCGCACGCTGGGACGCCCGCGAGCTTCGGACGCTATCGAGCAAATCTCAGTCTGATAAGGCGAAATGAAATGCAAGCTGCGCTCATGGTCCCCTGTTACATTGACATGCTCTATCCACACGTCGGCATAGCCACCCTCGAGTTGCTCGAAAAATTAGGTGTCGATGTTGTATATCCAAAGGACCAGACGTGTTGTGGCCAGCCCATGGCCAACAGCGGGTGCTATGAAGAGGCGCGAGCGACCGAAGAGCATTGCGCCAAAGTCTTCGGCTCGTTTGATTGTGTGGCCACTCCGTCCGGCAGTTGCACTCATCATATCCGCAACAAATTCACTGCGGGGGCGGACTCGCCAGAAAGGCAGAATCTGGTGCGAAATACCTACGACCTGGTTGAGTTCCTCCACGACGTTCTGAGAATCCGGGAATTCCCGTGGGCGACATTCGAGCATCGGGTCGCACTGCACACCAGTTGCTCGGCGATTCGTGGACTGAACATGGCATCGATGTCCGAACATGTGCATGACCCGGTCTTCTCGAAGCCACAAGCTCTGCTCAGCGGCGTTCCGGGCATTGAGTTCGTCGAGTTCGAGCGCGTGGACGAGTGCTGTGGGTTTGGTGGCACATTTGCAGTGACCGAGGAAGCGGTCTCCGCAAAGATGGGATACGACAAGCTGGCTTTCATACAGCAAGCAACGCCCGACTGCATTATCTCCTCGGACATGTCCTGCCTGATGCACCTGCAAGGGTGTGCGCGCAGGCAAAAGCAAGACATTCCCTTCTATCACTTCGCAGAAGTGCTGAATGGAGTGTCTCTATGAGTAGGCCAGTCGACCAAGCAAAGAATGCCGAGACGTTTCTGGCCGACACCGTCCACGAGCAACGGCTCGATGAGCTGCTCTGGGCGATGAGAATGAGGCGGGATGCCGCGGCCCGGCAGGTTCCTGAGTGGGAAGAACTCCGGACGCTGGCGTCTGAAATCAAAGAACACACGCTGTCGAATCTCTCACAGTACCTGATTCAGTTTGAGGCCAGGGCCACAGCTAACGGGATGATCGTGCATTGGGCCAGGGATGCTCACGAGCACAATCAAATTGTCTATGACATCCTCGCCGAACAAGGAATCGACGCGTTGATCAAGTCCAAGTCTATGCTGACGGAGGAATGTGAATTGCGTCCGTTCCTCGAGAGGCGAGGTATTCGCGTCACGGAGACCGACCTCGGCGAGCGCATTCAGCAACTGGACAATCAGCCTCCAGGGCACATCATCGGCCCATCGATCCACAAGACGACCAAGGACGTGGCCGTCCTGTTTTCGCAAAAGTATGGGTCAGATCCCAACAATGAAGATGCTGCCTACCTTGCAGGAGTGATGCGGGAGAACACCCGGCCAGACATCCTCAAGGCGCACGCCGGCATGACGGGTGCAAACTTTGTCGTTGCGGAAACGGGTGCGATTGTGGTGGCAACCAACGAGGGGAACGCCGATCTCTCTGCGCACACGTCACCGCTACACATATGCTCAGTCGGAATCGAAAAGATCATTCCTACCAGAGAAAGCCTGGCGGTCTTCATTCGGCTGCTCACCCGAAGCGCCACGGGCGACACCATAACCCAGTACACTTCGACGTTCCGCGGACCGCGCAAAGGAGCGACCATGCACGTCATCCTGGTCGATAACGGAAGATCGGCGCGTCTCGGAATGAAGCGTTTCTGGCATTCCCTGAAGTGCATTCGCTGCGCGGCATGCATGAACACTTGTCCGGTGTACCGCAGAAGCGGCGGGCTGAGTTACGGCTCCACTTACATGGGGCCAATCGGCATCATCATGATGCCTACATTTGAGATTCGAAAGTACAGCGAGCTCCCTTTCGCCTCGACCCTGAATGGCAGCTGCACGAATGTGTGCCCGGTCAAGATCGACATACATGAGCAGATCTACGGATGGCGCGAAGTCATGGAGGAGAACGGCCAGATCCAGGTGGTAAAAAAGGAGGCCATGCGGGTAGCGGACGCTCAGCCATCCGACCCTCTACCAGATCGCCACGGCCACACTGTCAACCGCACTGGAAGTCCTTCCCCACTTCGCCATCTACAACCGCTTGAATGTATGGGGCAAGCACCGGGATGTCCCGGAAGCCACAACAGAAACATCTCATGATTGGTACAGAAATCATCGCCTAAAGACGAACGAGGCGGAACTATGAGCTCGAGTCAGGCGCTTTCGAGGAACACGATTCTGGACTCAGTGCGAGCGAACCAACCGGCCGCGCAGTCGATGCCCACTATTCCTCACTTCCACACGAACAACCCCACCGACCTTGTGGCCACCTTTTGCGAGTCCATCGCTCGCATGGCCGGAGTCGTTGTCACGGACCATGTGCCTGACCTCGATTCCTTCCTCCGCACCAAGTTTCCGAATGCCAAGGTCATCTGTTCGGCGATCCCGGAGTATGGCGGTACCACCCAGCCGGCAAGTCTCAACCATTGGTCGGAGGCGAGCACAATCGACGTTTGCATATTACGGTCGCCGATGGGTGTAGCCGAAACCGGCTCCATACTGCTCTCCGACATCGAATTGCAAGTGAACACTATCGCGTTCCTCGCGCATGATCTCATGGTCCTGCTTGACACGAAGCAGATCGTCGCGAATATCCATGATGCATACCAACACACATACTTCAACCTGAGGCCGTACAGCGTTCTGATGACCGGTCCCTCTGGTTCCGGAGATATCGGTGGGATTGTCGTCCATCCGGCTCAGGGCGTGAGGAGTCTGACAGTCCTCCTCTCGCCCGCTCCCGACGCCGGTCAACGGACTGGATGAATGCAAAGTCATGGATGTGTAGACGATTTGCTCGAGTTTTCGCCAACTAGAACGCTAAACAAAAGGTTAAGAAGGAGAAAGAAATGCTTAAAGGCTTCAATTATCCGCTCACTCCGAAAGGCAAATCGACCCTGAATCCGGCCCCGCCTTGGTACTATTCTTCAGACTTTCTAGAAATTGAATTCTGGTCCGAGCCCTCTGCCGTGGCGGCTCTTTTGCCTCCCGGACTCGCCCCTGATCGCTCGGCAAATGGTCACGCCAATGCTCTTTTTTACGACTGGCAGTTCAGCGGGAACGACGACGAATATCTTGATCCTGCCCGTTATCAGTACCGCGAGTTCTTCATACTCGTAGATGCGTTATACCAAGGCAAGCCGGTCGCTTACTGTCCATATATTTTCGTGGACAACGACGCAGCGCTCGCTCGCGGTTGGACGCAAGGCTATCCGAAGCGTCTCGGCGAGGTTTTTCAGACCAGGTATTACGCTGCGACGGGAAAGGCGGGTCCCGCCCTCGCAGCGGGATCGAAGTTCGCTGGATCCGTTACGTCCGCCGGACAAAGACTTGCCGAGGCGGTTGTCACGCTGAGAGAACCGGTAACCGACATGGCGCTGTTGAAGCAGAAGCCTGTCATCAATCTCCTCCACTGCCCGCGTCTCGCCGCTGATAAGCAGGACCAGCCGGCAGTTCACGAGCTGGTCGAAAACGTCCCGCGCGATGTGAAGCTTGAACAAGCATGGGTGGGAGAGGGTTCTCTGACACTTCCGGTCTGCAGAGGCGAAGAACTCTCCGACCTGGCGCCCGTGCGTGCTGGCAAAGGCATACGGGCTTCCATGTCATATGTCGTGGATGATCTAAAAACACTGAAGGATTTGAGAAGGTAATGCGGCGGGGCAGCGTACCTCATCTCGCTGCCCCCCGAATTTTGAGTTCCATATCCGCGTCCGCGTTTAATCATCGCCACCTCAGACAAGAACACCAACGGAGTGAAGCGTGAAATCGTTAACCTGTAACCTCCCCGACTCGCTCTATAAAGCTCTGCATGAGCGGATGGAGACCGACGAGGCAAGCTGCGACCACGTCGTGTCCATGGCTCTGTCTCAGTATCTATGCAAGCCCATCCACACGCTGTTCCAGGTTTCCACCTCGGCGGCACTAGTCGAAGGGCTATATCAGGGCGCAGTGCAAGTCTCGCGCCTACTCGGCCACGGGAACTTTGGGCTCGGAACGTTCATCGACCTCGACGGAGAAATGGTTGTGCTGGATGGTGTCTGCTACCAGGTTTCCTCGACAGGCGAAGTTGCCACTGTTGAAGGGGACCGATTGATCCCATATGCCGTGGTGACCCGATTCAATGGCGAGTTTTCTAAGCAAATCGACCGACTCGATAGCTACAGCAAACTGGTTTCTGTCTGCGATGAGCTTCGCGACTCGGACAACGTTTTTTACGCGTTCCGGGTTGAGGGTCGGTTCTCGTTCCTGAAGACAAGAGTGATGAAAGCGGTCCCTGAAGGAACGGGCCTTAGAACGGCGGCTTCGGGACAAAAGGAATTTATTTTCGAAGAAGTGGAAGGGACCCTCGTTGGCCTCTGGTCACCTGGCTTTGCGGGCTCGTTCAGCGTTCCTGGTTATCACTTTCACTTCCTCTCCACCAACCGAAATAAGGGTGGACACGTCCTTGAATGCAACGCACCGCATATTAGTGTCGCAGGGTGCGCCATAAACGAGATGCACGTCTCCTTACCAGAAACGGTAGAGTTTCTGACAGCAGACCTGACACGTGACCCACAAGGCGACCTTATGAGGGCAGAACGCAATCATTAGTCATATCCGGTAGCCATCGCTAACAGACATTTTCTAAGAGGAGAACATGAGTTCAAGGACTCCACAGACTGGCGCTCAAGTATCAGTAGAGTCGCTGAACCCTCCTGGAAGTGCAAACATGACTTCAAAAGGTGCAAAGACTGGTGCTGAAGTCGTCGTTGAATCACTTGAAAAGCACGGCGTTGAATATGTGTTCGGAATCCCGGGAGCGAAGATCGATAAGGTCTTCGATGCCCTGCTGAACTCGTCGATCAAAACTGTCGTATGCCGTCATGAACAGAATGCGGCATTCATCGCTGGAGGCATCGGAAGACTGACTGGAAAAGCCGGCGTAGCGATCGCCACATCGGGACCAGGTGTGAGTAACCTGACGACCGGGTTAGCGACCGCGAACAGCGAAGGCGACCCTTTGGTCGCCCTCGGTGGCTCCGTTGCAACCTCCCAGAGTCTGAAGCAGATTCATCAGACACTTCAGGCGGTCTCGGTCTTGCGACCTGTGACGAAGTTCAGTGCAGAGGCGAGTTCTCCGGAGTCCATCGCAGAGGTTATGGCAAATGCTTTTCGAGCCGCCGAGTCTGACCGTCCCGGAGCGGCGTTCGTGAACCTTCCGAAGGACATTATGGAAAAAGAAGCCAAATGTCAGGCACTCAACGTTCTGGCTAGCACCCCATTCGGCCCGGGCAGCCGCGAGTCGCAGGATGAAGCGGCAAGGCTCATCAACGGCGCGCAGCGTCCGGTCGTTCTGCTCGGCCTATCGGCCAGCCGGCCGGAAAATGCCGAAGCTGTCCGATCGCTCTTGCGAAAGACTCGCATCCCGGTTGTAGGGACATTTCAAGCCGCTGGCACGGTCTCCAGTGACCTTTTCGATCGTTTCGCGGGACGCGTGGGCCAGCTGGCCAATTCGCCCGGAGATGAGCTTTTAGCAGCGGCGGACGTGATCGTCACGGTTGGCTACGACCCGGTCGAATACGACCCATCCATCTGGAATCATCAGCGCGCGGCGAAGATCATCCACATCGACTCGATTCGAGCCGATATTGACAATTTCTATACTCCAGCCGTGGAAGTGCTAGGCGATATCGCCGCCAGCCTCTTCGCGATCGAACCCCTTGTGAGCGCGGCGGTTCTTGCTCCTGAGATCGAGAGATTCTTCACCGCGCTAGCGTCGAAGAAGGCGCTAAGGGTGAAAGATGCGGATCGATACACCGATAACCCGATCCATCCCCTGAGGATTGTGGCCGAGTTGCAGAAATGGCTCGCCGACGACGTGACCCTTTGTTTGGATATGGGATCGTTTCATCTCTGGCTCGCGCATTTCCTGTTCAGCTTTCGAGCGCGTCAAATTCTCATGAGCAATGGACAGCAGACATTGGGTGTAGCTCTCCCGTGGGGCATCGCTTCCTGCCTTGTAAGGCCCCACGAAAAGACGCTATCGATCTCCGGTGACGGGGGATTCTTATTCTCTGCAATGGAACTCGAGACGGCCGTCAGGTTGAAGCTCAACCTCGTGCATATGGTCTGGATCGACGGAACCTACAACATGGTAGGGGTTCAAGAACAGGCGAAATACAAGCGCACTTCTGGTGTGGACTTTGGTCCGGTTGACCTGGTGAAGTACGCAGAAGCCTTTGGGGCGCGTGGCTGCATGATCAATTCCCCTGACGAAATCGCTCCTGTGCTCCGCAAAGCATTCGAAGCGCCGGGTCCGGTTCTGATTGGAATTCGTGTGGATTACCGAGACAATCACATGTTGTTCGAAAACGTTCACGAGCATCTGCTCAATTGATTCAATTTGACCGTTCGGGAAAGGAATACCAATGGCAAAGAGAGTGGCTGACCTGCTGGTAGATGTCTTGTTGGAAACGGATGTTCAGCGAATTTACGGAGTGCCGGGCGATTCGCTCAATGGCATCACAGATTCGATTCGCACTCGCGAAAACATCCAATGGATTGGCATGCGCCATGAGGAGGCAGCCGCGTTCGCGGCCGGGGCAGAGGCACATCTCACGGGCAAATTGGCCGTGTGCGCCGGAAGCTGTGGGCCGGGAAACATGCACTTGATCAATGGCCTTTACGATTGCCAGCGCAGCCGCGTCCCCGTTCTGGCCATCGCGGCGCAAGTTCCAAGCGCTGAAATCGGAAGTGGATATTTTCAGGAGACTCATCCGGAACAGATCTTCGCCGGGTGCAGCCATTATTGTGAGCTGATCTCGCAGCCCGAGCAGATGCCGCGGGTGCTCGAGATTGCGATCCAGACTGCGATTTCACGGCGTGGGGTTGCAGTCGTTGTGATTCCAGGGGATGTGGCCTTGCGAGATGCGGTTGAGCAACAACCGCGCTTGCTTTTTGCCGAGCCGAAACCGACGGTGTGCCCGTCCGATGATGAACTCAGCGTACTTGCGGATGTTCTCAATCGCTCAAAGAAGATCACCATCCTTGGGGGCGCCGGGTGCGCCGGAGCGCACGGCGAACTGGTTGAGGTCGCGGGCAAGCTGCAGGCACCCATCGTGCACGCTTTTCGTGGCAAGGAGTTCATCGAGTATGACAACCCGTTTGATGTAGGCATGACCGGCCTGCTCGGATTCTCATCCGGCTATCACGCAATGATGAGCTGCGATACGCTGCTGATGATCGGCACGGACTTTCCTTATCAGCAGTTCTTTCCGAAGAACGCGACCGTGGTGCAGATCGATGTTCGAGGCGAGCAGCTAGGGCGTCGCAGCAAAGTTGATTTTGGCTTTGTGGGAGACACCAAGGCCACGCTGCGAGCGCTGTTGCCGAGGCTGCAGCAGAATCAATATGAAGCACATTTGAAAGAATCGCTCGAGCACTATCGTAAGGCACGCCAGGGTCTGGACAAGCTAGCAAGCGGCGATTCCGGCGCAAAACCTATTCATCCACAATATGTCGCCAGCGTGATTGATCAACTCGCATCCCAGGATGCGATCTTCACCTTCGACGTCGGAACGCCAGTCATCTGGGCGGCGCGCTATCTCCGGATGAATGGCAAGCGCCGGCTCGTTGGTTCTCTCACCCACGGATCCATGGCCAATGCATTACCGCAGGCCATCGGCGCACAAGTCAGCCACCCCAACCGGCAGGTGATCTCAATGTCCGGCGACGGGGGCTTGGCGATGCTTATGGGAGAGCTGCTTACATTGCGGCAGCACGATTTGCCGGTGAAGCTGGTCGTTTTCAAAAATGACGCACTCGCCTTTGTGGAGCTGGAAATGAGGGCCGGCGGCTTTCTCGATTTTGCGACCGACCTTAGGAATCCCGATTTTACAAAGATTGCGGAGGGAGCGGGCCTCCTCGGTCTGAGAGCCGAAACTCCCGACCAGGTAGAACCGGCGATCGCACAGGCTCTCAAACACAACGGGCCGGCACTAGTGGAGGTTCTGGTGTCACGCCAAGAGCTTTCGATGCCTCCAACGATCACCTACGAGCAAGCCAAGGGCTTTGGCCTTTTCATGCTGAGGGCCGTTCTCAGTGGACGCGGCGATGAAATCATCGATCTCGCGCGGGTGAACCTGCTCCGCTAACGGATTCGGAGTCCAGAGATAAACAAGAAATGCCAAAGAAGAAATTACAAAGCTAGACATAGTCGCAGCAGTGCCCGCACGAGTGCCGATTCCCCGGCGCCAGCGTGCCCGTGTGACTCTCTGTACGGCATCCTTCAAGGCCGCGTCAACTCTTCCAAAGCGTAGAGGAATGACTCCTGTGGGGCATGGGTTGCGTGCTCCGTGCCGACTTCACAGGTCCGATTCGCACGGAGATAAAAATCCAGATTCTTACCCGCTACTTCCTCGGCTTCCTGTCGGGTTGCGGAACGCGTGAGCCCTTCATGCAGTAAGCCGCGATCGCCTGCAAATGCGCAGCAATCTTTCTCAGTGTAGTGTCGACACCCAGAGTATGCATCGAGCAAGTGGGGCGCAGCGTTGCCGACCGCGCCTTACATCGATGAGGATGTCGTCGCCCTGGGGCTGACCGTTTAGGCTCGATCCGGAGGCCCGGAAGGTCACTGAACGATGATTCTGTTTTGCGTATTGCAGGGTCTTCGCGATCTGCTCCACCGATTCGGCAACAATCACCACCTGCGGGAAGAAGCGATAAGGACTGGCATCGATTGCGTACCTCAGCAGGTCTGTGAGGCGCGAGCGGACTGCGGTAGGACCGAGCTGAGCGATCAGGTCGTCACGCAAGGCAGCTGGTGTGCCGTCGGCCAGGTGATCGGGCGCGCGATCGGGTGTTGCATGAGAACGAGGGGAGTAAGAGCATCCGTATTTGGCGAGAAAAAAGAACATGCTGAAGACTCCCTGTAAGTTCGAAGAACGATTCCATTCCTCCAGGATCGCCTACTTGTGACCGACGGCTTGCATGATCTGCCCCATCTCCATCGCATTGCTCGAGGGAATTTCTTCGAGGGATATGGCCAGCTGATCGGTCGGGATACCGGTGAGGTCCTGGAACATCGACCACAGTTGCTTCAGCATCTCGGTCTTTTCGGCGTCAGGGTGGCCGCTCCGCAGGACACAGTTCAATGCTGCGGTGGGAGCCGCCTTACCCGCCGTATACCCGGAAGCCTTAGGATACGAGAGGAAGACCACTCGAACGAAACTGGCGGGAACCTTCATGATTGTGGCGTGTATCCGCGTGATTTCCTTTGCGATCTTCCCCTTCATCTCGTCGGACACAAATCCATCTTCGGTGATAGCGGTATACAACGGCATTCGCGTTACCCTCCTAACGTCAAGCCTAGGAAGATGTCCGATCAGCCCCCTTTTGGACACCGACGTCGTTGAACCTACATCAGCCTGCGACTTCTCGGTACTGGCGCTCATCCCAAGCGCGCCCGATTGCATAGGGCTCATGTGCAACAGAGCGCCACAGTTTCGTTCCTCTCCCGGGCTTAGGAGTGCCCGTTCGGAACGAAGATCAATTTCCTGTTTACAAACTCTTCAATGCCCAGGCTGGAGAGTTCTTTTCCATAACCAGAGCGCTTAACACCTCCGAAAGGCAGCTCCGGAAGGCTGATATCGGGATAGTTGATGAAGACCATGCCGGTTTCCATGCGACTCGCCACTCGCTTGCCTCTTTCGATATCTGTCGTGTACACAGATCCGCCGAGGCCAAAAGGCGAATCGTTGGCGATCGCAATGGCTTCTTCCTCATCTTTGGCCGGAAAAACGAGAGCAGCAGGCCCAAAGAACTCCTGCTTGTAGGCGGGATTGTCGGAGGTCACGTTCGTCAAAATCGTCGGCTCCAGGAAGGCTCCGACTTCGCCCGCGCGCCGACCACCAAGGGCTATCTGCGCCCCGTGACTCGTCGCCTCCTGAATCTGTCGTAGGATGAGCTGCAGAGCTGCATCGGAAGAGAGCGGTCCCAAGGTTACTGTTTCATCGAGCGGGTCCCCTAGCTTCAGCTTCTTGGCTGCGGCGATGAATCGGGGGAGGAATTTGTCCAGCATCGATTTAACTACGATGAATCTCTTCGCGCCGATGCAGGTCTGCCCGTTGTTTCCAAACCGACCCAGGATCGCCATCGCCACTGTATGGTCAAGATCAGCATCGTCCAAAACAACGAACGCATCACTGCCGCCGAGCTCCATCGTCGATTTCTTCAGGTTCTTTCCTGCACGTGACGCCAGAGCCTCTCCTGCGCGCTCGGACCCGGTGAGAGCGATACCCTTCACCCGCGGGTCATCGATCAGAGCCCCAGCTTGATCGTTGCTCAGGAACAGATTGGTGTAGACGCCTTCGGGTACGCCGGCCTCCCGGAGTACCTGTTCAAAGGCCAGGGCACACTGGGGAACGCCAGGCGCGTGTTTGAGGAGCATCACATTGCCGGACATCAGATGGGGACCGGCAAAGCGCGATAGCTGATAATAAGGATAGTTCCAGGGCTGAATGCTGAGAAGGACGCCGAAGGGTGAATATTCGAGACGAGCGTCGCCCAGGGCGGAGTCGAGCTTCTTCGGCGCGAGAAACACTTCGGCCTTATCCGCGAAGTACTGCAGGATGGAAGCGCTCAGTTCTACTTCGCCTCGGCTCTCGGCGATTCTTTTCCCCATTTCCAAAGTCGCGAGGCGAGCGAGTTCTTCCTTCTTTTCGAGAAGTACCTGAGCGGACCTGCCAATAATCTTCGAGCGCTCGCTGAAAGGCTGCGCCGCCCAGGTTCGAAACGCCTTGTCCGCCTTGGCCAAGGTACTCCACATCTGCTCATCGGTATGCTCAGGAAAGGTTTTGAGCACTTCTCCCGTTGCTGGATTGACGCTGTGGTATGGCACAGTTGGCTCCTTCTCATTTCGAACCGGTTCCTCAAACTGGCTGCTACCACGGATGTGCACGAATCGTGCCAAGTCAGTGATCCGTCGGACAAATTGGTAAATGATTGAGATTGAGAGGATAGAAATACGAAGTGGAGAACGGCTTCATCAGCCAGCGATGAAAGTCCCGTCAGTGTCAATAACGCGTCAATTTTATGGAGCACAGGATTGACGAGACCTTCAACATCCGGAGCGACGGACAGCAAAAGTTCCGAGACTTTCGGGGTCTGTATCAGATACTCGGCTTAGTCCCGAAGGTGGGTTCGGGAATTGTGAGCTAAGTCACAAGAGAAGGAGCGAGCCTTCCTCCCAGGATTGCATCAATGTTGTCCAGCGCCAGCATGCCCATGGCCGTTCGCGTCTCGATGGTGGCTGCACCTATGTGCGGCAGCAATTTTATTGAGCACAGGATTCCGAACTGCCAAGACCCAATTTTCCCAGAGCCCAACAAATGCGCCTTGCACACTGTAGGACATGGTCCGCCATGCGCGCTGAAGCGGCTTCACGATGCAATCGGTGATTTGGCAGGCGACGTGCATTTTGCTGTTATGCGACGCCAATGGACATGCGAAATGCAAACCCAAATCATCAACAGTGATCCCTGCGCCGATGTATCCGGCCACCAGAGCGCGGTTCTCGAAATGAAAGAAGTTCTGTCACTCCGCTTGCCGTCTTTTTATCGGTGCGCTTTGCGACTTCTGGGCAACGCAGCTGACGCGGAGGATGCGGTGCAGGAAGCTCTGCTGGCCGCTTACCGACATATCGACCAATTCAGGGGGCAGTCGCAGATGACTACCTGGCTGACCACGATTGTCCGCAACTGTGCGCTGATGCAATTGCGCAAACGGCCCCGCCAGAATCATTTGTCTTTGGAGGAGCAGATTGGAGGAGAGGAAAAATACTTCCTTTGGGAGAAACTCGCGGACACGCGCCCCAGCCCTGAAGAGGAGTGTCGCAATTTAGAGCTCAGTGCACGCGTGCAAAAATGCGCCGCACGGTTGTCGCCCACTTTGCGAAGAACATTTCAGCTGCGTGTCTTGATGGGTCTCTCGATCTTTGAGACAGCCCAACTTTTGGGAGTGCCCCACGGAACGGTTAAGTCCCAGCTGGCACGAGCGCGAAAAAGTGTTGCCCGGCAGTCAGCACTCGCATCAAGATCGCGTAGTCCCCAGCGGCCCCACCGATAGTTTGACTCGCTCGGCGACGCGGGTTCAGTGGACTTACCTTGCAATGTTGAACACGTTCTCAAATTTTTACGCGGCATAATCCAAGTGTCAACCATGCGGTTGCCTTTAGATGCCGACCTGCTGAACTGCCGGACTCCAAGATCGGGGAAACGCTGCATTCCTTGCACTGAGGCCTGGACGCTTCGCATCCCAGTTTTCTTGGCCTTTGCAGGCCGCGAAGGGCAGCTGGAGCAATCGCAATCAAGATGCAAAGGCAAAGCGTAATTCGCGAGGATATCTGCTTCGCCGCAATGGAAGTCGCCGTGGATAGCTCCCCCGGTTCCGGCGTGACTTCTTCTACTCCCCACAGCGCGGGTCTGAGCGCACAAGACCCGGCCGGAACCTTCCTCCCCGCCCCGCCCCGAACACTGGTAACGGCCTTGGAGCGGCCTATGCAGTCAGGATGAAGGATATCGGATAGTGGTCCGACGCTTTGACATCACCGTGCACCTGGCCAGAACTCGCCCGTAGTGGCCCCCGAATGAAAGCCCAATCAATCCGGCGACGGCCTTCAAACAGGCCGTGAGCTGGAGTGGTAGGGGTGCGAGGGGAGGGCACTGCATCTTGAAACCCAGCCCTGGCAAGGGTCAGCGCTACTGGTTCTCTCGAAGCGTCCAGGTTGAGGTCGCCTGCCACTATTACCGGACATTCCGCGTCGTAGCAAGTTGTGTCCGGCAAGACTTCCCCCAACTGTGAAATGCGCAGCGCATCACTTCCTCGGCTCTCCAGATGAAGGTTGTAGGTCACGAATTTTCTACCAGCAACATGGATCTGCGTTACCAATGCGACTCTTCCTCCGAGTCGCTCCTGAAAGGGCTCGATCTTCGGCAGAAACCAGCGAGGCTGCCAGAAGCGCGACTGTCGAGAGAAGCGGATCAGGCGCGGCTTCGAAATAGGCCATTTCGACAGTGTGGCCTGTCCGTGGTACGCCGGAGAGTCTTTGGACCCCTGCGCCAATTCCTGAAACTCGCGGCCGAACACATAGTTCATTTCCAATTTGCGAGCGATCGTCTCGGCAATATTCAGGCGGTGCGTGCGTCGCGCGTTGAGATCCACCTCCTGCAGGATCAAAATGTCAGCATTCACGCCGACCAGGAAGTCTGTGACACCTTGCAGCTGCTGGCCTCTTTCAATGTTCCAATCCACAATCCTCAGCGACTTCGGGGCCGAAACGATCCACCGGGCTGGCGCAAAGTTACCGGTTACGATGTCGTGCATTTCCATATCTGCTGTAGCCGTCAGGGCGAGCGGTGCACACGCATTCAAGGTTCGCCTTAACCGAGGGAGGTGGAGCTTTGCAGCGCTGTCGTCCGGGGCGGAGTGAAAGTAAGATAGGAATAAAGAGCGACAATCCATACGATGTTTGCACCCACTGTCGCACCAATCAAAAACCAGTTCATGACGCCGAAAAAGGCAAAAAACAGGATGACGTAAGGCAAGAAGCAGCGCCGGATTATGAATTCCGTATGCCGCCCGAGATACAAGAGAGGATTCGAGCTCCGGCTGTCCGCTTTCTTGTGCCACTCCAGCAGGTACCGTTCCGGGCCCCCGCTGGACAGTTGATGACGTTGGAGTCCGGTGACCAAAGTGCTGGCGGTCGCGCCAAGAAGCAATAGGCCGCCCCATAGAAGATAGCTCCGATTGCCTGAACTTCTCACCAGTCCGATCGTCAAGCCAGAGAAGATGAACAAGTAATAAAGATTGTCGCAAATCGTCTCCAGCCAGCACCCGAAGTCGGATTCCTGCAGTTTCAGGCGGGCAACTTCCCCGTCGCATCCATCGAGCACGCTCGAGAACCAGGAAAGGATTGTCCCAGTCAACATGTTCCAGTACCCTCCAAGAGCCAAGAATGCCCCCGCGGCGAAGCTCACACCGAGCGTAAATAGACTGACCATATTGGGCGTGATCGGGAATGGAATGATCCGGCGGCTGATCGGTATGGAAATTGTGCGGTTCGCTCTGGCAAAAATCCCGTCGGTTGGCTTGACGAGCCAGCCATCTAACTTCCGTTCTGCCAATTGACGTTGGCGCTCGTTGCCAACCCGCTGCCATTTGTCCTCGGTAACCTCTTCGGACACCACGGAATGAGTCATGGTCAGCCCGGACAGGATATCCTCGGAAGAGCCGGCAACGGTGGGATAACGGACAGTGAGGTCGATCGAAGCCTTTCGAGATAGGGAACAGATGCCCACCGTTTCGCAGTCGCTCACCATTGCTAAAGCGTCCTGTGTCCCATCCCATTCAGCGACTCGCTTATGCAATGAAGGGTGGTAGACCCTGTCGCCGGCGATCAGAACGAGATGTCCATCAATCTTGGAAGCGAGCTGCCCGATCAGGGACGGAACAGAATCCTCCCCGGAAGTCACTCCACACCACTCAACATGATTGGGCACACGTCCGGTCTTCAGCAGCTCTTGCCGTACCGGCAGACCCTTCACACGATCCATAAGAACTACGATTCGCGCAGCACCGGCTTTTGCTGCTCCCAGGATGCTTCGAAGCAAAATTGGTACGGAGCCGACCTGGGCCAGCAGAGAACCGCAGCCCGGATCGTTGGCGAGAACAATGGCCAGGTGAGAGGGGCGGCGCTGCGATGCAGAAGTACTCTGAAGTTCTTCTGAAGAAATCTGTTCGGGTGCAATCTGCATAGTGTCCTCGTTCGTTTCATTGATCTTTTCTCGCTTTGTGTGCTTCGACAAGGCGAGCAGGCAGAGAATACCCACGCCAGTCCAGAATAGAGCGCGCAGTCGACGGGCAAGAGCCAGCGTCAAACCCGCCGCGGCGGTGAGGCCGAACATTTTCGTAATCAGCATGTTCCCGCCTTCATAGGTTCCGATATTCCCTGGATTGAATGCGCCAGCAATGTTCACCAACTTGGTCAAGGCCTCAATTGCGAGCGCGCCGAACAAGGTGAGTTTCGTGCCCATGAGCCACACAATCAGATAGACCTCGACGATTGCGGCGGCGTGGCATGCAAGGTTCAGCAGGAAGCTTGCCCAAAACGCTTCGGGCGTACGGTGATAGAAGTCGAGAAGACTCTGCTCGACCGAGTGAATCAGTGCGCGCCTTCGATCGATCAACGGTTTAAGGTAGCGAATCCGACCTAAAACCTCACCGGTTCGTGAAAACAGCGGCCAGCGGTTTCTGATGGCAATCGCACAGAGAAGAACAAAGCCCAGAAGAAGGCACGCAAAGACAATCGCATAAAGAATGAGCTTCTGAGGCAGCGGTAACACCATTAAGACCGCGGAGAGCCCAAGCAAGCTCACGACGGCAGCGCTGACAACGAAGAACGCACGGTCGATCGTCACTGAAGCAATACTGTGTGAGAGTGGAATTGCCGGGCCCAGCAGCGACACCCGCAGACCATCGCCGAACAACTGTGCGAGGCCGCCAAACTGCCCGACCGCCTCAGAGCTGAGGCGCAATCCCAGCATGCGCGCGAACGATACCTGGTGCTTCCCATCGCGTAGGGTAAGCCGCCAAGCCCAAGTCTTGAGAATGTGGGCGACTCCGCCCCAGACGATTACCAACGCCAGTCCCCAACCCAAAGCGACTATGCTTGCGAGGAGCTTGGTGGGACCGGCCCGGTGGATCAGATCGACGAATAGCAGAATGCCGAGGATGACTCCGAGCATGCGGAGAGGGATTCGCGCTCTTGCCAACTTCGTCCTAGACACGGGCCACGCTCTCGCGACTCCGTTCGTGGTGGAGATACGGACTCTCGGCTTGCACGGTGGGGAGGGTCACACACGTCTCCGTCCAGCGCCCAGCCAGCACGATTTTCTTGCGTACGGTTTTCTCAATCGCGCCCACAAAGTTCTTGTCGTCCCAGGAGTTCATTGACGAACGCTCAATTGGCTCTTGGTCGGGAAAGGCGGCACGAATCTGCGGCCACAGGTTTTGAAGGCCTTTCGTTTCAACCGTCGTCAGTACAACAGGAACGTCAAACACCCTGGCCGCCTTGGAGAGTGCCACAGTGTTGTTGATGATGCTTTGGCGATCGAAATTGCTGGTCCCAAACATTTGTGGCTGGTGATCGCTCAACGCCGCAACACAATTGTCAGGAGTCAACAATCCCTTTTCACTTCGCTTTGCTGCACCGTTGTTTTGAAACATCACCTTCTCCTCTCTAGAACGACCGGAGTTTTATTCTTGACGGCGAACACGCTGCTCTCCGCCGCACAAAAATAGACCGCAACTGGCTGCGGTCAAACATCAAGCAGCCTTGACTATCGCCCCTTTGATGAATGCGAGGATGTCCGCATTGATCACGTCGGCATTCGTGGTCATCATGCCGTGTGGCAAGCCTGGATAAATTTTGAGCGTGCCCTGCTTGAGCAGCTTGGCCTGCAGCACTGAAGCGTCTTTGTACGGTACGACTTGGTCATCGTCACCCTGCATCACGAGAGTCGGCACCGTGATCGCTTTCAGATCGCCCGCTTGGTCTGTCTCCGAGAAAGCCTTGATGCCTTGGTAATGAGCGAGTGCGCTGCCCATCATCCCCTGACGCCACCAATTCTGGATGATGCCCTGCGAGGCCCTCGCGCCGGGTCTGTTGAAGCCGTAAAACGGACCCGAAGGCACATCAAGAAAGAACTGAGCCCTGTTCTCAGCCAGCGCCTTGCGGAAGCTGTCGAACACTTCGATCGGAGTCCCGCCCGGGTTTTTCTCGGTCTTGACCATGAGCGGGGGAACAGCGGCGATAAGCACGGCCTTGGCTACGCGGCCCTGAGGCTGGCCATACTTTGCGACATAGCGCGCTACCTCGCCACCACCCGTCGAATGGCCGATGTGGATCGCATTTCTCAGGTCGAGATGCTCGACCACCGCCGAGGCGTCGGACGCATAATGGTCCATGTCGTGGCCAGTGGCCACCTGCGAGGAGCGACCGTGGCCGCGCCTATCGTGCGCAACGACGCGATGGCCGTTGGCAAGGAAGAACAGCATCTGCGCGTCCCAGTCGTCCGACGACAGAGGCCAGCCGTGGTGAAACACAATGGGCTGGGCATCCTTCGGGCCCCAGTCCTTGTAGAAGATCGTTGTGCCATCTTTTGTCGTGATCGTTGCCATGGAATTGTCTCCTTTTGTGTTATTCAGCGATAGTGAATCCGTCATGGATCTCGAAATTGCTAAGGTCGGCAATGTGGTGGCCGCTAACGCCGCAACTCCACCGATCACGATGTCACGTCGAGTGAACTTGCCCATACGTCCGCTCCCCCGCAGTTGCTTGACAACGGTTTCGGTTTTTAAACGCTCCTTCGAATCAAATTCGGCTTCGGCGTGTGCTAATGCTTCCGGTGTGTCCAGGTCCTGCCATCGTCCCTCGCCAATCTCAAGGGCACGCAATCCCCCTTCCGCAATCAGTTGCCACATGCCGTCGGAAAGAGAGCAGTTGCCTTCTTTGGTTGCGAGTTCGAGCCGGTCGAATAGGGCCGGGCTACAAAGGAACATTCCCGTATCTAAGGCGTCGTAGTGTGCGATCTCCTTGCCGATATCCACGATCCGGTCGCCGTTCCTGAGGACTTTGGTGGCATCGTCCAGGTCAAATACGCGATCGATGTTGGGATCTACGGCGAGAATCACTTCGTCGGATGCGAGTGGTTGTTGCATGAGTGTCTTTGCTGTTTCCGAGTCAAAGAGATGATCCGCCATCAGCAGCAAGAAATTCTCGTGGATTGCGCTTCTGGCTTTTAGAGCAGAGACGCCGTTCGATTTGTGGTAGTCCGGATTCTCCACAAAGGTTATTGATACCCCGAGGGACCGGTCTTCAAACCAGTTGCGGATCAAGTCCGAGCGATATCCCACGACAATCACGAAGCTCTCGATGCCGGCCCGGAGCGCACCTTGAACGATGTGCTCGATGATGGGCTTGCCGCGAAAGTCAACCAAGGGTTTGGGGAGACCGCCGGAGATCGTTCTGATTCGCGTCCCGTTGCCGGCGGCGAGAATGAGACATTGGTTTACTTTCCTCATAGGACACCTCCACTTCGACCTCAGAAAGACCTGCGCGGGCCATTAAAATCCGAAGACTAACTTCCCCCGAAAACTGCGAACGGCACTGTTAAGAAATTGCCCAAAGCGATAGCTGTTTAAGTCGTCTTGAACGTCCCGCGGATTGGCGTGATTGAACAGGTTGAACACTCCAAACCCCAACTTCACGGTGTGCTCCTTACCGTGAAAACCCAGCCCAAAGTTCCTGAGCACCTGAAGATCGAACGAATCAAACCGTGGGAATCGCTCATCGTTTCGCGGACCAACGAAATCACGCTTTTCGTTCACCACGGAATACGGAAATCCGGTGTGAACATCCAGGACTGGCATGAGCATCAACTTCCAAGGCCCGCTGAGTTCTCCCCATGTCAGGAAGCGGTTGGGCGCATCGAAGGCCAGCGGACCGCGAGAGTTGGGCTGGATGACGGCCTGGGGGTCATTTCCGAAGAACTGGTTGAAGTCGTTCAGATCGCCAGCGGCCTTCGACCGCACGTAGGAGGCATTCAGAGTTTGCCGGTGTATCTTGTATTGGCCAGTGAGCTGAAACTCGCGATAAAAATCCCGTCCAGAGCTGGCCAACGACAGCACGCTATCCCCCGCGGTTGTTTCGGGATTTACGACCAAGTCATCGACGGTGTTTCGCTGTTGATAAGCCACACGGAGCACCAGGTTCTCCAGTACCTGGCGGTCAACTTCAACATTCCAAGTCTCGCTATGTGGGTTTCTTAGTCCGCCGGTGATGATGTTGGAGTACGGGACCGACGAAGTCACATTACCCACCGGATCAAAGTTGAGAATTGTGCGATCCGGAAAGTTGGGGAAGGCTGGGGCATTCAACGGCACCCGGTCGTAGAACAATCCCGCTCCAGCCTTTAGCAGAGTTCTGCGATCACTCGTCAGTGCGAACGTCAAGCTGGCGCGCGGGGCGGCGTGTGTCGAATCGGTAACGGAGTCGTTGTCGAAGCGCAGGCCGAAATCCAGTGTGAGTCGCGGCCCAAGCGTCCATTGATCTCCACCAAACCAGGCGACCTCGTTTTGTCGGATAGAAAAGGTAGTTGGCGAGCCAAAGTCGATCTGTTCAAGCGTTGAACCGGCCGTACCGACGATCGAAACTGGGAGGAATTGCTGACGTCCATCGTACGAGCTGTGAGAAAACTCAAAGCCAACTTTCAGTTCATGGTCGCCCACAAAATGCTTTGGGCTGAAATGGTAGATTTCCTGCCATTCCACTCGACGCGTATCTCGATTTTGCCGATTAAAGAAGCCGCCTTCTGTGGTTTCGACCAGCATCTGATAGGGGGCTTGACTGTTGGGAAACGTGTCCGCGTCAAACTCTTCATAGGCGAATCGCGAGGATAGCAATGCGCCCGACTCCGCAACGTAGCTGTGTTGCGCAGAAATCTGATCTCCCCGCTGGTGCAAGTTTGTGGTCGATGGCTGTGGATTGAAGGTATTCAGCCCGAGGTAGTCAAACTGTTGCGGAAAGACAGCAACTGACAGAGTAGCGGTTTGTCTGTCTGTAATCTTCAAATCGAATTGGCTGAAAGAATCAAAGCTCTCAAGTGTTGTGTCACGTTGCAGCGGCGGCAGACTCTCGACCGGCGTTCGGACGAAGCGGTATTCCAGAGACTGGGTAAACGCGAGCCTGTCTTTTATCAGCGGCCCGGTGATGGTGGTGCGTGGCGTGAAAGCTCCAATGCCAACAATGTGTCCATCGCGGTCGCGGGCGCGCGGAACAAGATTTTGTAGGGAGAAGTGAAATTTGTCGAAGTTGCTTGTACGGGTTTCGACGCTGGAGATTGCTCCCGTGAACCTTCCATATTCTGGGTCGTAAGGGTTGGAAATCACCTGAACGGATGAGACCACATCAATCGGCAAGCTGATGGCTTGTCCGCCAGTTGCCGGATCGGTAACATTCGTCGAGTTCACCAGCCATCCGGCCTGCGTCGCTTGCGCGCCTTTCATGTTGATACGTCCGTCCGGTCCCCGGACCACTCCCGGGACGAGCGGAAGCAGACTGTCGATCTTCTCCGCTTGATTCGGAGCTTTTTCCACGACTGATTGACTGATGGTGTTGCGCTGAGCAGACTCGTCAGCTACGAAAGCCTCGGTTGCGGTCACGTTTACGGTGTTGCTGACAGTTGTCACGTTCATTTCAAGAGGGACGGTCGAGGACGTGCCCGCGGTAACCTCCACCGCGACTCCGCCACTTAACCCGGGAGCATTTGCTTCGATCTGATATGTCCCCGGGGGAAGGCCATCGATAGCGAATGCTCCCTGTGCGTCCGACTCGGTCTCCTTGGTTATGGGCCCGCGAAGGACGAGGCGAACGCTGGGCAAAACAGCCGGTTCCCCATTTGTGCCCTTCGTGAATACATCACCTCTTATTGATCCGAATGCGGGGGATCTGCCTTGAGCGAAACCAAGGCCCAGCAACAGGAGGATCGCCAAAGCAATCCCAGTCAACGTGCGCATGGTTGTTCCTCCTGATCACCTGAATTGCAATGGGCAGTCCAAACAAGGGCACCCGACGCGATTTGTCTCAAAGCGTTGAGAAAACGAGAGATGCAATGACTTCGAACACAACTCACGGTGGATAGTGAGACGTCACTGGAGTTCGCTCGTCTTGACACGTCGAAACTTTGTGACAGTCACGCAATTGTCAGGAGAAAGAGAATGACGCGAGGCCGCGCTGCCGGTAGGGACGTGGGGAAACGTCGTAGCTCGCGGCGTCTGTGGGGCCGCCGCCGGCCTCCAGATGAGTCTTAACACCAGTGGTCGTCCCCATCTGATACTTCGATGCAGACTGGCCCAAAGGCGAAATCTTGGTCAAGGAGATACAAAACACAATCGCTAGCCTGATCATGGTTGTTCCTCGCCTCTGGGCGCGCACAGCGCCACTAAGCTGTGCTACTTTGACAGAAACGTCATAACCGTTGACACCAGAACTACCTCGGCGGTCCACCATGCGGCGACATAAGAGCGAACAAATAGTTGGGTCCGTGACTTTCTCTGAAAGATGATAGGTGCTGATATCAAAGCCGTTATCTTTCTCGGTGCCTGTTAGTGATCGTGTCCACGTGCTGTACAAAGCACTTCTGTTGCCAACAGCAAGAATATGGAGGCGCCGTTCCATTAAGGCTGTTGTGGAAGGCTGCATGCAACGGTTCAGGCACGAATCGGGATCGTGCGGTCAAACGAGAAATGGGCTGAGGAGAGCGATGACACGAGTTGCAATGACTTCAGACAGCAACCTCGAGTTACAGCTTGGCTACTTTGAGGTCCATGACGAGGTTCTCCATGCGATGGATGGCACACTCGAATGAATTCCAAGTTGCCTGAGAGACCTCAGAAAAGGAATTACAGCCTCGAGGCCAGAACGGTTAAGAGGAGCGGAGAAAGCAGCGTCGTTCGAGTGGCCTCCACCCGCCTGCCTACCACCTTCGGCGTGTTCGACCTGATCGGCTTTGAGCGCGCGAACGTGAACAAAGGACGGACTGAGAGTGCCCTCCTCCTGGCGCTCGGCGATCCGAACAATCGGGCGCCTTTGCTACGCATTCATTCCCAGTGCCTCACGGGAGAGGTGCTCGGATCTCTGCGCTGTGATTGCCGAGGGCAGTTGGAATTCGCAATGTCGGCCATTGCAGGCGAGGGATCGGGGCTGGTGATCTACGAGTATCAGGAGGGCCGTGGCATCGGGCTCATGGCAAAACTGAAAGCTTACGCGTTGCAGGATAAAGGACTCGATACGGTTGAAGCGAACCAAGCCCTGGGATTTAAGACTGACTGCCGCGATTTCAGTCTGGCCGTGGCTGTCCTGCATGAACGTAAGATCCGGCAGGTCCGCCTGATGTCAAACAACCCGCAAAAAGTTGAAGCACTGACAAAGGGTGGAATCGAAGTCATCGAACTGATTCCCTGCGAACCACCGCCAAGCCCTTATGCATTGTCGTACTTGCGGACCAAGAAGAAAAAGATGGGGCATTCGCTCACGATCATGTGAACGATTGGAGGAATCGGCTTTAATCGGAGCGCCTATGTCTAGTCAGCAGCCTAGCGCAGTGGACCTACTTGTTTCGTCCGAAGTTTCGCGTGTGTCCGGTGGTGATGAGCGCTGCCTTGTTACCCAAGGGGTGAAGTTCGCCGAGATCGAGAAGTCGCTTAGGGAGTTGCGAGCAGGGCGCATGATCGTCATTGCGGATGATGAGGATCGTGAGAATGAAGGTGACCTCGTGATCGCGGCAGAAATGGTCACTCCTGAAGTGATCAATTTTATGGCTACCTACGCGCGGGGGTTAATCTGTCTCGCAATGACCGGTGAGCGGCTTGACCGGTTGGAATTGGGGCCAATGGTACTCCACAACACCGCGAAGCTGGGCACAGCGTTTACGGTTTCGATCGATGCACGAGGAAGGGGTGTAACAACCGGAATCTCGTCGTACGATCGTGCGCAAACCATCTTGGCTGCGGTCGACCCCCGAACTCGCCCTGAAGACCTCGCGCGCCCTGGTCATGTGTTTCCCCTACGCTCAAGGCCCGATGGCGTTCTTGAAAGACGCGGCCAAACAGAAGCGTCCGTTGACCTCACACGATTGGCAGGGCTACATCACGCCGCAGTGATCTGCGAAATCATGAACCGCGATGGCAGTATGGCGCGCGGCTCCGATCTAGCAAGGTTCTGCTCAAAGTATGGCTTGACAATGGTGACTGTAGCTCAACTCGTTCGCTACAGACTCGAAAAAGAATTAGACCAACCTGCCGGCTGCATCCCTCTGGTGCATATGGGTACAGCCCTTTTCGAAAATCGATGTCTTTCTCGCCCTATTGTCGAGAGTAAGGCTCCAATCTCCTAACTAAGGTCTGGTTTAGTCAGCCTAAAGTTTGGTTGTTCCAAGTAGGGCAATGACGTTAACCTTGCCGCATGCCGATGGACAGAAAGTCGAAATTGATAGCGATCATTGATGACGACGAGGCCATGCAAGATTCACTGCGCGACCTAATGGAAGCGGCTGGACTGGTCGCACGGTGCTTTGGATCCGCGGAAGAATTCCTCGCGTCCGATTTGCATACGCGAGCTGCGTGCCTAATTGTTGATATCCGTATGCCAAAGATGTCGGGCCTGCAGTTGCAGGCCAGGTTGAAAGAAGAGGAATGCAATAATCCGATCATCTTCGTCACGGCTCATGGAGATTCCAGGATGAGAATTCGAGCGATGAGAGAGGGTGCAGTCGAGTTCCTCACAAAACCGTTCGATCATCAATTGTTACTGAAGAGGGTCCGTGCTGCACTTGATATGTGAGCAATCGGGGCTATTGCAGTCGTGTGGGGAGCCTTAAGCGTAGAGGTTTCTGTGGGAGATTGTGCAACACTCACGAACTCTGGTCTAGATCAGGCCGAGCGTACGTTCGAGCGGATCATCGGCAATAGTGCTGCCCTCGAGTCCGTTCTCGACCAAGTGGAGCAGGTGGCGCCCACAGACTCGACTGTACTCATCGAGGGAGAAACCGGTACCGGAAAAGAGCTCATCGCACATGCGATTCACAATGCAAGTCAGCGCTATGGACGTGCATTTATCACGCTGAATTGTGCTGCGATTCCGCTGGATCTTCTGGAAAGCGAATTGTTCGGTCATGAGAAAGGTGCCTTTACCGGTGCGATTGCACAGAAGATCGGGCGCTTCGAAATGGCTGATAAGGGAACCTTGTTCTTGGACGAAGTCGGCGACATACCTCCGGCGTTGCAGCCGAAGTTGTTGCGTGTGCTGCAAGAACAGGAATTCGAGCGTTTAGGAAGCGGTCGAACGCACAGTGTGGATCTCCGGCTGGTGGCGGCAACCAATCGGAATCTGGTCAAGATGGTCGCTCGCGGGCAATTTCGTAGTGATCTGTACTATCGTCTCAACGTCTTCCCCATCTTGCTGCCTGCGCTGCGCGAGCGCCGGGAAGACATTCCTGCTCTTGTCACGCATTTTGTGAAGCTGTTTAGCCGCCGCATGGGGAAGCGAGTCGACAGCATTCCTGCAGAAACTATGGCTGCCTTCCAGTGGTATTCGTGGCCGGGGAACATACGCGAATTGCAGAATTTGGTAGAACGCGCGGTTATCCTTTGCCGCGACGGTGTGCTTCCAAACCCTTTGTTTCAGAGGCGAACGATACCTATCAGCCTCCACATCCATCGAACCCAGGATTGCCGATTGTCGAAGCCATCAGAAGACTCGGATCGCGCTCTGATCGTGGATACGCTTGAGCAGGTTGGCTGGGTCGTCGGTGGACCGTACGGCGCAGCGGCGAAGCTGGGACTGAAACGAACCACGCTGCTTGCCAAGATGAGAAGGCTGGGGATCTCACGGCCTATCTCTGAGGAAGGAACCAGCGTTGCCGGAGCCGCGCGAGAAGATGCCCAGATTTGAAAGTAGAACTGGCAGCCGCACATGGAACAAAGTTAGAGGTCAGCAAGCGCGAACGGTTAGAGCGGCACCATAATCGACCCGATTCCGGCGTTGTTCGTCTGTGTGCAACCGGACAAGACCCCTTGAAAATGGCGGCGGCTCATGGCTGACATCACGAAAATCGACACGTTCATTCAAAGCTCTCCACACCCCGCATGGTTGGCGACCGCTCAGGGTCATTGCGCGTTTGCCAACCCAGCCTTGGAACGCGTCACCGGGTTCAATTCAGATCAGATCAACCAAGCGGACTGGCGCAGTTTCCTTCTGGAAGAGGGCCGGGCCGTCGCCTCAGCTTCTAGAATCTCAGCCATCAATGAAACGCAGCTCTTATGTGGCGCAGACTAACCCCTGGAGTCAGTCGTTCAGCACCACAATCTTTCCTCGCGATAATTGCGCTCGCAGGTCTCACGTTTGTCTGCTTCCGGCTGCAATTGAATATCAGTACGGTGGGGTTCCTGAACCTGATCGTCATCGTGCTGCTGTCCCTTGCAGGGGATTACGTTGCATCGGTTGTTACCTCCGTTGTTGCGGCTGTGTGCTTAGCCTACTTCTTTGCTCCTCCAATTTTCTCGATCCGGGTGGACGATCCCCTGAATATCGTAGCGATCATTGCCTTTCTGCCAACCTCTTTGGTGATCTCCCGTTTGGTGTCCGAAGTCCGCACGAGGTCGCAAAAACTGCACCTGAACGAGTACTATCTCAGCAAAGGGCAGCGCCTTGCCCACATGGGAAGTTAGGCCTTCAACGCAGATGGATTCGAATACTGGTCCTCCGAGTTGTTTCGGATCCATGGTCTTGATCCGCGTGGCAAGCCGCCAAGTGTAGAAGAATACTTGGTTCTTGTACAACCGGAAGATCGCGCGTTCATGCAACAAGGAATTACGCAGATGTTGGCCGACCATCGCGCATTCGACTTCACAAAACGGATTGTTCGGTCTGACGGAGAGATTCGTCACGTACGTTGTGTGGGTGTTCCGGTCACGCAAGGGGGTATTTTCCAGGGCTTCCTTGGGACAGAGATGGATGTTACTGAGCACGAGCAACTAACGAAGCAACTGCGCAGAAGCGAAAAAGAACTTCGCGATGTGATCGATACGATTCCGGCAATAGTCTGGAGTGTTCTGCCGGATGGCTCGAATACTTACGTTAACAAGCGATTTGTGGAGTACTCGGGGTTATACTAGCACACGAGATCAAGCAGCCCATCGCTGCCGCCATCACCAGCGCCAATAGCTGCATTGAATGGCTGGCGCACGAGCCGCCCAATCTTGATCGGGCCCGTGCGGCAGCCGCCAGAATCGATAAGTATGGGAATCGTGCGGCTGAACGAAAATGCTGATCTCGATGTACCATCGTCGCTCGCTCGTCAGTGATGCAGGTCCCGATTCCATTGGTGCCTTCCATTTGCTCGGAGACGACTGCACCCAGCCAGATGCCGCGATCTTTATAAGTATCCGCCATTGACTCATCACCGCGGTGGTGAATTGCGACCCCGTCCCGGTTGCACAGCAGAACCACATACTGTTGTGGTCCGACGATGGCATATAGACGATCGAGTTCCTCCTGGGCTTGCAAAATGACATTGCGCAAGGGCTCCCGGGAGTCCTTTATTTCCTTCTCTGTGATGATGTGCGGTGCGGCCTGAATCTCCGGATCAAGATGATGTGCGGTCAAACAACGACGCCAGGAGGTCACTACTTCCTCGACCCCGGGAACCAGCGTCCCTTTGTGGACCACGAGCTCGATGCAGTCGACGTGAGACCGTCTATCGATCGAAGATCGCGTACGGTTTTTGTTGGCGGTAGGCAACCCAGTCTCCCTCGGGGCCGATTAGTCTACCATGGCTATGACACTGGCTTGTGCAATGACAGCAACATAACCAAGAGGGAACGACACGTCGAAATCGGAACTTATTGTTCCGATTATGCTAGCACGCCAGACCTAGTTGACAAACTAAGCCGAACCCACGCAATCCACGCGGCAGAGCGGGCCAACAGTATCGGCGCGTTTCGGTTACGCTCTGCCGATCGAACGGCCCATGTTTGCCGATGCGCCCTCAGTCTCGTGAGCTACGTTGTAAGTGTTATTCCGATGTGCGACGGGGTTGCCACGGCTGAATAAATATTCGTCCTAGGATCGTCGCCATGCAGGCGGCAGCCCGGAAGGTGTGGGCGAGAACGAGTAAACGTGCCGAGGGTCGATTCCACCTGCCCACGATCCCGATGAGGGCAGTTTTGCGTCAGCTCACAGCGCGTTGCTGATGCATCCAGAAACGCTCGCGCAGAGTCTTCTTCAGTACCTTGCCGGAACTGTTCTTCGGCAGATCCTTTTCCAAAAACTCGACATGCCTAGGGAGTTTGTAATTCGCAAGGCTTCGCCGGCAGAAAGCAATCAGATTGTCGGCGGTAAGAGTTGCGTCCGGCTTCAAGACGACGCAAGCCATTACAAGTTCGCCCCATTTCGGATCGGGTACGCCGAAGACGGCTACTTCGCGAACGCCGGGATGCCCGTAGATCGCGGCTTCCACCTCTCCCGAATAAACGTTCTCCCCGCCGGTAACAATCATGTCTTTTAGCCGGTCGAGGATGTAAACATATCCCGTAGTGTTCTGATGGCCAATATCTCCCGTGCGGAAGAATCCGTTGCGAAAGGCCTCAGCAGTTTCTTCAGGATGGTTCCAATAGCCCCGCATGACATTGGCGCCGCGTGCGATCAGTTCGCCTGCCTGTCCCGGCTCGACTTGTTTACCTGAAGTGTCTGTCACGAGAAGATCGACGCCGGGACATGGTCGTCCGCACGACATCAGCTTGTCACCAGTGTGCTCCTGGTCCTGCAAGCCCGTGAGGAAACCCGTTTCACTCAACCCATAGACTTGAATCAGCTTGACCTTTGGCAGGAGATCCCGGGTCTGATGGACGAGTTCCGGCGCCATAGGTGAGCCGCCATACGCCAGCACCTGCAGACTACTCAAGTCATACTTTCTCGCGTCCGGGAATTGTGTGAGCAGATTGATCATCGTGGGCACGAGTACGGTGTGAGTCACATGCTCTCGTTCCACCGTCTCGCAGAAAATCTGTGGGCTGAATTTCGGAATTGTGATTTGGCTGGCGCCGAATGCCGGTGCCGCGAACATGCTGGGAAAATCCGCGATGTGAAAGATCGGAGCGGCGTGCAGGTAGATTCCGCCTTCGGTGTAGCGCATCCAGTAGTTGAAGTTGTGGACATCAGCAAGAATGTTGCTATGTGTCACCATGACGCCTTTTGGCTGCCCCGTCGTGCCGCTCGTGTAGATCAGGCCCAAGACGGCCTCGGGGTCGTAAAAGATCTTCGGAACGGGGTCGCTGCTGATTGGAAGAGGGTCCCGGTCGATCGCCTGTTGCCAGCTCAAATTTACTGCGGGGATTGCGAGTGAGGAATGGCGGACGATCCCATGCGGACGCGCATCTTCGAGCACCCCGTCGATCTCTTTGGTGGACAGGCGGGTGTTCAGCGGAACGGCGATCACCCCCAGCATGCTGCAGGCATACATGAGTTCGACGTAGTCGGGCCCGTTCGGCAGCAGTAGAGCAAGGCGGTCCCCCACACCAAAACCGTGGCTGGTGAGCGTAGCTGCAATGCCTTCGACGCGAGTGTGGAGTTCGCGAAAGGTCAGGAGCAGGCCGTCACGAGTAAGCGCAGTTCGGCCGGGATAGAATCGCAATGCCCGGCCGAGCGAATGAACGTAGATCATCTTCTGTTCTCATTTTCTGTTCTCATTTCTCGGCGTCTTACGCGAGGGGAAAGAGCCCTAGTCGGCGGCGGTGTCCGCTCGTGCATGTGTGGCTTGTTCGGCTTTCGAGCGGGTCGTGAGCAATTCCAGCAGCATGGAGTCACGCTCGCGCTCGAGTTCTTCGATCGAGCGGTTGCCGGCCTCCTTCAAAACTCCTTGGAGAAGCCGTTGCTTAACTTCGGTGCTGAATTCAGTAATCTTCCCAAGGTCTTTCCACCATACCGCCAACGGCCCCGTGAACTGTTCCAAGAAGTGTTGCATCCCACCTGGACCGCCACCCAGATGAAACAGAAGATTGGGTCCCATAACACCCCACCGCAACCCTGGTCCCCAACACACTGCCGTATCCCCGTCCGCAATATCGATCACGCCCTGGTCGATGAGATACACGATTTCACGATAGAGCGCGGCTTGCAGGCGATTCGCGACGTGGCCGACTACCTCTTTGCGGACGTGAATCGGTTTCTTGCCGATCGATTCGTAGAAGGCGATCACCTGCTCGACGGTTTCTGCTGATGTCTTTGCGCCTGCAACGACTTCGACCAGCGGAATGACATGAGGAGGATTAAAGGGGTGGCCGGTCACGCAACGTTCGGGATGCTTGCACGCAGACTGCATCAGGCTCATGGTCAATCCGGATGAACTGGACGCGATGATCGAATCTTCCGGGGTCGCAGCGTCCATATCCGCGAACAGCTTTATCTTGAAGTCCTGCCGTTCGGGGCCATTCTCCTGAACGAGATCGGCGTTGGAGACCGCCTCCTTTATATCAGTCGTGAACTGCAGATGTTCGCGTGACGCGTTCGGAGAGAGCCCGATCACCTGCAGATCTTTCCAAGCAGCGTCAATAAAATGGCGGAGGTTTGCTTCTGCGTTCGGCGCCGGATCGGTCGCGATAACGTTGAGACCACGTGCTAGGTACAACGCCGCCCAACTCGCACCAATCACACCCGTACCCACGATTGCTATGTTTTGAATCTGTTTTTTTCTCGCCATAGAAATTCTCTCCATTCCTTACTTAAGCGACTGCTGACTTGCCGGGGATATCTTCCGCAGCCTTCGCTGGTTGTGGCGCATGGTGATTCACGATGAGTCGAGAACCCCTTTGGCCGGTGAAATATGTCCAAACCCATTGCAGGAAAACGGTCAAACGAAGACTTGAGGTCGCCAGAAACTGGAGGTGGACGAGCGCCCAGGCGAGCCATGCCGCGAACCCGCTTACTCGGAGCTTGTGACTTTGCAAGACGGCAAAGCCTTTACCAACGACCGCCATGTTGCCTTTGTCGAAGTAACTAAACGGACCGGGCGGCGTGCTGCCGGTTATGCGGGTGTAAAGGACTTTTCCTGCATAACGACCTTGCTGCATAGCCACCTGGGCAACGCCGGGAAGCGGCTTGCCGTTTTCTTCGAATGACGCCGTATCGCCAACTACAAAGATCTCCGGGTGTCCGGGCACAGTGACATCGTTTTGAACACGCACGCGGCCGGCGCGGTCGGTTTCCACTTTCAGCCACTTGCCCGCGGGCGATGGTGCAACTCCCGCAGTCCAGATGACGGTCTTACTCGCGATCCGCTCGCCGGCGACCACGATGCCATCGGCATCGATGCGATCCACGCTATGTCCGAGCCGTACCTCGACGCCCAGTTTCTCCAGCCGTCTTTTCGCGGCTTCCGAGAGATCCTCGGAAAACGGAGGCAAAACTCGCGGCGCCATGTCGACGAGCACAATTCTTGCGGAGGCGGGATTGATCCGCCGGAATTCTGATTTGAGCGAACCTCGAATCAGAACCGCTAGCGCGCCAGCCATCTCCACGCCTGTGGGGCCGGCACCGATCAGGACGAAAGTCAACAGGTCGCGATGGCGGGTTGGATCTTCTTCGGCCTCCGCTTGTTCGAATGCCTGCAGGATCTTGTTTCGACTCGAAACAGCATCGGCCAGTCTCTTCATGCCCGGAGCGAACTCCTCAAATTCGTTATGACCGAAGTAGCTGTGCGTGGCGCCCGAAGCGAGGATCAGGTAATCGTAGGCGAGGGGCACCGCTTGTCGATCTGCATCGCTACACAGTACTTGCTTTCGCTCTTTGTCCACTCCGGTGACTTCTGCCATGATTACTGTGACATTCTTATGATTGCGAAGAATACTTCGTATGGGTGTCGCAATCTGGCTAGGCGTCAGCACTGCTGTTGCCACCTGGTAAAGCAGCGGCTGAAACAGGTGGTGGTTGGAGCGGTCGATTAGGATCACCTCCGCGGGTGTTTTCCTGAGAGCCTTGGCGGCGGCAAGGCCGCCAAAACCTCCTCCGACGATAATGATCCGTGGTTGAGCCATTTGTTCCTCGACTTGTTTCAGTCCGCCGCGCTCGATTCGCGTGGCGTGGCTGGGATTGTGCCGCTCGCCCGAAAGGCATCGATATCGTCAGTGGTGAAACCGATCTCTTTCAGGACTTCATCATTATGTTCGCCGATTTCCGGGGCGCGCCTGGCCGGCACTTTGGAAACTCCCTGTATTTGAATAGGACTGCTGATAGTCAAGGTCAGCTTCTCGCCGGCTCCTTCGAGCGGAACAACGATGTCATTCGCTCGCAATTGCGGATCATTCACGACTTCCTGCGGCGCGCGTACGGCACCGAAGGGGACGTGAACGCCGTTGAAGACCTCATACCAATGCGACATTGGCTTCGAACCAAAGATCTCATCGAGCATGGCCGTCAGTTGCGGTCGGTTCTGCGCCAGCTTGGCGGGATCCGAAAATCGCGGGTCCGTGAGGATGTCCTCGCGATCCATTGCTTTCAGAACCGCGGGTATCTTGTCCGGAGTGGCCACAAGAACGAACCAGATGCCATCGGAAGAGCGATACGTGTTCAAAGCTGCATTTGCGGGATGCGTTCGATCGTGCAGCCCATAGAAATTCGCTCCGCATAGAGCGGCCTGGATAAAAACGCTGGCCGACCAGACACCTGCCGCGAGGAGCGAAGTCGCGACGTAGGATCCTTTGCCGGTGCGTTCGCGACGACAAAGCGCAGTTACAATCGCGGCATAAATGCAGACCGCAGTCGCATTGTCGCCGCTGCCTGCCACCGGCCAGGTCGGCGGCTCTCCAGCATCGCGCATCGTGAATAACAAGCCGCTTCGCGCCCAGTAGGCCGTGAGATCGAACCCCGGAAGATTTGCGTCCGGACCTTTCTCGCCGAAGCCGGTGAGATCGGCATAAATCAGACGCGGATTCCACTGCGCGACATCGTCATATTCGAGCTTCAACTTTTTGCGCGCGACGTGCGGCGTGTTCACGATGAAAACGTCGGCCCACTTGGCTAACCGCTTGAGAACCTGCTGCGCGCTCGCAGCTCTCAGATTGAGTGCAACGCCACGCTTGTTTCGATTCGACAACTGGAAGGGATAAGGCTCTTCCGAATGCGGCTGGGGCGGAATCTTCTGCCCCCTTCTCCATAGCTCTCCCTCAGGAGGTTCAACTTTGATAACGTCCGCGCCGAAATCGGACAAGATCGTTGCAGCGCCTGGACCTGCAATGAAGCTCGAGAAATCCACGACCTTCAATCCGTCAAATATGTTGCCTTCTGTCATTTTCATTTCCTCCGTCACCATCACTACTTATGGCCGCGAATCATGTGCGACTTCGAAGTGGCGCGCAAAGTTCTACTTTCCCTGAAACTTCGGCGCGCGTTTCTCGAGGAATGCCGACGTACCTTCCTTCTTGTCGCCGCTCGAGGCGCAGACTGCGAAAAGCGAGGCTTCGATGAGCAAGCCCGCGGCCACGCTCGTCTCCAGTCCTTTGTTCACCGCCTCAAGCGCGTACTTCACGCTAAGGGGAGCGTTCGCGATGATCTTCTTCAACACAGTTTCGGCACGCTCGATGACGTGCTCGTCCGGCACCAGTTCGTCGACCAGGCCAATGCGATAAGCCTCAGCTGCATCGATGATGTCGCCGCAGAGGATGAGCTTGAGTGCTCGGCTTCTTCCGACCAGACGAGGCATGCGCTGCGTGCCTCCATACCCAGGCATGACTCCAAGCTTTACTTCTGGCTGACCGAATTTCGCGCTCTCAGCAGCGATTCTGATCGTGCACGCCATCGCCAGCTCGCACCCACCACCCAGGGCAAAGCCGTTGACTGCGGCGATGACCGGCTTGCCAAGGTTCTCGATGAGGTCGGTCAATGCCTGTCCCCGACGAGTCGCCTCTTCTGCTTCTACAGCTGTGTTGTTGGCGATCTCCGCAATGTCGGCGCCGGCAGCGAACGCCTTCTCACCGACGCCCGTGAGGATGACTCCACGGACGGCTGAATCGTCACGCGCGTCCTCGAACGCTGCGCGCAGCTCGTTGATGGTCGTCTTGTTCAACGCGTTCATGACCTTTGGCCGGTTGAGCGTCACACACGCAATAGACCCTTTCTTGTCGTAGACAACATTCTCGAGTTTTAGAGTCGGAGCTAGCGAGCTCATTCCCCTCTCCTTAACTAATGCAAGATTTACAGCCGCGTTATCTGGTGTGCGCCGAAATCTCGGCGTACGCGATCCCCGTCAGGTTCCCTTCCGCAGCAAGCACCGTCTTCCGGTTCGAGCCATCGAGACTCGCGCTGTAGATGGATCCCCCCAAGTCAGTCAGAAACATGCGGCCGCCTTTCAGATCCAAGGCGATACCGATTCCTTCCATCAAATGGTCGAAAACAATCTCCGGTTCTTTCTTGCCATTTCCCTGAGCCGGATCCATGGGGGCCCGATTCACCGTGTTGCCGCGCGGTGGATCGCCGCGGTCGGTCCAGTAGATCGTTCGGTTGGCAAGATCGAGTTCGAGGTCAATCGGTTCTGGCAAGCCCTCGTAGAGAAGTTCGATGTCTTTGCGATTGGCGGGACTTTGGCTCTTGGGAATCTCGAGATTGGCGCGAAAGATACGTCCATCGCCGGCATTGTCCGGGCCCTTCTGAGTCCAATAAAGTTTGCCGGCTTCGACATCGAGCACGATGCCCACACACCATTTCTTAATGTCTTTACCAGGACGCGAGTCGCCTTCGCTGGTATCAACAAGGGTTTCGATGTTGGAACCATCCAGTTTCGCGCGCATCACCCGCATCCCTTCACGATCGCACCAGTAAAGCTTCCGGTTCTTCTCATCGAGTTGGAGTTGCTTGGGAGTGAAAGTGTCGCCCGGACGAACAATGTGGGTGATGTTACTTCCGTCAAGATTCGCGCGCTCGATGGAGCCGTCATTGGCGGTGGGGTTTCCCATGTTGGTCCAATAGAGGTGACCTGCCTCGGCATCCACAACGATGCCGTCCGGGAGTCGCCTTCCCTCGCTCACAATCACCTTGAGGTCGGAGCCGTCGGGGCTCGCAGAAAACACCTGGCCACTGCTCGCGCTGAGAAAGAACAAGCGGGCCGTTGTGACTTCTGCTACTGGTTTTCTGATTTTTGATTTAGAGGTCTTGACAGCCATGAATTTCCTTCGCTCCTTTATTACTTCAGTTTTTGACAGACTGGTTGGATAAGAAACCGCAGTTCACTTAAATTCCGCTACACGAAAGCGCTGAACCCGGTTATGGCTCTGCCGAGAATCAGGTTCTGCATCTGGAATGTGCCTTCGTAGGAATAAAGTGCTTCCGCATCCGCGAAGAAACGACCGACGTTATAGTCGGCGGCGATGCCGTTGCCGCCGCACAACTCTCGGGCCCATGCGACTGTCTCGCGGCACTTGGCAGTGGTGAACGCTTTGGCAAGTGCGGCATGCGCATCCGTCAGCTTGCCTTCCGCCTGCAACTGGGCCATGCGTACCAGCAGACACTGCGAAGCGGTGATGTTAGCGAGCATCTTGGCGAGCAGGTCCTGCACCATCTGGAATGAGGCGATCGGCTTTCCGAACTGAAAGCGTTCCTGGCAATACTTGAGTGCGTTCTCGTAGGCACCCATGGCGCACCCGGTCGCCTCCCAGCCAACCATGAAGCGCGTCATCTTCAGAACGCGGGCGGTGTCGCGGAACGACTGATCCTGTTGCAAACGGTTCTCCTCTGGTATTCGGCAGTCCTCCATGGTGATGAGGCCGTTCTGCACCACCTTGAGCGCAATCTTGTTCTGAATTTTTTCGACTTTGAAGCCTGGCGTAGTCTTGTTCTCGACGATGAAGGCTTTGACCTGGTTGTCCGCTACGTCGCGCGCCCAAATGATGGATATGTCGCACCAGGGAGAGTTGCCGATCCACTTCTTCTGGCCATTGAGGATCCAGGTGTCGGCGTCGCGTTTTGCAGTCGTCAACATCCCGCCGGCAGTTCCTGACCCTACGAGTGGTTCAGTCAGGCCGAAGCAGCCAATTTTCTCCCAGCGAGCCATCGGCGGCAGCCATTTCTGCTTTTGTTCTTCCGACCCGCCCAGGTAGATCGAGCCCATTGCCAGACCGTTGTGCACCCCAAAGAATGTCGCAATCGAGGAATCAACGCGCGCCATCTCCATGGCGATCAAGCCAAATAGCTGCGCGCTTCCGCCTCTGCAGCCATAACCCTGCATGGCGACGCCGCCAATGTTGAGTTCTTTCACCGCGGGCAAAATTTCGAATGGGAAAGCATCTTCGACCCAGTACTTGGTGATGATGGGTGCGATTTTCGTCTCCATGAAAGTGCGCACCTGTTTCACAACCGTCAACTCTTCAGCCGGCAGTGTTTCGAGGAGTTCATAGAAGTCGCTATTGGATGCCGGTAGCGGCGCGGGCTTTCTATCTTTTACGGGGCTTGCCATCAAAACCTCTCTTCTTATTGTTTTTGTCTCGCTGCTCGCGACACTTCACTTACAGCAAACGGGCCGCCAAACTTATCTGGAAATTACCGGCTGAAAAGAAGCGAGTTGCACTCTGGACGGAGACGTTTAATCAATAGATCAGTGTCATCAATGGATCAGCGTCAAAGACTGTTAACACTAAGCGGATCTACGCTCGCAGGTAAGGACCCAGGGGTCGCGCGGGCCGCAGTATCAAAGGCAGCAAAGCTACGGTGTGATGCGCGGCAATCAAGTTCGCGCTCGCACTGTTTCTAATCTCGGCGTGGATTAGGAGGGAGCTTCGCGCCTAGGAGGGATTTCGCGCAATCAACGAAATCAACTGGAGTTTAAGCTCTGCGCAACTGAGTTGGATCGACGAGTGTGGGAGTGTACTGTTTGGATTGGAGAAAATCCCCACTCTAGACTGCTGGGTAGCAATTCGTTCCTGGCGTTCGGCCAACAGCAGCGCGTGCAAATTGTTCTCGATCGAACTGACTCAGATCGGGAAGCGTCGCCGCCAACATGGACAGCAGTATGCCATGCACCGCGCGGCGCAATGACCTGCTTGCACACAAATCTGTGCAAATCCGAAACGTATCTACCCTGCTTTCATCTAGGATCTCCCATTCGCATCTTGAGTCGATCTACAGCTCTTCCTGCTTAATCAATGCAAACGTCGTGCCAGAACGGGAGTGCCGTTAAATGTCGTTGAATACAACAGATTTGTTCGGGCTTAAGAGAGCTGGGAACTATTGAGCCTTGACGCGTCAAGTCGAGTGACATGACATCCGCGTAAATGAGTGGCCGTTTGTCTACAAGGTGTTTATTTGCGATGTAGGCTCTCTCATGTCGACAGCCTCGGCCGGTTAGTGGCACGCGCTAATCCGCGCTTTTCAGTCCTGTTGTCGTTAAAAGCTCAAACGAACAACCCAGTGGCGTGGAGCACAGTCCCACGATGCGCGCACCTTTGGCACTTTGATGGGAGGAATTGGTAAATGGCGAGCGGATCCCCTAGTTGCCGTAGGCCTGAGCGATCTGGCCCACGAGCTTTGCCCAGGGCATGTCGATGGCCCCATAAATGGCGCCCGCGTCCGGCCGCGAGTTGTCCTTCAGGATCTCGACCATCGAGGTCGCGTAGTCGGTAATGATCACGCCTGCTTGCAGCATGCGCAGAAGGCCTACATCGCGCTTGGTCTGGCTAAATGTTCCGCAGGCATCGACGGCCACATACGCGTCTAGGCCCCTGCCGACCGCGGTAATCGCGGGAAAAGCAGCGCAGATTTCGAGTGAGATGCCGGCGAAGATCAGCTTCTTCCGGCCGGTCGTCTCGATCGCGCGAGACACACGCGCATCGTCGAAGGCATTCACGGTGGCGCGGTCGATGATTTCGATTCCGGGCAGGGCTTCGACCAGTTCCGGAAACGTTGGGCCCCACATGCTGTCGCGCGCCGTAGTCGTAACGATGACCGGCAACTTGTGCAACTTGGCGGCCTTGGCGAGGCCAACCACGTTATGTTTGAGCTCGCCCGTCGAGATGTCCCGAACACCCGACATCAGGCCCACCTGGTGGTCGACAAGGACGAGCGCTGCATTTTCAGAAGTGAGGGGCTCGTAGGGACGCACTTGATTATTCATTGCATTCTCCTTTTGAGTGATGCTGGTTTCAGTCAGCCATCTTGCCCATCGGCCGACTCGTTTACTTTCCTTTACGTTCCGTTTTACGACAAAATCGCGCCGATGTCAATAGACTTTACGACACGTTTTGTTAACATCATTTTGTGAAGAAGAACGTGCTTCCCGCTGCGCGCAAAGGCCGGCCGCCGAGTCAAATGGCGGCATCGCATGCCGCCATCATGAATGCGGTCTATGCCCTGCTTCAGGAAAAGTCGGTCCGTGACTTGACCATGGAAGAGATCGCCAAGCGCGCCAGGGTCGGCAAACCCACTCTGTATAAATGGTGGCCCACCAAGGCAACCTTGGTGTTGGCCATGCTCTGCGAGCGGATGGCTCCCAACCTAGCGATGCCGACAGTCCTGACCGCGGAAGAGTCTCTGCGCCTTCGAGTGCGGCGGTTGATCGACGCGTTCAACGGGCCCTTCGGCAAGATCGTGGCCGGGCTGATCGCCGAAGCCCAGAGCGAGCCAGCCATCCGTCAGGAGTTCTTTGACCAATTGGTTGGTCCTCGGCGGACGGCTACTATCGCCGATCTGCAGCGAGGCAAGAATGCAGGCGAGTTGCTGTCGGATACAGAACCTGACCTGCTGAACGACGCAATCTTTGGCGCGATCTATTACCGCTTCTTATTGCGCTCGGGGCCATTGACCAGACGGTTCGGCGAGGAATTGGTCGAGCAAGTCATCCGCGGGCATCGTTCGGGAAATGACCGGAGTTGATGGAAACGAGACACGATGGCGCGGCCACGACAAGATGTTGTCGGAGGTGGGCATACTGATAGGTCACACAGCGACCGCTCTTGCAGTGCGTAAATGAATCGAACAGTCGATCCTTAGCCTAACGGTTGACCAAGGCACCGGAGAGGCCTACTGTCTTGCGCATCACCTCACTGTCGACGGTGGGAAGCGACAGCTGATGATCGCCGCGCTACGCTACAACGACACGTTTGCAAAGATAGACGGCGCTTGGCTGTTTGCGGAGCGATTGCTCTACGTCGACTGGATCGAAGAAGAGTTCTGTCATGATAGCGGGCAGCCCGGTGTCTTCTATAACGAACATTGCGACCGCGGAGCAGGAGCGCCTTGTCATCGTGGGCGCGACTGGAATGGTCGGTGGATACGCCCTTCGCTACGCGCTCGAGGACCCGGCCGTCGCAAGTGTGACTGCTATTGGGCGCAGGAGGCTCAGCATCTCACACCCCAAGCTGAAAGAGGTTCTGCATGGAGACTTCGCGGACTGCTCCGCACTCGCGGAGACGCTTTCAGGTCAGGATGCAGCGGTGTTTTGCCTGGGAACGTATACCGGAGCTGTATCGGATGCGGAGCTCCGCACCATAACGGTCGACTACGCGATCGAGTTCGCGCGAGTTCTCCGCCGCGGCAGCCCCGACGCGGCGTTCTCATTTTTGAGCGGGAACGGTGCAGACCCAACGGGACGAAGTCGGCTTGCCTTCGCGCGCTACAAGGGACAGGCCGAGAAGGCGCTACTCGCGGCCGGGTTCCCTCGCGTTTACATCTTTCGGCCCGCGTACATCTACCCCGTGGAGCCGCGAAAGGAACCGAATTTCAGCTATCGGCTTATGCGCGCTATCTACCCCGCGTTTCGAGTGCTGTTCCCGAACCAAATGATTCGGGCCGACGACTTGGCCAAGGTCATGGTCGATGTCGGCATCCGGAGATCAGCGGAGCACGGAGGCCCCGTTTTCGAAAACCGTGACATCCGTTCACTGGTCGAGTCGCTCCATCCCCCAGTGAGGTTAATTCGGTGATAGATCAACTCAGCGCGTCAAGGGTATCAAGCTTGCGGAGAATGGCCCTTCTTTTCAGCAAGGCTTCCCGTTACCCTCATGATGCACAAGTTCTGGACGGTTCACGATCCGATGATCGCTCAAATGCAGATGGTCACGTTCGTGAAGAATGTGGCCGTTCTCGGTGGTGTATTGCTCATTTCTCAGCTCGGAACAGGACCGTTTAGTTTCGACGCACCGAGCTCGCGCTAGATGGCAAATTCGGGTGAATGTCCGAGACGGAGGGCATTCGTCTTCCCGGCTCGGTTGAAATTGTTGTATTCAGGGTCTTGCAGGAGAGTCTGACGAACATCACCAAACATGCGGGATCTGCCACGGTCGACGTGCTTCTGCAACTCGACCAAAGCGTAATATCCCTTTCAGTCAGGGATTACGGCAAGGGATTTTCGGCCGAGAGACTTGCGAAAATGAATGCCAGTGGATCGGATGTCGGAGTCGGAATTGCTGGTATGCGCGAAAGGCTTAAGGAGTCAGGGGGCAGATTTGAAATCGAGTCCGATTCGACAGGTACTCTATTGAAAGCCTCCATACCCCGCCTGAAGCTGTTTAGGCGCAAAACAAACTCTCCGTCGTTGATAGCTGTTTCTATGGCTGTCACTAAAACCTCGGCTGCCTGGGTTTTGGCGACTAAGCTTGGGCGCCAATCTTTTTGGCTTCTTCAACGAAATGAGCATCGGCATTTTGAAGACAGTATTACGATTGCTATCTTAGGGACACGGATCGAGCTGACTCGATATACTCATTCGACGCTGGCACACAAGCGAAGACCATCGCCAGTGACTGATGACTGCTCGTCTCGGGTGTCCTCGAACCGTAGAGCCAGTACATGCGGTTCCTAGTGCCGGGCGCGAGCAGAATTTGGGGGGACACATGACCCAGGTCCAGAAACGAATTCTGTTGATCGGCGGAGTTCTTGGCTTGATCGTGCTCGCTCTGATTTTTGGAGCCCTTCGGCCGTACAAGCAAGCTATGGGTGCGCCGCCAAGCACTCTGGATGTCGAAGTGGCGCAGGTTCAGAAAGAGGATGTTCCGATTTATGCGGAGTGGATTGGTACGCTTGACGGTCTGGTCAATGCTGACGTCAGGGCGCAGGTCACCGGCTACCTCCTGAAGCAAGGCTATCAGGAGGGCGCGTCGGTGAAGCAGGGCCAACTCCTTTTCCAAATCGATCCGCGCCCTTTTCAGGCGGCGCTCGATCAAGCCCAGGGCCAGCTTGCTCAGGCTAATGCCGCCCTCGCCAACGCCACAGCAGTGCAGCACCGCACGGAACTCGACGTTCTTCGTTACAAGCCGCTCGCTGAGCAACAAGCGGCCAGCCAACAGGATCTCGACAACGCGGTTCAGAACAACCTCGCCGCGATCGCAACCGTTGAAACCGCCAAGGCTCAGATCAAGACCTACGAGGCTGCGGTCGAAACAGCGAAAATCAATCTCGACTTCACCCGCCTGGTTTCGCCCATCGACGGCGTGGCGGGCCAGGCGCAACTACAAGTTGGTGCGCTGGTCAGCCCCAATAGCGGTGTGGTCACTTCCGTTTCTACCGTGAATCCGATCAAGGTCTATTTCACCGTGAGCGAGCCTCAATATCTTTCATGGCGGAGTCGTTTCCCGACCGAGGAGAGCCGCTCGCAGGCCGACAAGGAACTGCGGCTGCAACTGATCTTAGCGGACGGCTCAAGATATCCGCACGAAGGAAAGTTTTATTTTGCCGACCGCCAAGTGAACGAGACCACTGGAGCGATTCGAATCGCGGGGCTCTTTCCCAATCCAAACAATATTTTGAGACCCGGCGGCTATGGCAAAGTCCGCGCGGTAATCCGGACCCAGCCGGGAGCCTTGCTTGTTCCCCAACGGGCAGTCTCGGAGTTGCAGGGTGGCTACCAGATTGCCGTCGTTAGCACAGACAACAAAGTTGACGTTCGAACGGTCACGGTGGGCGACCGGGTTGATAACCGATGGATCATCGCTGACGGGCTCAATCCCGGAGACAGAATCGTGGTTGAAGGAATTCAGAGGATGCGCAGTGGTGTGCGCGTGAATCCCAAGCCATTCCTGGCCCAAAACCAGGGGTCGGCGAATCGATAAGGACGGATGACCCATGTCGAAATTCTTCATCAACCGTCCCATCGTCGCCATGGTGATTTCCATCGTCATGGTGCTGGTTGGTGCGCTCACAGTTCTGAGCTTGCCGGTGGCGCAGTTTCCCAACATCACTCCACCCGAAATTCAAGTCATTGCTACCTACATCGGAGCCGACGCACAGACCCTGGAACAAGCGGTGGCCACTCCCATCGAGCAACAGATGAATGGAGTGGACAACATGAACTACATGTACTCGCTGAACGCCACGGGTAACAACACCACAAGTCTGATTGTGGACTTTGACGTTAAGACTGATCCCAATGCCGATTTCATTCTTACGCAATCGCGGGAGACGCAGGCAGCTTCCCAGCTTCCCGTGGACGTCAACAATTACGGCATCACGGTTCGAAAATCGGTTACGGCTCCGCTGATGTGGGTTGCTCTTTACTCTCCGCGGGGAACGTATGACGCCAAGTTCCTCGCCAACTACGCATACATCAATATCGTCGATCCTGTTCTCCGCTCGTACGGCATCGGCAACGTTCAAGTATTCGGCGCCGGTCAATACGCAATGCGCCTTTGGGTGAAGCCGGATCCGCTGGCCAAGCTTGGCATTACTGTCCCGGAGATCATCAGCGCGATTCAATCACAAAACACCGTGAACCCGGCGGGCAAAGCCGGAGGTGAGCCTGCTCCGAAGGGCCAGGAATATACCTACACAGTTCTCGCGCAAGGGCGTCTCGTGTCGCCGGAGGAATTCGGCAATATTGTGGTTCGCGAAACCCCCGACGGCGCGACGGTTCGAGTCCGCGATGTCGCTCGCATCGAACTGGGTGCTCAGGACTATAGCATCTCCGGACGATTCGATGGCAAACCTGGCGCCATTATTGCGGCGTACCAATTGCCCGGATCCAACGCAGTCGATGCGGCGGCCGGAGTCAAGAAGTTGATGGCGCAAATGAAAGAGCGCTTTCCCGAGGACATGGACTTCGCCGTTTCCCTGGACACAACTCTTTCCGTGACTGAGGGCATTAAGGAGATCATTGAAACACTCGTCATCGCCCTTGTCCTGGTCATCATCGTTGTTTTCCTTTTCCTTCAGGGCTGGCGCTCCACATTGATTCCGCTCCTGGCCGTGCCCGTTTCTCTTGTGGGCACATTCGTGCTGTTCCCACTGTTCGGGTTTTCTATTAACACTCTCTCTCTTTTCGGCTTGGTGCTGGCGATCGGCCTGGTGGTCGATGACGCGATCGTCGTCGTAGAGGGCGTGGAGCGTCACATCGAAGAAGGTATGACGCCGAAGAATGCGGCGCTAAAGGCGATGGAAGAACTTTCGGGTCCCGTTGTAGGCATCGCGCTGGTTCTCTCCGCCGTATTCGTGCCCACCGCGTTCATTCCAGGAATCACCGGCAGGCTCTATCAGCAGTTTGCCGTCACCATCGCGATCTCAGTTATTCTTTCGGCATTCAATGCACTCACGCTCAGCCCGGCGCTGGCCGCACTTCTTCTTCGCCCACGCGAAGAAGGCCACGGATGGCTGCGGAGATTCTTCGGCTGGTTCAACCGCGTTTTCGAGCGAGCCACCGAGGGCTATGTCGGCTGGAGCGGCGTCCTTCTCAAGAAGACTGCTGTGGTGGTTGTGCTTTTGTTAGTGTTTTGCGTCGCGGCCGGATTCTTTGCCAATCGCGTGCCGTCGAGCTTTCTTCCCGATGAAGATCAAGGTTTCCTGTACGTCAATATGCAATTACCAAACAGCGCTTCGCTGGAACGGACGTCTCAAGCCGCTGTGCAAATCGAGAAAATCCTGGCCGACACGCCCGGCGTGAAATACACGACCAGCGTCATCGGCTTCAGCCTGCTCAGTTTTGTTCGCACCAGTTATAACGCTTTCTTTGTTGTCACTCTCAAACCGTGGGATGAACGCACCACCAGAGCCGAGCAGTTCCAAGTCATCAAAGCCCATCTGAATCAGCAGCTCACAAAATTGCCGGCAGGAATCGCATTCAGTTTTTCGCCGCCGGCGATTCCGGGTGTCGGCACCGCTGGTGGATTCACCTTCATCCTCGAAGACCGTTCTGGCGGCAGCATTCAATTCCTCTCGAAAAACTTGAACACGTTTCTTGAGGCAGCACGGAAGCGGCCCGAGATCGCCAGTCTGAGCACAACTTTTCTAGGGAGCGTTCCGCAGAAATTCGTCGACGTCAATCGTGACAAAGTGTTGAAGCAAGGTGTAAATCTTACCGACGTTTACCATACGATTCAGGCCTTCATGGGAGGCTATTTCATCAACTACTTCAATCGCTTCGGCCGCCAGTGGCAGGTCTACATCGAGGCCGAAAGCGAGGATCGCGCCAGCGCCGATAATGTCGGGCGGTTCTATGTACGCAACGGCAAGGGCGAGAGCGTTCCGCTCTCTACGCTCGCCACGGTCAAAGAACAACTTGGCCCCGAATTTACCATGCGCTTTAACGAATACCGTTGTGCGCAAATCAACGGCAGCGCGGCGCCGGGGTTCAGTTCGGATCAGGCGAGTGCAGCCCTTGAGGATGTTTTCAAACAAACCATGCCGCGAGAGATGGGATTCGACTACTCGGGAATCTCGTTTCTGGAACAGAAAGCGCGCCAGGGAGTGCCGCCCGCGGTGATCTTCGGTCTGTCGTTATTGTTCGTCTTCCTGATTCTTGCAGCACTCTACGAAAGCTGGTCGCTGCCCTTCAGTGTGCTACTCAGTACGCCGGTGGCGGTCTTCGGTGCCTTTTTCGTCCTATGGTTGCGCCGGATCCTGCTCGGTGTTTTCTTGCCGCCTTATATGGTGCAGATTGAAAGCGACGTCTACTCACAGATCGGCCTGATCATGCTGATCGGCCTGGCCGCGAAGAACGCGATTTTGGTCATCGAGTTCGCGAAAGATGAGTACGAACACGGAAAACCGCTGGCGGATGCTGCTCTGGAAGGGGCGAAGCTGCGGCTGCGCCCGATCCTAATGACCTCGTTCGCGTTTATCCTCGGCTGCGTCCCACTGTGGACGGCGAGCGGGGCTGGTTCGGTCGCTCGCCAGATTATGGGAACGGCGGTAATCGGCGGAATGGTTGCTGCCAGCGCGATTGGAATTTTTTTCATACCTGGCATCTTCTATATGGTCGAGAAATGGTCGGGCGCAGGAAAGGAACCCGCATCCGGCATATTACCAGCTGCGCCTTCCCCCGCGCCGGGAGACTGAGGGATCTCGCAGTGCGTTCAACGGTTTGGGAATCAATCGGAGTCTGCGCAATCATGAAAATCACGAAATTGCTCACCGCGGCGTTGCTCTCTGGCGTGCTGTCGGGTTGTGCGGTAGGCCCCAAGTATCATCGGCCTGCGATTCAGACTCCGAATTCTTTTCGAGGCCTGGCAGACAATTCTCAGCTTCAGGCGCAGGCTGCCTCGTATGCCGACCTCCCGTGGTGGCAGGTGTTTCAGGACCCGAAGCTACAGGAACTCATTCACACGGCGCTCAAACAGAACTACGATCTGCAACTCGCAACCGAACGCATCAGTGCAGCCCGCGCTCAACTTACGGTTACGCGTTCCAGTCTGTTTCCTCAGGTCTCCGGCAACGCCAGTTTCAACGGCGGCAAGGAAAATCTCGAACAATCCAAGTACAACTTTCTGACGCTGACTGCCGACGCGGCTTTTCAACTCGATTTCTTCGGAAAACTGCGCCGCGCAACGGAAGCAGCCCGCGCCGAACTCCTGGCCACGCAAGACGCACGCCAAGTCGTCGTACTCACTCTCGTAAGCGATGTAGCGAGCGACTATTTCACGCTGCTGCAACTTGACCTGCAACTCGCGATCACCCGCGATACGGTCAAGACCCAGACCGATTCAGTCAAACTTACCCAACTGCGGCTTGAGCACGGCGTCGCCACAAAGCTGGATGTTCTCCAAGCCCAGCAAGTTCTCGATACTGCGAACGCCCAGATCCCCGACCTGGAGCGCCAAATTGCACAAGAAGAGGATGCGATCAGCATCCTGCTGGGCAATTACCCGCAAGACGTCGCACGCGGGATTCCGCTCGTCGAGCAAACACTTCCACCGGAAGTTCCAGCCGGCGTTTCCTCTTCGATCATCGAGCGTCGACCCGATATTCGAGAGGCGGAACAGATCTTGATTGCCGCGAACGCCAACATCGGAGTCGCCAAAGCTCAGTTCTTCCCGCAAATCTCGCTGACCGGGGGAGGCGGCGGTTCATTTGGTCGAAGCTCAGCCTTCTCAAGCCTCATGACGACGCAGCTAGGCATCTGGTCCTATGGCGCGCAGGTTAGCCAGCCAATCTTTACTGGAGGCGCGCTAAAGGGGAATTTGCATCTGGCTGAGTCTCAGCACCAACAGGCTCTGATCGGCTACCGGGAAGCGATCCAGCACGCTTTTGGAGAAGTCTCGGACGCACTCATCGGCTACGGAAAACTTCATGAGGTCCGGGCTCGCCAGCAGGATTCGGTAGCCGATCTGCAGGAAACCGTCCGCATTTCCACGCTTCGCTACAAGGGCGGCACGACAACATACCTCGAAGTACTCGACGGACAGCGGTCGCTTTACGGCGCCGAACTGACGCTGGCAGCGGCGCGGGGAGATGAATATCGCAGCCTGGTCGAACTCTACAAAGCGCTGGGCGGAGGCTGGCAACAGTAAAATCGTCGGCCAGTCCTAGGAGACAGTTATCGAAGTCGGGCCCTTGGTCGATCAGAAGTCCGGCAACGCGGTCCAGGACCTGAAACCGTAACAGATCCGGCTCCCATCCTCGCTCCGGCAAACCACGAGCTGAATGTTCAGGCAATCAGGGTGTGCGCTCCGGAGATCCGGAGATCCCGCAAGTTTCGCCAAATGGGGAACAGTCAGAGAGCTACCAAGAGAGCTCAGATAACGCTCGCTATGGAGCTTGTGCGTTGAGCATTTCCGCAACCGCCTCGTGATCTTTCTCCTTCGCTATCTCGTAGAGCGTCCGGCCTTCAGGAGTGCAAATCTCAGCATCGGCTCCACGGTCCAGCAGGAAGCGGACCATCTGCGGTTTGTCCCTCATCACCGCAAACGCCAACGGAGTGTGCCATCCGTCGGCGTACAGCGGATAAAGGGGATAGGCCTGGAAAGGTCGATTGAGCGCTTGTGGATCTTCCAGAAGGATGATCTGAGCGCGGTGCGTCAACTCGTATTCGATTGCTTCCATGATGTCTACCTGTTCCCGGAGAATCAAGTCGCGAACATCCGTGTGACCCGCATAATTGGCCCATCCCGCCGGGGTTCCGTGATATTTCTCCTCGCGCACCTGCACATTCGCACCATGCTTCAGAAGGACCGCAGCAGCGCTGAGGTTGCCGTTGAATGCAGCCGCGTGGAGCGGGGTATATCCGAAGGTGGAATCCACAGAGGTCTTGGGATCGTCACGGACATTCACCGATGCGCCGCCTTGGATAAGCGTTTCGATCACCGTACCGGGGGCTCGCTCACTCGCCCGCAGAATGAAGTTACCCCAGCGTCCACCCGGCTTGAGCGCATCCGGATCTCTGCGCAGCAGTCTGTCGATATCGCGGGGTCTTTCTAAGCAAATGGCGGCTGGCAAACGGACCTTCGCGCCTCGGTCGAGCAGAATCTGCGCGATCTCGGTT